>ODAI011095157.1_pt1 | contig 16192 bp, 12 predicted proteins | sample 1539321 | NCBI WGS metagenome assembly ODAI01 (sample SAMN02144231, study PRJEB22623) | gut metagenome | biome: sheep rumen | host: Ovis aries | place: New Zealand
ATTTGCTGTTGACGTCTGACTGCCCACGAATTCTTTATTCATTAGAAATGGGCCTTGTTTATCAGAAGATAAAAGATTGCCGGAGTCATCAAAAGTTTTTATCAGAATATATTCATAAGTAAACTTGTAATCACCATCATACTCTGTTGTCTGATAAGACTCTTTTTGAGTGTGTGTTTTTTTATTGGTAGAGCCTGTATTGACTGATATATCCGGATCAACAACTACAGGAGCTGTTGTTACTTTAGTTCCGCCAGGCTTATCTACGACATACTCATTTGGTTTTTGTTCTGTTTGGTCTGGTAACGTCATATCGTTTTTTACTTCTCCGTTGTTCCGCTCGTTGCCTGATTTATCAGCAAATACCTTGTCTTCACTGATAGGATTCCAGATCAAAGCACCATTCTTATCTTCATTCTTTTTGACGTATTCGACTATAACGCCCTCTTTATTTTTAATTCCATATACGTTACCGTCGATCTGCATATAGTTCGTAGGTATTGAATTATTTTCCTTTGCCTGGGATGCACATGTGGTTATGTACTCGTCAATGATATTACCATATTTATCCACTTCAACAAATGTAAATGAATTATCCCGGTTTCTTACATATTTTAGGTACTTGACCATACCATTAGCATCAGTTACCTTGTAAACATCGTCAAGACCTTCTACAGCTTCGTAGTTATCGGGAATATCGGGATTGACTTTTTCCCAATTCAAAGCTGAACCATCCTCAGTACATTTCCAATAAGACAGTATAGTGCCGTTCTCATCGACCTGCATATACAGCCCTTCTTCGCCTAATACAGGAACATAATCTGAGGGGATTCGAGGGTCGAGATACCATTCTTCACTGACTTCATATGACAAAGGTGCAATATCATTCTCCGTATCCCACCAATTACTTGCATTATTAGATTCGTTTAGATGTCTGTTTATAGGTGTTTTGCTTTTAATTACCCATAAAGTACAAAAAATCATAAATAAAGAAAGAAACAAAATCACTATTTTACTCATTTTTTACTCCTACCTTAAATACGTCTGCAAATTACCACTGTACGGCAATTGTTTGTGTGATACGAACAAGTTGCAAGTGTAAGCAGTTCATCATCCGCTTGCAACTCAACTCCATCTTTTCTTATTATACAGTTATCCAGTAATGTATTTCCGTAATCAAGAAAATCATTATCATCAAGAAACTCGAATTTATTAAACGACTTGTGATTGTTATTAAGGTCAATTATCATGCAGCCGATCACTTCCCATTCAGATGAATCGGCACCGTAATCAAATTCAACGATTGGATGTTCGTCAAAAAAGTTCTGATTTTCATAATTAACGAGAGGCTTAAACATTGAATCATAATATGTATTTATGTTATGACCGTATAAAGTCATGTTTTTTGCTCCTATATATTGATTTCCGTCAAGATAAATTGAACCGTAGGAATCGTACTGCTCCATATAATTATGATACAGATAAAACTCATTATCTCCTTCAAGATACAGAACAGGATAATCTATTGATGTTCCGGGGATAGATATCCATCCAATTGTCCTATCAATGTATTCGAAAGTATAAGAATAGGTTTGTTCAGCTGAACTGGAGCTATTATCTACTGAAACGTCAGAACTTGAATCGGGTTCCGACAAAGACGATACGGGCTCCTGTGAGTCTTGAACATCTTCACTGTTATCTTCTTCGATTTTCTGAGGCCTTTGAATCTTATCATTTATGGAGTCATTTTGAAAATCAAGCTCGTTGTTTTTATGCAGTTCTCTGAGTTCGTCATACTGAGATTCTTTTGTTTTGGGCTCAAAATACTGCTTATACCCAACATAACCAAAAGACCCAGCGACGATCAATGATAAACATATAGCGATTACTTTAATTTTTGAATTTTTATTTTTATTGCTGATCATAATTTTCCTGCCTTTCGATTTTAACTATCATTATATATTATAGCAGAAAATTTACGAATTTCAGATTTTTATTTTTTTTCGCAGAACAGCGTAAGAGTTATCCTCTTTTTTTCTGTATACTTCAATACTATTTTCATCATCAAAACATTTTTTTATGTCTATATACGAAATAGGTTCGTTGATAGCGTTTGATTCGGTTTGATAAAACACTTCATCATCGTTACTACAATCCAACGTTTCATTATCAGCTAAATCATCGAGAACTGAATAGAGTTCATCCTCAGTAATTATTTCTTTAGATTCTTCTGACTCAATAATTTTTGAATGAATGTTTTGTTTGGGATGAAAAATCGAAGCCAATAGGGTAAAACCGAAAATAATACCGAGAAAAGCGAAGAAATATCCGAGTATTGAAAATAATAAAAGATCTGAAAAAATCATAAAACTACTCCCCTTCCGATATCAAGTAAATATACTTGTCTCCAGCAGTATTATACAAGAAATTTATCTCGAATAAAATCAAATGAGAAGTTCTGCTATTTCCTCAAAGTCAACTTCTGCGAGGTCTCCTATGTATACATCAGACCCATTTTCGGGAATCTCTAAGTCGTAACCATCATTATCTACACCCAAATCAACATTGTCGGTCTCGGGAAGTATAACATCATCAGCAAATTCGCTGGCAAAATCGATAGTATCGGAAATGTTTTGTATGTTTTCATATGGATCTTCGAAAGGTATATTTTCAAGTCCGGTATCATCTATTCCCTGTGGTATTTCAAAATCTATCGAGTCATTTATGATATCTTCGGGAATTTCGTTTTCTATTGAGTCGCCTACATTGACAACTTCAGTTTCTTTTAAATTTTCAAGCTCATTTTCAGCAGATGTAGCAGTGGATATATCATTGGTATCGTGTATATCGTTTTCAAAATCATTATTAAACGTCTCCTGTTCCTGAAAAGAACTATCGTTCCAGTCACGCGAGAGCTCATCAAGACTGTTTCCAATATTATCCACGTTGTTTTCTAAAGCATCACCTGTTGTAGTATCAGAGATTTCAGCTTTATCTGTGTCGATTGTCGGTTGAGTTTCGTTATCTGTCTGACCGACCTCATTTTGGTCTATTTGACTGTCATTCTCGGCGATTTTAGATGTATTTTCCATTATGTCGTTATCTAATCGTGTTTCAACATCATTTTGATCCAGATCATCTTCCAATGAAAGTTCTTCTGTTTGAACATCCGGAGTGACATCAGCATGTACATCATCGTTTTGAACAACAGATTCAATCTCATCCTGTTCATTAACTGTTCCATCGCCATCAGTATCATATGCGTTTGTCTCAGGGACTTCTAAATGGTCAGTACTATTATCAACTTTACTTAACTCTTCACGACTGTTATTTTCTATCTGATCCGTATTGAAATTATCATTCTCCGGTATCTCCATTTGTTCCGTATTTGATGTAACAGGAACATCATCAATTTTATCAAACTCTAATGCTTCATCTGTAATATTTGCATTATCTTCCGTATCTTTTCTTTCAAGTTCATTCTCAGGTTCATCAAGACGTTCGGGCTTTTCATATTTATCAAAAGAATCCGTGTCATTAGCATCAATGCTTCCCGGTTCATTCTCATCCGGATCTTCTTCTGAATGGTCAACTTTTGTTTCCGCAATTGTCGAATCGTCGGTGAAAGATACTTCTGAGTAGTCACTTGAAGCTTTATCCTCCCCGGAAGTTTCATTGTCAACTGAACTGTCATTTTGAAGGTCTTCTTGATTGTCAAATATGTTTTTATCATCAATGTCAGGAGTATTTATATCTACTTCATTTGATGAAATGTCTGAGGCTGTTGGTTCATTTGTACTCAAATCAGGCGTTTGAGCATCAATGATGTCTTCAGTTCCATTGTCTATCAGGTTATTATCATTTTCAATATCTTTTAAATTATCTTGCAGTTTATTGAGCTCATTGGGCTCTATAGGGTCGCCTGTGTTTATTTCTATTTTATCATTCTCTTTTTCTACATCATTTTTATCAGCTTCTATAACATTTTCCCTTTTATCTTCGATGAGTTTTGAAATTTCGCTTAGTGCATCAGGTAAACTCATTTTTGAAAAGTCATGAACCTTATCTATAGCGGACAAGGTTTTTGAGACCGGATCTTTAATGCTGTCCGGTATTTTTTCAAGCATTTTGGTTTTAGCTTCATCATAGCCATCGATTCTGCCACTTAACTCTTTATCAATGGCCTTTATAGAGTCGATAAGATCTGTTTTAGTTAAATCAAGCACCAAAGAGAAGTCTTTTAACACTTCTCTAAGAACCGGATCCTCGATTTTTTCTGCAGCCGTCTTTATTTTATCGGCTATAACATGCTCAAATGAGCCTGGGGAATGATGTTTTGAGTCTGATTTATCTTCATCATGTCTGCCAACATCCGCACTCAGCTCATTAAGAACAGAATTATCATTAGTGGATAATCCGTTGTTTCCATAATTATCCATAAAAGTTACGCTCCTTTCAAAAAGCTGTATAGAAAGATCAGCTACTGCTTAAACAGCAGCTGATACATTCTACCATCAACAAAAAGCTTTAAATATGAGGGTTAATCGGATTTTTCATCTGTACTGATCCTACTTTCACGATAATCATATTCATCAAACGTTTCCATCACTCTTTCAATGCCCAAGCCTTCATTCTCATCATTTTCTTCAAACTCAAATTTATCGAGCTCCTGACAGATAGCGTCATTATCTTCCTTTTCGATAGCATCATTAACGGCAGACAAAACTTGCGAGAGCTTATCGAGGTACGAGCTCTTGTCTTCAACACTTGTCTTGGTATCAGCTATAAGATCATGTATCTTTTCTTTAACATCATCGTCCTTATCGCTGATCATTATATCTACAACCGCGTTAACAATCTCGCTTATTTCTTCCTGTGCTGATTCAACTCTGTCATCGTCTATGTCGATATCATTTATAAGTCCATCTTCATCTCTTGTAACGCCGTACAGATTATCGATCATATCGTCCACTCTTGACATGAATATGTCGTTTATGGGCTTTGTGTCAACTTCCAAGTCGGAAAGCTTTTCTTCAGCCATTACCTGTACTTTAGAGATGCATCCGGTATCTTTGGCTATTCTTGAAATTGCATCTGCAACTTTTTCGCTTTCTCCCGGATTTTCCTTAGCATATTCGGCTATTCTGTCCATTACAACTTCAAATCTGGATTCAAAGTTATTGTAGTCCAGTGCTGATGGTTCATATGCTTCCAGCGAGCCGCCTACGATTTTTGTATTTTCAGCTGAATTTATTCCCGAGATAAAGTTATCAAGAAGATCGGACGTTTTATAGCTTTCATCGTTTATAAATTCCTTTACCATGATCTCCTGATCCTTTTTGCAGTCGGAAGATACAGTTTCCAGCTTTATGGAATCTTGTTCGATTTTATCTGTCAGGTTAGCCTTTGAGATCAAATAACTTGATATTTGTTTTGGACTTTTGTTAAGATCTACACCGGATTCCTGAATAGCGCTGACTATTAGCCTTGATACACTTGAAGGTTCGGGAACAGAGTCAATTTTAGATGAAATCGCAGCTGTAATATTGTCTGACATACCATCTATTGACTTGGTTACAGCGTTTATTATCGATTCATCATTTCTGCCGTTATTTTCGATCAGAACGCCGTTTTGGATCAAATCCTTAGCTCCTTCGATCCCTTCTCTGATAGCTTCGGTTTTATCATCGATGTCATTATATGCTACTTCGTACACAACTCCGTATTCTTTAACAGCCTCTGTCATAGAAAAACGCTTTGAAGCATCGATCTCGCGTTCTGTTTTATTATCAGAATCAATAGACAGAAACTCTGTTTTTATCGAATCAGCCAAATCAGATGTATTGTCGTCATGGGCTTCAAGTTCGTTCATAAGTTTAGAGAATGTATCAGCGTTTTCTTCCGGGGATTTATCGCTGGTCAGTTCTCCGAAGTTCAGGTCACTTACCGCCTCAAAACTGTCTTTTTCGCCTAAGAGCGTAAAAAGGGACTCTATCTTATCATTTTCTTCTCCATCCATATCTTTCCAGAGAGCTTTATAATCGATTTGAGAATCCTTGCTGATATCGGCAGTGGTATCACCTATTGTTTCAGTTTTGTCGGTTCCGTCAGTTGCCGCACGTTCATTCCTTTCTTGAATAATACCCGAATCAAGCGTACCTTCATCTTTAGTGTCATGTACCACATTATTTTCTGCATTCTTATCATGATCATCGGGATAAACCGTTTCGATCAGTTTATCATCTTTATCATAGGTGCTTACTGACACCATTTCACCGTCATTATAGTTGAAGAGTACGTTTTTTTCGATGTTTCCATCACTGTCGTAAAAACGTGTTTTTGTTGGATTTTCTTCCTTATCGAATGATTCAACTGTGTATGAACCATCATCATCATATTTGTACGATTCTTTTTCTATTATTTCCTCGTCATCATAATATGTAGCTTCAGTTACAACATTATCACTACTGTAATTATCAACTTCAACTAACTTATCATCTTTGTCGTATACCTCTACGGTATAAGAATTATCGTCATTGTAGTGATATTCCTCACGAGAAATGATCTCTCCTGCTGTATCAAAATGTTCAGTCTGAACGGTTTTTCCTTCAACTGAGAAAGTTACATTTGCTCCGTTATCGGTTTTATCATAATCGATCTTAATGTTATTCTCATTCTCAATCTTCTGATAAGTACCCCTGCATACATCTGACTGGAAAGTATCGCGATCAGTACGGATTATATCAGAATGATACATTTCTTTTATTGCTTCTTTGACCTTATCGCCATCATCAAAGGTCTTATCTTTAAGAGCCTGATCAAACGTAGAAAAGTCCTTGCTTATAGCGTTATAGATTTTCTGTTTATCGCTGTCAGACAAGTCTGTTGATTTGATGTATTCCATTCTTGTATCGACAAAATCATGGGTTCTGTCGTTCATGTTATGCTTAAGAATGTCTTCTTTATGAGTCATTTCGGCTGTAGTGGGAGTTAATTCTTTATTATAGATGTCAATTTTGCTCTTGAAATCTACATCATCGGAGCGTAATTCATCGATTGTGCTGCTCAATTCCTTGATTTTACTGTCAATCTCTGACTTTTCTTCATCAGAAATGAAGGGCAGTTCCTTGATCGAGTCGAGCTCCGCTATTTTATCACCGATCATTTCGACTTTATCATCAATATCTTTATCAGACAGAGATATATTTTTCTCAAAAAATGAAGATAACTCTTTTACATCGTCATTCTTTATTCCGATCTTATCTTCTGCTTTATAATCCAGAAACATTGATTGTTCTTTCAAGAAATAAACGCTATCCTTGCTGATATCGATATTATCCCCGGCAAAGTGTTCGAAACGTACATCACGATATTCTGTCTTGTTTGAATCAAGATCAAAAACAGCATAACCAAGAGTTATTGGTTTGTCTACACCGGATACTTTAGCGTCACCGTAGGTCATTTTATCCTTAAAATCATCGGAAAATTTATCAGTCGAACCGATAAATCCCTTTACAGCAACTACTACCTTATCGTCCTTAACTACATTTCCGCCTTTAAAAGAAACGATATTACTGAATCCTCGTTCGGAAATGACCTCAACTCGGTTTTTTGTAACTGCTCCTATATCTGATGTGGATATTTTGCTGTCAGTATTTTTTATATAGTATTTATTATCCTCTCTTACAATTTTTGAACCTTCATCGAGTTTTAAAGGACCCAGGTCATAAGTTTTCGTCTTCTCGACATCATTCCTGTTTTCGTTTTCTATTTCATTCCTGTCCGTTCTTTCGATATTATCAGATTTGAAGTCATAATCAGGATCAGAAGCCTTTTTGAAGATCTCAGATTCAAAATCATCCTTTGAAGTTCCTTCAAGATCTTTGCTGTAAATTTTACCGACAACGTCAGATACAGCCTTTTTATCTTCAAAAGTAATGCTTTTTATCTTATCATCAGTATCTTTGGGGTCACGACTGAAATTTTTTATTAAAGAATCTTTATCGCTGCGGGAAAGGTCAGATTTTTCAATATACTCTTTTTTGGCATTGTCAATATCATCTTTCGATACTTGTCCTTTGCTTTCTTTTTCAATAGCAGCTTCTATTTTATTCCATGCAGTTTCCAGCTTGTGCTTGCTCTCGATTTCCGATTCGGAGTGATCTTTTTGACATACTTCATTTTTTCTTTCGGAACTTTCTATTCTATCTTTATCGGAATTCCCTTTATCCGCAGATAAAACCGTCTTGTCTTTTTCCAGCTCATCCCTTATCGATTCAAGCTTTTGCTTATCATCGCTTGATATTGATGATTTTTCATCATTAAGAATAGAATCTATGTTCTCTATCCTTTTTTCTATATCATTGTTTTCTTTCTCAATATCCTTACTGTCCGGTTCGAGCTTGTCGGCTAAGGCGTTCGTTAGCTTTTCAATATCACTTTCGATTTTGGAAGAAATCAGATATTTTTGTTCGGTGTCAAGCTTAAGCTTATAAAAGTCTATCTTTAAGTTTTCACCACAAATGTGGTTTCCTCGAACATCTACAGTCTCTGTTTTTTTGTTTTCGATGTCTATTATCTTGTAACCAACAACAACAGGAGAATCTATTCCTCTGATTTTTTCATTTCCGTTCTTATCTGTATAGGTCATTTTGGATACAAAATCAGACGAAAGGGTGTTCTTCTCGTCTTTGGATATGAATCCATTAATAGCAACTGTAACTTTTCCGTCAACGACAGCGTGGTTCCTGTCATCTGTAACGATATTAAATCTTCCGTTTTTATCTGTGATCTCAACGCCGCCGAGTTTTACACCATCAAGATCCACAGCTTTGACGCTTCCTATTTTTTTATCATGCTGGTCGATAGTATCATTAGCAGACAATACAGTTCCATTATCCAGCGAAAATGTAACATCGTTATTATCTATTTTATCTAAAAAGCCTGTTCTGTGATAACGCTCTAAGTCATCGGCGTTATCGATGCCCTCAATGTGATCCAGATATTGTTCTAAGGCGCTGAGGATAATGGAATCAATGTTCAGGCCATTTATGAGCCTGTAAGCAGACATGAATATCTCGCCTTTGGTTACATATTTACCATTCAGTGGAAGATCGTTTTCTTTGGCAATCACCATTAATTTCAAGTCGTTATACTGCTTGAAAACGTTATGTCTGTCTAAATGGGCATAATTATTCGACTTATCTATTGCACTATTGATCCTGTCTGCTTTATCTGTAAGTGCGACCAGCGCAGTCTTGAATGCATCAATTTCCTCCCCTTCAAATACCGGAAGTTGTACAATAAGATTAGTTTCATATAGCCCTGCTGTTTCGGCATCATCCTGAAAAAGTTCATCATTGTTTCTCAGTGCATCATTTACTGCGTTAATCTGATCCACAAATACAGCTGTCAGCTCGGCTTTAGAAGCGAAAATAGCTGTTCCGTTATTTGTATCTACGCCGCCATCTGATTTTACAAAGCATTTATTATCTTCATTGTATTTTACGGTAGATTCTTTATTTTCGACCAAAAATCTGCCAAATGCTTCTCCCAGTCCTTTTTCTTCGATCGTTGAAATTACTTTTTGCATTTCGGGTTCGATATTCTTCTGAAAATTGGGATCAGTGAAAACATCACCTTTTACTCCCATATTATTAGATAAAGATCTTGCCATAATTCTATCTCCTTTCTAGATTTGGTAACTACTTTTATTATAGTAGATTTTTTTATTTAATAGAAAAATTTCAAATGAAAAAATTTTCTGTTATAATTATAGTATAGGGAGGTTTTATTATGGAGTTTAATGACAGAGACCAGTTTGAATTGAGCCGTTATCGGTGGGTAATTCCATTTGTTATTATTGTACTTACGGTTACTGTAATTCTTGTAAAATGCTCGTCAAATAATTTAAAAGGGTTTGTTGATGATAAAAATGAACAATCGTCTTCATTGGCAGACACTTCGTCTGTTGAGGAAATAATTGAATTAAAAGAGGAAACATCGTTATATTCTGATGATACCTACAATTTTACTTTGTCGATTCCTGTGTCATGGAGTAAAATCAACGGTACAGGAAGTAATGTATCGTTTGTAAACAGGCAAACCGGAGCGCAGCTTCAGGTCATTGTAATGAACTATGACCCTCAGATCAACTCTATGGACGAGAATCTTTTGACGCAGCAAGCTGTATCTAACGGGATGGAACTGAGAGAGTATTCCAAGCCAACAAATTCCAGTTATTCAGTATCTTATTGTTCTTCGGATTATGGCTACATTGAATATTCATTCTGGGACTATTCTGCTATTATCAAATTGAATTTTTGCGTAGGTATAAAGTACTATAATGATGAACAGATGAACAAAACGTTGAAGTATATTGCAAATTCTTTCAATTGGGCAATGGCTGATCCGATACCTGCAGGGATCATTCCAATATACGTAACAAATGGGAATTATGAATTTGGCTTTCCGGAAGGTTGGGATTATGGAGAATCCGGAAATACTATCTATATGACAAACAAAGAAGGGTCAGCATCTTTTTCTGTTACAGTAAACGAAGCTGCTTCCTCTTTGGATAACATTTCTCAAATCGACTACATAAACTATATTTCACAATCAAAACCGGATTTTTTACTGACTAACTTCAATAATGACGGACAAAAAATATCTATAATGGGTGAATATTTCTTAAATGGCAAAAAAATAAATCTTCAACAGTACATTATAATAAATAATGGCTTTGAGTATTCTTTATCATTTGACACAGAAGAAGATGTAACGTCAGAACTTGCAGTTACTATCCAAAGTGTGATCAATTCATTTAAGACTCACTAAAAAAAGACCGCAATTGCGGTCTTTTTTAATCTTTTTCGAGATATTTTCCGTAACGGACTATATCGATACATTTTTCAACCTGAGACAATGACAGAGTATTGCTTTTTACAGTTACCCAGTACAATAATTTCAAAACGTATTCTCTTTTGTTTTTTGTAGAAATAATTATTTCTTTATTTGAAATGAATACAGCCTCTTTTAAAGCATATTGTTCATCTTTAGTAAGTTTGAGAGCTGAACATATTGTTTTCAAAATTTTAGGTGTAATATCTCTGGAACCATTAAGAATATTAATGATGTGGGAATACGATAACCCTGTCAGTTTTGCAAGTTCTTTTAAAGTTATGCCTTTTTCTTTTGCATAATGTGTTATAAGTTCGCTCGCTCTTGTTGATTCATAATCTTTTATTTTCATTTTTTCACCTTCAATATACAGATTTATTTAATATAATTATAGCAGATTTTTTTAAAAAATAAAAAAGGCTGAATTTCAGCCTTTTAAATTCTACGCTTCTTTAGCCTGTCCCATCATGATTTTTTGATTATTGACCATAATAGAAATACTGTCATTGAATGTATCATGCTTTATTACCTTATATTCAATCCCATTTTTTGACAACTTATAATTTGTAAGGTCGGGCATATCTCCCATCAACGCAGCTCCTGTAAGATTATCCATCAGCTTCTGCAGTGCCTTTTCAGCGTCTATAAGATTAAGTCTGTTGTGGCAGGGATTATTTTCATCGTATTCGTGTTCGCATCCATAATAAGCACTATAAGCTCCCTGCTTTAATTCCATGGGGTGTTCAGGGTGATTTTTACAGTAGAAAGTAACCGTTTTCCAAAAACCTGTAATCATTGATGCCATACAAAATTCCTCCTAATAGTAAAAAAATGAAAGATATTGTTACGAACGGAGCGTAAGGCACAGTTCGTTTGGTATTTTTTGGCTTTTTTATTATGAGATAATATAAAAGGATCATAAAAGAGGAAATAATAACGATGTGAGATAGTATTTTCGTGCCATAGGCTGCTCCTATACAACTCATCATTATAATATCCCCTCCCCCGCCTGAAAACTTCCAGGCGAGGATCGAGAATGATATCAGTCCGATCAAAAATCCGAACAAAGAATCTATCGGATGTATCACGGAATGATTTATTATAAAAAACAGAACGGTAAATAACGGAAATAAAAAGATAGGTATCTCTCTCTTTTTTATATCTGTTATTGACGCAATAATCATCGATATCAGCATTTTACACTCCCCTTGAATTTTGATAATTCGTCAAGATCATCCGTTTTGGTAAGTGTAAATACCTGTTTGATCAGTGAATCCATATTTATTTTATCTATTACACCTTTGTCTTTTTCACCCCAGACACGATCAATAGAAGAAAACCATACCGTTCCAAGATTTGTAAAGATGTAGATTCTTTTTTGATCATATCTTTTCCCCTGCCAGAAAGAAACAGAAATAACTTTAGGTATGATCTTATTTGATTGATCATCGTTTTTTGCCTCAATATATTCGCTTAAAAACCTTGACAGTAATCTTCCGCATATGATTGTATCATCTCTGGCGTCATGAAATTTAACTCCATCAGCAATTCCATATCTTTCTGCAATAGTTCCAAGCTTATGAACTTTTTCTTCTTTATGAAGATCTCGACTCATTTTCAACGTATCAATAATTTCTGTCGGTTTAAAAACGCACCCGTTTCTTGCATACATTGCGTTCAAGAAACTTTCTTCAAAAGTCGTGTTGTGACTGCACATAATACAATTATCCATAAATTTTTGTATTTTAGGAAAAACGGTTTCTTCGCTTGCTTTATCTTTTAGGTCTTCATTAGTAAATCCAGTTATTTCAGTTATTTTTTCTGTTAATGGCATCTCCGGTTTGATAAATACGCATAAATTATCAATGATTTTTGGCGTAAATGTGTTATCAATAATACATTTTAGCCCCGCAAACTGAAATACATAGCTGTCTCTTGCTGATCTTCCGGTCGTTTCAAGGTCTATGACACAAATAGGAGTACCTGCATGAGCCATTTTAACGCATTGTATTACGTGTTCTTTATAATAATAGGAGTTATACATATCATTTCCTTCCTAAAAAAAGGAGACCATGTGGCCTCCTTTTGATCAACTATACATCACTTAATGCGGCCAAGTTTTTTTCCGAGTTCAACAAAGCGGTTAAATTTTATAAGTGCTTCCGCTTTCTCGGGATCAGTAAATTTTATGTGTTCAGGGTCCATTTTCTTTGCTATTTCTATCATGTGAACTATATCTTTCGGGTGATGTTTCAAGATCCATCCGTGTGGAGGATATGCCTGTTTACCTGCTGCATCTTTATACAGTTTCAGGTTACATTTTTCTTTACTGAGAGAAGTGAATTCATCTTCCTCGCTCATTCCGGCTACTATGTCCGATTCGCCGTAGACATCATCGAAAGATTTGATACTCAATTCCGTTTCTGATTCCTTTTTTTCAGGCTCAGGTTCGGAAATATTTATAGGAGAAGTCTCTATATAGGTTTTTAATCTCTCCTGCTGGACGTTTTCCGATGCAGCGTAGACGTTGTTTAAACCAAGGTACTTAAGCACTGCTCGGTCGAATGCTCTGTTGTCTGCTGTGATAACAGGATTAGCTTTTGCGATATCAGTTGTTAATGACATTGCTGTAGCTTCTCCGATAGCTGTAACACACCTTTGAGGATTTTCTGATGAAATAGTTACTTCGACAACGGAATGATCAAGCTCCATTTTAAGAAAATTTCTTTTAATGCAGCAGTTCGTCATTTCCGAATAGAAGTAGCTTTCAATAGACGAATGTTTCGGTCCATAAATATCATTTACTTCAAAAGTGATCTCTTTTTCGATAGTGGGTGAATAGATTCTTATTTTATCTTCCATGATTATTCCTCCGTATATATTATAGCAGATTTTTTTGCCGCGAAAAAATTATATATAGTTAAGAGCCTTGGTATTAACAAGGCTCTTTGACTAACAGATTATTCTTCAGGGGTAAGACCGTAATCTACAGTTTCGCATTCAAAGGGACAGTAGATAGCCTTACTCAAGGCTTCATTGAGATTTTTAAGTGTAGATTCAGGGATCACTTTAGGATCTCCTGTGACTTTTTTAGTCATGACAAGTCTGGAAGGGCTGGATATCAATGCTGTGACGAGATCGTATGCGGTGTATGTACCTAAGCTCAGTTCGGTACAAAGTAAAGACTTTATGTGAGTCGTGACGTTTTTCATACCGGCTTTCTTCTCTACACCGGTAAAATTGATAACCTCTTCTATGGCTGCTGTCATATCAGTGATTTCTATTCCGATAAGTCTTGCAAGCTCCTTTGGAACTGCATTATACTGTTTGAATATGTTATCCTGCACTTTCTTCATAACTGTATTCATATTGAAATTTTTGTTATGTTCTGCGCATACCATACCTTCCTTTGATACTACCCTGGTTTTCCCGACCATAAAGCCGGAAGTAACATGAAATGCAGATTTTCCTACATCTGATGTATAAATATCGACGATAGGTGTTATGTTGTCAGGTAGCTCCGGATACATTTCCTTGATTTCCCCGGTTTTTTCAGGAAATTCAAATACTATATAAATTGATTCGTTAGTAACTTCCCAGTGGTCGCATTTAGCATCACCAAGACCGCCATCTGTTTCCAAAAGAGTCTGAGCTCTCTTGATAAAGGGACCTTGATTCTGTCCTTCGAAAACTCTGCCTCTGACAGCAAAGATTTTTTTCATTTTACCATCCTTTGATTCTCTTATAGTAAGAGTCACTGTAGCTTCGCTTAAGTTTTCAGAAAGCCACTTAGACTTATTTATGGATGGCTTGGTAATGTTTGAACAAAGAATCCCGGCTCTGTCTGCCAGATCTTTGTATGCCCAAGCTGAAAAAGGCATAACTAATGGTATACCGCCATCTTCAAATGAAACAAGAGTTCCAATCGTTTCGATTTCCTTTTTCATCTCACAACACGAAATGTCGTGATTTGGTACAGCTCTATTTTTACTAAGGAGCAATACTTCTTCGGTTTCGTTTCGTGGATTTAATGGGATTATCGGCCACATATCGTTTGGAACTTTTTCCTTTTCGATCCTGTACAGTGTAAGTTCCTCATCACTGCAAATGTGCAGCAACGTCAGGAGATCCATTCTTATCTTACGATAAGATGTCCTCGAATCCATATCATCGAGAAAATGATAAAACTCATGGATATCAGTTCCAATTTTCATATATTTCTCTGTTAATTCTTTCATTTTTATGTTCCTCCTTTTTATTTATCCTATTTGAATTGCTTTATAAATTTCATTCAGCATCATTTTCCCAATATCAGTTACAGGCTCCAACTCCATAATAAGCTTATGTAATCTGATGTCATTATTGTCAAGTAAAGACGCTGATAGTTCTTTCTTTTTTTTAGGACTGACGTTTTCTGTCTGATAGTAATTTGACAGTTTTTTCATCAGTATCATTCTTTGTGATCTGTTAATCATCATCTCACCTCCAGTTTTCGATCAACAATTCTGATTGAATTATATAAGAAAACTAGAGAAGATAAAATCAACTATTAGTTATTTTTTATGTTAGTGAGTATTTCGAAAATAATAAGATGTTAAAAGGCGATAACCCGGTTATTTTCTATATTCTATTATAACATATTATCTGTCCATTTGTACGGATTTCAATGTAAACATTTGTTCTTTTGGTTAGCTGGTGAAACTAATATTCCTCTTTATATAAAATTTACATTAAATGGTATTTTTAAAATTTGAAATAATCTGCTATAATATAAATAAGAATCGAAAATACATTGACATAATGGAGTTAACGTGTTAAAATAAATAATAATAGAAATTTTAATGAGGAGAATACAAAAAATGAAAAAGATAATTTCTGCAGCTATAATCTCAGTTATGCTCACTACAATTTTAGCGTCTTGCAGTGATAGCAGTATGAATGATGATGAAAAAGTAAATGAAGCGGTTGTAACCGTATCAAATAAAGAAGAGAGTGTTCCGGAAGAAGAGAAAGATGATATAATATCTTCAGAAACAATGGAAGAAAAGCCTGTTACGACTGCTCCTGTAGAGATACCGGATAAGTATACAAAAAAGCATGAAAATGGAACAATAAAAATCGGAGCAAAGGCCGAAACGACAACGACCACCAAAGTAACGACATCATACCGTCCGTTTGAAACAAATCAGGTGTTTCCTAAAAATGGCGATCCGAAATCTGTTAACCACTACGATTTTTACGAGGGACCATTTACATGGGAAGGTGTAAGCATAAAATTTGATGTCCCAGAAAA
>ODAI011439218.1_pt1 | contig 16192 bp, 10 predicted proteins | sample 1539321 | NCBI WGS metagenome assembly ODAI01 (sample SAMN02144231, study PRJEB22623) | gut metagenome | biome: sheep rumen | host: Ovis aries | place: New Zealand
TCTACTAATTAGCATTCACATCAAAACACTATAACAATGAGCGCATTAACAAAGTTCAAACAATCGCCCTGGATATGGGTTCCAACTCTTTACTTTGCTGAAGGTGTACCATATTTTATTGTGAATAGTATCTCAGTAATGATGTTCACAAAAATGGGTGTACCCAATGGAGCAATGTCTTTTTTTACCACATTGCTATATTTCCCCTGGTTCTTGAAGGGCTTATGGAGCCCTATCGTTGATGTTGTCAAGACCAAGCGTTGGTGGATTATATCGATGCAAATTCTTCTCACTGCCGCATTGATATTACTCACATTAAGTTTACCACACCCCGACGCAAGTACTATAAAAGCTGGCACTACTTCAATGAGCATCTTCACTATAACATTGATACTTTTTATTATAGGTGCATTTGCCAGTGCCACACACGACATTGCCGCTGATGGATTCTATATGCTTGCTCACAGTCAAAGTAGTCAAGCTGCATTCATTGGCATTCGCAGTGTGTTTTATCGTGTTGCATCGGTGTTTGGACAAGGTGTCTTAGTAGCCATTGCAGGCCATTTTGAAAAGGATGGAGACATTCCTCTTTCATGGCAAATAACACTTGGTGTTTCGGCTGCTATTATGCTTGCCATTACCCTATATCACATTTTCTTACTGCCACGTTCTAAAGAAGATAAACCACGTGTTGAACTTTCATCGTCGTCTAATCCCATGAAGGACCATTTGAAAGAGATGGGACATTCTCTTAAGACCTTCTTTATGAAGAAAGGTGTCCTATTAGCAATAGCGTTCATGCTTCTTTATCGTCTACCTGAAGGTTTCCTTATTAAGCTGTGTCAGCCATTCTTAGTTCATGAAACCAGTGTTGGCGGACTGGGCCTTAACACCGAAGTGGTAGGTACTATTTATGGTATTGTTGGTACTATTGCTTTATTGCTTGGCGGTGTTCTTGGCGGTATTTATAGTTCACGTGTGGGCTTAAAGAAATCTTTATGGCTCATGGCTGCCTGTATGACATTACCATGCCTTACCTTTGTTTATCTTGCTATTTTCCAACCTTCTAATATCGTTGTAATCACAATCGCTTTGTGTATTGAACAATTCGGTTATGGTTTTGGTTTTACAGCTTATATGCTATATATGATGTATTTCTCTGAAGGCGAGTTTAAAACTTCACATTATGCCATCTGCACAGCATTTATGGCATTAAGTATGATGTTGCCTGGTTTTGTTGCTGGATATATTCAAGAAGCAATAGGCTATGTCAACTTCTTCTGGATGGTGATGATATGTGGTATTGCCACGCTTGTGGTCACATATTTTGTTGACAAGAAAATTGACCCTAACTACGGCCGCAAAGAAAGCGAAGATAATGAATCGTAACTATATTTACACAATATAAGAAATAACAATGAAACGACACATTATATTGATGGCTCTTGCGGTAGTGGCTATGGCTGCCAGCGCGGTGGTTAAGCCTGGTATTGAAGTGCTGCGCGATGGTGGCTTCAAGGAGCTGCAAGGCAAGCGCGTGGGGCTGGTAACCAACCCCAGCGGTATCGACAATAACCTTAAATCAACAGTCGATATTCTCAATGAGGCTAAAGGAGTGAAGCTTGTCGCTCTCTTTGGTCCCGAGCATGGCGTGCGTGGTAATGCCCATGCTGGCGACAAGGTGGCCGATGCTGTTGACCCAGCCACTGGCGTGAAAATGTACTCTCTCTATGGCAAGACCCATGAGCCCACTGCCGAGATGCTTAAAGACATCGATGTGCTCATATACGACATCCAGGACATAGGATGCCGCAGCTACACGTTCTATGCCACAATGGGCGTGTGCATGCAAGCGTGTGCCAAGTATGATAAAGAGTTTATGGTCCTTGACCGCCCCAACCCATTGGGTGGAAATAAAGTGGAAGGCAATCTAGTAGAGCCTGGTTATTTCTCTTTTGTTAGCAAATATGCTATACCCTACCTTTATGGCCTTACACCTGGCGAACTTGCAAAGTACCTAAACGAGGAAGGCATTATAGGCAAGGAGTCGAAGACTGGCAAGAAATGCAAACTTACAGTTATCCCTATGGAGGGCTGGACTCGCGACATGAAGTTCCGCGACACTGGCATGCCTTGGGTTCTGCCATCGCCTCAAATTCCCGCTCCCGAGAACGCATTCTTCTATCCCGTGAGTGGCATCCTTGGCGAGTTGTACATTTTCAACACCGGCATTGGCTACACATTGCCATTTGAGTGCTTTGCCGCTTCATGGATTGATGCTGAGGAACTTGCTAAGAACATGAACGCGTTGAACCTTCCGGGAATGCATTTCCGCCCCATCAACTACAAGCCGTTCTTTGCCCTGAGCGTTGCAGTCGACAAATCGTTGCAGGAAGTGCATGGTGTGCAGATTTATATCACCGACTTTGACAAGGCCAACCTCGTACTCACCCAGTTCTATTTCCTGCAAGTGATTCACGAGATGTATCCCAAGCAGGAGCTCTTTGAGCAGAATCCTAAGCGCTACGCAATGTTTGACAAGGTGTGCGGCACCAAGGAGATTCGCGAGCTTTTCTGCAAACGTTACAAAGTAGCTGATATCGTCGACTACTTCAACAAAGATACAGAGGCTTTCAAAGCCAAATCATCAAAATACTACCTCTATCATTAATCTAGAGCATCTAGCATTTATAGAACATCTAGCAAAAAATGGACGAGTACCACAAGACATATCTCAAGCGCATAGCGGAGTTTATCCCAAAGGAGCGCATCTACACCGATGACCTGCACTGCCTAGCGTGGGGAACCGATGCTGGCTTCTATCGCAACATCCCGCAGATAGTTGTGCGCTCAAAGAATGAGCAAGAAGTGGCACAGCTGCTTGCCATTGCCAATGAGATGAAGCTGCCGGTGACCTTCCGCGCTGCAGGCACCAGCCTGAGCGGACAGACCAACACCGACTCCATCCTCATCGTTGCAGGCAAGAATTGGGAGAACTATGAGGTAGCACCTGATGCCAGCTACATCAAGCTGCAACCGGGACTTGTGGGAAGCGAGGTAGATAAGATTCTTGCGCGCCACAACCGCGCTTTCACTCCCGACCCTGCTAGCAAAAACTCAGCAATGGTGGGAGGCATAGTCATCAACAACGCCAGCGGAATGAGCTGCGGCACCCACGCCAATAGCGACCGCATGATGCAGTCAATGCGCATAGTCCTTGCCGACGGCACCGTGCTTGACACTGGCAATGAGGCAAGCCGCGAAGCGTTCAGGCAGTCGCATCCCGAATTCATCAAGTGCATAGAGGACATTCGTGACCGCGTTATGGCCGACAAAGAGCTTGTTGAGCGCATTCGCCGCAAATATTCCATTAAGAATGTGACAGGCCTGAACATCTCGCCATTTGTACTATATACTGACCCATTTGACATCATTACTCACTTGATTGTTGGTAGCGAAGGGACATTGGCTTTTGCCAGCGAGTTCACGATGAAAACCGGACACCTCTACCCCTACCGCGCCAGCGCAATGCTCTATTTCCAAGACATGCGCGAGTCGTGCGAGGCTGTGGTGGCAATGAAGAAAGGTCCAGTACACTGCGCCGAGATTCTCGACAAGAAATCGCTCGCTAGCGTTGACGATAACACAGGCGAAGGCCTTACTGCGGTACTCATCCAAACCTTTGCCGACAGCAAAGAAGAACTGCAAAGCAACATCGATGAAATAATGGCTATCCTTGAGCCGTTCCACCTGTACGTGCCTGCCGTCTTCACCGACGACCCTAAGGTCTATGGTAAGTATTGGGCGATACGATCAGGAATCTTCCCCAGTGTGGGCGGTACCCGTCCACTTGGCACCACAGTGCTCATTGAGGATGTGGCATTCCATATCGAGGATTTGCCACAAGCAACAGTCGACCTTGCTCAGATGCTTGAGGACTATGGCTACGACGACAGCTGCATCTACGGTCACGCCCTTGAGGGCAACTATCACTTCATCATTTCGCAGTCATTTGACACTCATGAAGAAATCAAACGCTATGAAAACTTGATGCGCGCCGTTGTGGAACTGGTTATCGATAAATATGACGGTTCGCTCAAGGCAGAGCATGGCACTGGCCGCAACATGGCACCCTTCGTGAAGAAAGAATGGGGCGAGAAAGCCTATCAAGTGATGCTTGACGTTAAACGGTTATTTGACCCTAATGGAATCTTGAATCCTGGCGTTATTTTCAATGATGACCCCGAGTGCTTTATCAAGAACCTCAAACCCATGCCCTTGACCAACGACAACGTGAACAAGTGCATCGAGTGTGGATTCTGCGAGGTTAACTGCGTGAGCAGCGGTTTCACTCTCTCATCGCGCCAGCGCATCATAGTGCAGCGTGAGATTTCTCGATTAAAAGATACAGGCGAAGATCCAGAGCGATTGAAGCGCCTCGAAAAACAATATAAATACTACGGTGAAGCTACCTGCGCTGCCGATGGCCTGTGCTCCACCTCATGCCCCATGGGCATAAACGTGGGCGAACTCACCCATGACATTCGTGCCGAACAGCATAGTAAGGGCACTGCAGCCCATAGCATTGGCAGTCAAGTGGCCCGTCACTTTGCTGTTACCAAAGACAGTATCAAGTCGCTTCTATATGTCGCCAGCGCTGCACAATCGGTGCTGGGCGATGGTGGCGTTAAAGCTGTGGGCAAGGCCATGCATGCGATTGGTGCTCCATTGTGGACACCATCCACTCCTAAACCACACAAAATGAAGGCTCTGGAGCAAGCTGCAAGCGACAAAAAAGTTGTGTACTTCCCCAGCTGCCTCAACCAAGCTTTGGGACGTGACAAGCATGGTGTGAAGGTTGACCTTGTTGACAAAGTTGTTGCGTTCCTCAACAAGGCTGGATGGGAAGTCATCTATCCCGAAAACATGAGCAACCTGTGTTGTGGCATGATTTGGAACAGCAAGGGCATGCCCGACATTGCCCAGCAAAAGACCGATGAACTAGAGAAAGCTTTGCTCAAAGCTAGCGATGGCGGCAAGTTGCCAATTGTGTGCGACCAGAGTCCATGCCTGCACCACATGCGTGAACACATGAAAGAAATCAAGCCGATGGAGCTCATGGAGTTCATTCATGACTATGTGGCGCAAGACTTGGAGTTCAACCCTACCGATGAGCCCGTCGCTCTTCATATCACTTGTTCGTCGAAGCTAATGAAGATTGATGGCAAGATACTCGACCTCGCCAAGCGATGCTCCACTAGCGTGTTAGTGCCCGAGGGAGTGGGATGCTGCGGCTTTGCTGGCGACAAGGGATTCACTCATCCCGAACTCAACGCCTACGCTCTGCGCAAATTGCGCCCACAAATCGAAGCAGCAGGCATCAAGCGTGGCTTCAGCAACAGCCGCACCTGTGAGATTGGGCTCAGCACCCACAGCGGTGTGCCCTACCAGTCGCTCATCTACTTGATAGACGAAGTTAGTAAAGTAGTTAAATAAATAAACTCTTAATATTTTTCAACAAAGATATATGACAAAAGATTCAAAACGACTACTCTCGCTCGACATATTGCGAGGAATCACAATAGCAGGAATGCTCCTGGTCAACAATCCAGGAACATGGAGCAACATTTATGCTCCGCTGGAACATGCTGAGTGGATAGGGCTCACACCCACCGACTTGGTGTTCCCGTTCTTCATGTTTGTGATGGGTGTGTCGATGTTCTTCTCGCTGCGCAAGTTTAATTTCAAGCTCAGCGGCAGCCTCATGCTCAAGATATGCCGACGCACTATTATCCTCTTCCTCATTGGATGGGTAGTGCAGTGGTTTGGCATGTGGCTGAGAGGACTTTATGACCCCGAGTCGCACTTCTTTGCCAAGATGTTTGGCGACCTGCGCATCCTGGGCGTGTTCCAGCGTTTAGCGCTCGTTTACTTCTTCGGTTCGATGATTGCCGTGCTTTTCAAGAGTAAATTTATCCCCTGGATAATAGGAATTATCCTCATTGCCTATGCCTTGATATTAGGCTTGGGTAACGGCTATGAGTTCTCGCTCGATAACATCCTGTCGCGTGTGGACTGCGCTGTGCTTGGTGAGAATCACATGTATCACGAGGAGGCATTCGGCGAGAAGCTTGCCCTCGACCCCGAGGGCATCCTCAGCACCCTGCCTTGCATCGCCCATGTTCTCATTGGCTTCATGGTGGGCAAGTGCATCAACACAGTGCACAAGAATCAAGACCGCATTGTCGAAATAGCTGTGTGGGGTTCACTCATGCTGCTCGTAGGCTGGTTGTTACAATATGGCATTCCTTGCAGCAAGAAGGCATGGACCTCGAGCTACGTGCTCATCACCTGTGGTATGGCTTCGTGCATCCTGGCTATGCTCATCTATGCTATCGACATCAAGGGCCACAACCGTTGGTGCCGCTTCTTCCAGTCATTTGGCATCAACCCATTGTTCTGCTACTTGGTTGGCACACTTCTAGCCATCACATTTGGTGCATTGCGTTTCGGCACCAATGCCGACGGTGACCCAATTACTATTCACACTCTCATCCACGACGGCTGCAAGGCCATCACTTGGTCGCCCGAAGCTGCCTCATGCCTCTATGCCATCATCTTTGTGTGCATCACTTGGTGCTTTGGCTATATCCTTTATAAGAAGAAAATATATATCAAAATTTAGAGGACAAGAGGACGAGAGAACAAGAGGACGAGAGAACAAGAGGACAAGAGGACAAGAGGACAAGAGAACAAGATCACAATTTCCTACTCCGATAATTCAATAACAAACTATAAAATATAACATTATGATTTTAATTGCTGACAGCGGCTCCACCAAGATTGACTGGTGTCTGCTAAACGGAAACAAAAAAGTTGCTCAAATTTTCACCACAGGCATGAACGCATTGCTCATGACCGAGGAAGAGATGGCCGAATGCATCATGACCGAACTCATGCCCAATTTGCAAGGCTATGAGGTAACCGAGATTTACTACTATGGTGCCGGCATTATCAGCGACAAGATTAAGAATCAGGTTATCAACGCCCTCAAACGCAACATGCCACATGTGACAAAGATTGAAGTTGATACCGACCTGCTTGCTGCTGCACGCGCATTGTGCCAACGCGAGCCTGGTATCGCATGTATCCTGGGAACTGGTAGCAACAGCTGCTACTACGACGGCGAGAAAGTTGTTGACAACGTATCGCCTCTTGGCTACATCCTGGGCGACGAGGGCAGCGGCGCCGTGCTGGGCAAATTGCTCGTGGGCGACGTGCTCAAGAAACAACTTCCCGAGCACCTGTGCGAGAAGTTCCTAAAAGAGTACAACCTCGACCGAACCACCATTATCGAACGTGTGTATCGCAAACCTGCCGCCAACCGATTCCTGGCACAGTTTGCCCCATTCATCGAGCGCAATATCAACGAGCCATCAATCCATGCTCTCGTGCTTCGCTCGTTCACCGATTTCTTCGTTCGCAACGTCGCCAACTATCCACACTACAAGGAACTTCCTTGCAATTTCGTGGGTTCGATAGCATTGCTCCAGAAGGATGTTCTCATCGAGGCTGCTAGCAAACTTGGCATCACCATTGGCAACATCATTCAAGCACCAATGGAAGGCCTCATCAAGTATCACTCTACTAATGCATAATGCACAATGCATAATGCATAATCTAAAAATCTAGATAATCTAGAAAGTCTAGAACATCAAGAAAACACTTAAAATTTACTACTTAAAACTTATAACTTAATGAGTTATGGCTTTTATTAAAATTAGCGAACAGCCATCTCTCTATGACGACCTAGAGAAGAAGAGCGTACATGAGCTGTTGACCGAGATCAACCAAGAAGACCACAAGGTCGCCGACGCCGTGCAGAAGGCCATTCCACAAATCGAGAAACTCGTCACTGAGATAGTGAAGAGAATGAAACGAGGAGGACGCATCTTCTACATGGGTGCCGGCACCAGCGGCCGACTCGGTGTGCTCGATGCAAGCGAGATACCCCCCACCTTCGGCATGGACCCAGGGTGGATTATTGGGTTGATTGCTGGAGGTGACTATGCCTTGCGCAATGCCGTGGAAAACGCCGAGGACGATGAGGCTCAAGGCTGGAAAGACCTGCAAGAGCACAACATCACGAGCAACGACACCGTTATAGGCATCGCCGCCAGCGGAACCACACCCTACGTGATTGGTGCCCTGCGCGACGCCCGTGCCCATGGATGCCTCACCGCAGCCATCACCAGCAACCCCGACGCACCCATCAGCGAGGCTGCCGAGATTCCCATCGAGATGATTGTTGGACCTGAATACGTCACTGGCAGTAGCCGCATGAAGAGCGGAACAGGCCAAAAACTCATCTGTAATATGATTTCAACTAGCGTCATGATTCAGATGGGACGCGTGAAGGGCAACAAGATGGTGAACATGCAACTCACTAACCAGAAGCTCGTGGACCGCGGCACACGCATGGTGGTCGACGAACTTGGCCTCAGCTACGACGAGGCAAAGCGACTGCTGCTGCTTCACGGCAGCGTGAAGAAAGCATGCGACGCCTACCGCGGCATAAGCGAATAATAACGTAACCTCAAACCACATTTATTATGAAACGAACTATATTGTTGTTAATCGCAGTCATCGCAGCAATTACTGCTGTGCAGGCGCAAGCGCCTGAGCGCACTGCTAATCAAGACAAGTACTATGTGCGCCGTGCCACTCACTTCGACGACCTGCCCGTGCATCGTCGCGACATAATCATGCTTGGCAACAGCCTTACCGATGGTGCCGAGTGGAACGAGCTGCTGCGCAACCCTCATGTGAAGAACCGCGGCATCGTTGGCGACATAGTGCAAGGCCTCTATGAGCGCATGGAGCCAATCCTCAAGGGCAAGCCACGCAAGATTTTCATCCTCAGTGGTGTGAACGATGTGTCGCACGGTGTTGATGGCGACAGCATAGGACGTGCCATGGAGAAGCTTATTGTCCTAATCAAGCAACGCTGTCCACACACCAAGATATACCTGCAGTCGATGCTACCATTTAACACCGACGTGCAGATGTGGAAGCTGCTCAAAGACCGAGAGCAGGTGGTAATCGACGGCAACCGTGCCATGGAAGAGGTGTGCAAGCGTCAGGGTGTGACTTGGATTAACCTCTACCCTCTTTTCGTAGACAAGAACGGCAAGTTGCGCGAAGACCTCACCAACGATGGCTTGCACCTGCTGGGTCCTGGATATCTGATTTGGCGTGACGCCATCTGGAAATATACCCGATAGCCCTTTTCCCACACCTAATCATCAAAGGCACATTCCTTTTAACCTCAGGAATGTGCCTTTGACTTTTTTATATACCCAATTCGTTGAATTATTTTGGGTGTTCTTTATTATTAACCTACTTTTGCCCGTCCATTAGACATAAAGATACATACTAAACCAAACTTATCATTTTAAATAATGACAAACAACAAATTTATTGCCATTCTCATGTTGTGCATGAGTATGGCGTTTATTGCTAACGCTTCGCCAATCACTATTGAACAAGCTCAACAAGAAGCTGCACAATTTGTACTCAAGAAGAAAAAAGAGCAGCTGAAACTCAACGTGGCTAAGCGTGCCAACAAAACACTTAAAGCATCTAGCAACGATGCAGCTTTCTATATATTCAACGTTGGCAACAACCAGGGTTTCGTCATCGTCTCAGGCGATGACCGCACCAATCCCATCTTGGGCTATAGCGACGAAGGTTACTTCGACGACAATAATATTCCCATCAACATGAAGGCTTGGCTTGATGACTATGCTCAGCAAATCTCGCAACTCGACCTTGTAGAGCCCTCAATACTCAAAAGCACACTAGCCGCTCCCAAGGGCGAGAATGTAGTTGACACCCGCAACTCTATCGCACCACTGCTCACCACCAAGTGGGACCAGGCACGCCCCTATTGGAACAAATGCCCTCAGGTCCAGAACGAGGACGGCGAGTATGAGTCCTCCTACACTGGCTGCGTGGCAACCGCCATGTCGCAGATAATGAAATATTACAATTATCCCGCACAAACTACACAGGTTATTCCTAGCTACCAGTATGGCTACGGCACCGGAAACATGGGAGAGTATATCACCCAGACCACCGAGGATCTGCCCGTCACCACATTTGACTGGGCACACATGCTCGACAGCTACAACGGCAGTGAGGACCAGGTTTACACCGACGCTGTGGCAACTCTCATGCTCTATGTGGGACATGCAGCTCACATGACCTATGCTCTCACAGCTTCGGGCACCACCGACCCATATATCCCCAAAGCTTTCAACAACTACTTCGACTACAACGCCCAGCTAGTTTATCGCAGCGACTATAACCAGCAGGCGTGGGAAGATATGGTTTATCAGGAGCTCGTTGCTGGCCGTCCAATGGTTTACAACGGCCGTGCAGGTAGTGGCGGCGGACACTCTTTTGTGTGCGACGGCTATGAGATGGGCGACTACTACCACATCAACTGGGGCTGGGGAGGCCTTGGCAACGGATATTTCCAATTAGCCATTTTGAATCCATATGCCGCCGGTATCGGCGCCTCAACCAGCGCCGAGGGCTACAACATTGACCAGACCGCCATCATTGGCATCACTCCTAGTTACACCGGACAAGGCGATGACGTGAACCATGTGCTTACCGTCTACAACATGTACTACTCAGGCAACCGTGAGTTGGAACGTGGCAGCAATGGCTTCTCGCTCTACAAGCGTCGCCAGGTGGTTGTTACCGCCGAGGATCATATCGATGACGGCACAAAATATGCTCGCGGCATCGCCCTTTACGACAGCAACAACAATTTCGTTGAGATGATTGCAAGCATGACTCACTACTCAAGCGCTATCTCGGTTACCGACAAATGGCCCGACAGCAACAGCTCTGAGTATTACTACTTTGGCAAAAACATCTCTAACGGCACCTATAAGATTGTGCCTGTGTGCCAAGTGCAGGGTTCCAGCGAATGGATTCCAATGCTTGAGAGCGACCGCAACTACATTGAGATGAACGTGAGCGGCAACACCGCAACACTGGTCGACCACCCACTCAACGACCTCACCGCCACCAACTTTGAGTTCACGGGCGACCATAGGGTGGGCTCAGCCGAGCAATGCCATGTTACTGTTCAGAATAATAGCGATGACCGATTCTCGGGCAAGCTCTTCCTCTATGTGAGCAACGAGCAGATTGACGAGTATGGCGAGTATACCACAGTGGTCGAGGCCGAGATACCTGCCCATGGCAGCAAAGTTGTGACATTCAACTTCACAGCACAAAATGCTGGCACCAAGACCGCACAGCTATCGCTCTACGACAGCAGTATGGGCGGCAGCAAGATTCAAGGCACTGGCAGTGTGACAATTGAAGGGGCAGCCGAAACTGTTCCTATGGACCTCTCGGTAGTTATCGAGGCAACAAACGCTATCGACGGTGTCATCTACGACACCCACGCTCGCTTCAAAGTTGACGTTACCAACAATGCCGATGGCGAGTACAACCGCTACCTACTCGCCCCGTTGTTCATTGTCGACGAGAGTGGCAAGGGAACGATGGTGACCTACCAGCAAACCACCCTGCGCATTCCCGCTCATGAGACAGTTACCCTGTACTACGACTTCGACAACCTCGCTTACGGCTCGACCTATGCGCTCAACATGTATGGTCGCAACGAGAACGAGCAGACGGTTAACCTTGTTGAATCGGGTCATTCTGTTTACTATCAGGTGCAGCACGGTCTCGTGACTTGGGACGGCACCAGCATGGTGGGCAACAGCGGCCCTGCAAGCGGCAACATCACCATTCCTGCCAACGCTCTCGCAGCACGCCTCGAGGGACTCAACATCACGAGCGTCACTCCAAGCGGCAACCCCAACACCATTTACTTCATTGGTGAGAACGAAAGTGTGCCCAACGGACTTGAAGGCATGAACGTGGTTAAGGGCAACGTGGCTCAGAACATCTCGCTCAAAGATGGTTATGGATTCTTCACTCCTCAGAGCTTCACAGCTCAGACCATCAACTACGAACGCACCTTCACCAAGGCACGCCAAAACGGTGTTGCCGAGAACTGGAGCACCATCGTGTTGCCTTTCAGTCCCACCGCATGCTCTGCTAATAGCAATAACTTGTGGATTGAACGCTTCGCTCAAGAGGCCTACGGTGAGGTGAAATTCAGCGAAGAAACGAGCATAAAGGCCAACGTGCCATACATCATCGCAATAAAAAAGAATTCTAATCTCCTCAACACACCTATAAGCTGGAGCGCAAGCAATGCATTGCTCAAGGCTGAGCCTATCGCCTACACTAGCGGCGCGCAATACTTGATGGCTGGTACATTTGTGAACCAGTCGCTCGATGGCATCTATGCAGTGAACAGTGCCGGCTCGTTAGCAAAATGGTCAAGTAACGCACAAAGCGTGGCACCATTCCGCGCCTATTTCAAGGAGCTTGAAGCACTTGATTCTCATAGCGACATCCCATTGCCCGGCGAGGCAACTACCAACGATATTGAAGAGGTCACACTAGCCGAGTTAGTGGCCAATGGTGTAGCAGGCAACGAATATCGCATCACCAACACCCTCACAGTAGTATATATAAGCTATGATGGCAAGACCCTCTTTGCTAAAGACAACAATGAGTTTGCTCTCAGCAATCAAGTGCCTTTTGCACCAACCGCTCAGCAAATCGCTGACAACTTGCTCTTTGACGATGTATCCAAGTTTGATCAAAGCAATTGGATAGCCATCAACCTGCCTCAAGCCCTTGATGACCCCGATTTCTATTTCAATCACTATATAACTAATATAGAGGGAACTCTCAACAACACTCTCAACCCTGAAATAACACTTGAGAAAATGCCAACCCTCACTTCGGGCGCCTCATATACTCCCAACATCATGTGCGTTGCCAACTTTGCTAATAGCAATAAATATTTCCTCGTTCCACCCAAACCAATGGAGTATGTACGCATTCACTGGGCGGTATATAAAGATGGTTATTTCTACATGCCAGCCAAGGGCGAGCATGGATTCAACACCGAGGAACTGACTGGTGCTATTAAGGTCAACAATGAAATGATAGGTGGCTATAATTTCAACAACAATGACGCCTACGAGTTCTTTGCTATTGTCAGAGCGCTGAATTATCGCACGGCGTCACCATCCCTACTTGCTATTGACAATGTAAATATTGAGACTAGTGAACCCAGTAGATATTATGAGATTTATCCTGTTGAAGTAAAAGGCATCACAACCAGCATAGGCACTATCAATGATGATCGCAAAGCCAACGGCATTTACTACAACCTCATGGGACAGCCAGTGGCCAATCCCGCTCCAGGCATCTATATCCGTGATGGGCGCAAGGTTATTGTAAAATAAGGTTTTTTGTTAATAATAAAAGTAATCGGTCAGGGGGTCTCGGCTTCCTGACCGGTGTGTTTTTAATACTAAAAAACAGGCTCCTGAACCTTATGATTCAAGAGCCTGATTGTGCATGTGGGGTGGAATATGGGGTTCGAACCCACGACCTTCGGAACCACAATCCGACGCTCTAACCAGCTGAGCTAATTCCACCGTGTTTTTAGATAAAATGCTCTCGCTCGAAATAACTTGAGCAGGTTGCTCAGTTATTTGCTCGCTTAATCGCATTTTTCAATTGCGACTGCAAAGGTAATTGCTTTTTTTGAACTGTGCAACACTTCCTTGAAGTTTTTTTGGGTTTTACCATTTTTTTCATCGCAATTTCATATAGTTGTATTAGATTTTGTCATCAAGATTGACTCTTTGCCCCATGCTATAGACAGCATGCAGCTTTATATCCTTGTCAAGAATGAGAATATCGGCATCCTTGCCGCGTTGCAGCGAGCCCTTGCGGTCATACACACCCATGATGCGTGCCGGTGTCTCGGCCACCATGCGGCAGGCGTCTTGCAGTGGAATGTCGGCCATGTGCACTGCCGTAGCAATCAGGCGGTCCATCGTCGCAATGCTACCTGCCAGCGCCGAACGGTCGGCAAGCTTGCATACCCCATCCTCAATGATAACACGGGGGTCAAACGCCTTGTTGCTGTCGCTGGCTGCCACGGCAAGTGCATCGGTTACCATAGCTGTGCGCTCCACGCCCTTAGTGTGGTAAACCAGCTTGAGCAATGTGGGTGGCACGTGGATGCCGTCGGCAATCATCTCAACTGTCATATTCTCCATCAGGTAAACGGCCTCGACAGTGCCGGCATGCTTGAACTCACGCACATTGTGGAAGCCTGGCATGCCGTTGTAGAAATGTGTGGCATGAGTGTAGCCAGCCTCATAGGCAGCCTTCACGTGGTCAAATTCGGCAGCAGTGTGAGCGATTGAAGGCAGCACGTCTTTATCGGTGAGGTATTTTCCCATCTCTATCACGCCAGGCAACTCTGGAGCTGAGTCCCAGCGCTTGATGCAGTTATAGTCTTCCACCACGTGCTCATACTCGTTGGGGTCGGGCAGACGAATGAGCTCTGGCATCTGAGCTCCAGCCTTCAAGGGGTTGAAATAAGGACCCTCAAGATGCAATCCCAACACGCCACTGAAGGGGTCCTCGATGAGCTTGTCGCAGGTGCTTGCCGCAGCCTCCATCATTGGCAATGTAGCCGATGACAGTGTGGGGAAAATAGCAGTTGTGCCATGCTTGCGGTGAGCCATCACAGCGGCACGGAACGCCTCCTCGGTGCCCTCCATGAAGTCGTGGCCGCCACCACCATGGCAATGAAGCTCAATGCCTCCAGGCACCACATGCATTCCCAGAGCGTTAATAGCCGTGTCGGCGCGTGGCTCGATGTGGCTATTCTTGCGAATCTCTACAATGCGAGAATCCTCAAACAGCAACGAACCACCGCTTATCCACCCCGAAGGAGTGAGAATCTGACCATTGTAAATCTGGGTTAACATAAGCGACAAAAAGCGTGTTTTCTTATTCTTTATTACCTATTTTCTTCACGCGATTAACACGTGGCATATTTTCGATTGCATTTATTTTTACAAAGGTAATACATTTTTTTAAATAAAATCCAAAAAAATCGAAAATAATTCATAACATATGTAAAATCACTTTTTTATCTATCAATACATAAAACCATCCAAAACTGCATGATACCGTGGCTGTTATTCTCAATTTTTCAGCTTTATACCCGAGATTCCACCGAGACAAATACCGACGCTTAGTGTTTTATACAATATTTTATCATGAGGCAGCTCTATCACGATATTCTTTTGCGGTCATGCCTGTGACACGCTTAAAATAGCGATAGAAAGATGTGGGTTCAGAGAAGCCGAGCATATAGGCAATTTCCTGAAGGGTTTGGGTGGCATGTGTCTTAATCAATCGCTTAGCCTGTGTTGTGACATATTGCTCTATCCATTTGGCTGGCCAGTGGGTAGGTAACTTCAGCAGCATTAGCTCCACCGAGGCCGATGGTCTGAACATGTACTGCTTGCTCGATGACGGCACTTGGGTACCTTTCACTTCGCAGGACAATCCGGATGCCAAGCTCAACGCTTTCCGTGCATTCTACCTGAGTGACGCACCAATCAATGCACCTGCCGCAGCACCTGCCCTGGCCCCAATAGCCACAGGTTCCAAGAAATACCGCACCCTGTTCAACAATGCCGGTGCTGGCACCGTGAGCGATGGCAATGTGCCCGATGCATTCAACATCCTCTACAATCCCGACATCCCCACTCCGTCGCCCGATGTCTCGGGTGTTGAACCCATCATAACCACCATCGAGGCCGACGGAACTCACCGCTACTTCGATTTGCTGGGTCGCCCACTCAACCACAAGCCAGAGCAAGGCATCTACATCGACAATGGTAAGAAGGTTATTGTGAAATAAGACTTAATTGGTCTTTTTTGACACCACTTTAGCGGTTGGGACATATAATGTGTCTCAACCGCTTTACTTCTGTAGGGACAAGGCGTGCCTTGTCCGCAAAGAGCTGAGATGCTGATTGTGATTGATGGTATTATTTTAGTGAAATTATAGTATTATTAGAGAAAAAATTGTATTTTTGCAAGAAAATAAATTGAAAACAACTTTTTAACTTTATAGCTACATTATGACACCATTGATTGAACGTTTTATCAAGTACGTGAAGTTTGAAACCACAAGTGACGAGAA
>ODAI011017927.1_pt1 | contig 16191 bp, 11 predicted proteins | sample 1539321 | NCBI WGS metagenome assembly ODAI01 (sample SAMN02144231, study PRJEB22623) | gut metagenome | biome: sheep rumen | host: Ovis aries | place: New Zealand
CCATCGAGACCATCATCGGGGACGAGGTGATCCCCGCCAGCCACACCACGCCGGAGCCGGTGGTGGTGCAGGAATACTTCCGCCGGTTGGTGTACGCGGGCATCGGGTTCTCCGTGATGGAGGTATCCTCCCAGGCGCTGATGCTGCACCGCACGGCGGGCTTCATCTTTGAGATCGGCGTGTTCACCAACATCGAGCCCGACCACATCGGCCCCGCGGAGCACAGCAGCTTCGAGGACTATCTGGAGTGCAAGAGCAGGCTGTTCCGCCAGTGCCGCGTCGGCATCTTCAACCACGACGACCCGCACCTTGAGCAGATCCTGCAGGGGCACACCTGCTCCGTCGAGACCTTCGGCCTCGGGGAAGGCGCGGATCTTCGCGCTTCTGACCTTAAGCTCTACCACGGGGAAGGCCGCCTCGGCATCGCCTTCCGCACCAGCGGCATCCTGGACATGGAAGTGGACGTGGACATCCCCGGCCGCTTCAGCGTCTACAACGCCCTGACCGCCATCGCGATCTGCCGCCACTTCGGCGTTCCGGCAGAGGATATCGACGCTGCCCTGAAGCAGGTAAAGGTGAAGGGCCGCGTGGAGCTGGTCAAGGTATCCGACCAGTTTACCCTGATGATCGACTACGCGCACAACGCGATGGCCCTGGAGAGCCTGCTCGCTACACTGCGCGAGTACCGGCCGCACCGCCTGGTCTGCCTGTTCGGCTGCGGCGGAAACCGCTCAAAGCTTCGCCGCTACGAGATGGGCGAGGTGTCGGGACGGCTCGCCGACCTGACCATCATCACCTCCGACAATCCCCGCTTTGAGGAGCCGGAGGCGATCATGGACGACATCGTGACGGGCATGCAGAAGACCGACGGCGCCTATGTGCGCATCACCGACAGAAAAGAAGCGATCGCCTACGCGATCGATCACGGCGAGCCCGGTGACATCATCGTGCTGGCCGGCAAAGGACATGAGGATTACCAGGAGATCTGCGGGAAGAAGTACCCGATGGACGAGCGGGTGCTCATCCGGGAGATTCTGGAGGAGAGAGGGCGCGCGTAAGGGCGCCCGGAGCCGGCACACCGGGAGGGGATAAGAGGCATGCCTGACGTATACGCGGATGTGATCATCGATATCTCGGCCCGGCGGCTGGACCGGAGCTTCCAGTACCGGGTCCCGGAGGCGCTGCGCGGCGAGGTGGAGACCGGCAGTGTGGTGGAAATTCCCTTCGGCGCAGGAGACCGCGCGGTGCGCGGCTATGTGACGGGGATCTCCGGGGAGCCCCTGGTGGCGCCGGAAAAAATAAAAGACATCAGCAAGGTCCTGGCCGGCGGCGGCGACGCGGACGCGAACCTGGTCTGGCTGGCCGGATGGATGCGCAGGCGCTACGGCTCCTCCATGAGCCAGGCGCTGCGGACGGTCTTTCCGGTCAAGCGCAAGGTGACGGCAAGGCAGGAGCGCTACCTGCTGCCGGCGGCGGACGAAGAGACGCTGCGGCAGGCCCTCGGCGAGCTGACCAGAAAGCATGCGGCAGCCCGGGCGAGGGTGCTGGACGCGGTCATCCGCGACGGGAAACTCCCCTGGAGCCTGGCGGCGGACCGGCTGAACATGACGGCGAAGGTCGCCGCGGCCCTGGAAAAGGCGGGCCTTGTCCGCATCGTGACCGGGGACCCGGACGGGGGAAAGGCGCAGACGCCGGGGGATGACAGGCGCGTGGAGCTCAACGCCGGACAGCGGCACGCTCTTGAAGTCATCAGTGCGGGCTGGGCGGAGGATCCGCCCGGGCGCTATCTTCTTCACGGCGTGACGGGCAGCGGGAAGACGGAGGTCTACATGGCCCTCGCCGAGGCCTGCATCGCCAGGGGGCGCCAGGCCATCGTCCTCATCCCGGAGATCGCCCTCACCTACCAGACCGTGATGCGGTTTTCCCGCCGCTTCGGCGACGGCGTGGCCGTCATGAATTCCCGCCTCTCCGAGGGGGAGCGCTACGCCCACATGGAGCGGGCAAGGCGCGGCGAAGTCAAAGTGATGGTCGGCCCGCGTTCGGCCCTGTTCGCGCCCTTCCCGGACCTTGGCCTGATCGTGGTGGACGAGGAGCATGAACCCGCCTACGAGAGCGAGACATCGCCCCGCTACTCGGCGCGGGAGGTCGCCTTCGCCAGGGGTGAGAGGGAGAAGGCCCTGGTTGTCTTAGGGTCCGCCACCCCGTCGGTAAAGGCCTACCACATGGCAAAGCACGGGGCACTGAAGCTGGTCACCCTGCCGGAGCGGGCAGGCGGCGCCGCCATGCCGGAGGTCTCCATCGTCGATATGCGCAGGGAGCTGCGGGAAGGAAACCGCTCCATCATCAGCCGAAGGCTCTACGACGAGCTTTCGCTGGTCTTAAAGCAGGGCCGGCAGGCCATGCTCTTTATCAACCGCAGGGGCTACGCGGGCTTCCTCTGCTGCAGGAGCTGCGGGAAGGTGATCACCTGCCCCCACTGCGACGTCTCCATGACGCAGCACCGCGACGGCAGGCTGGTCTGCCACTACTGCGGGCACACCCAGGGCCCCGTCCGTGCGTGCCCCTTCTGCGGATCCGCCCACATCGGGACCTTCCGGGCGGGGACGGAGCAGATCGAGGAAGAAGTCCAGCGGTTATTTCCCCAGGCGAGGACCCTGCGGATGGACCTGGACAGCACGAGGGGGAAGGAAGGGCACGCGCGCATCCTTTCCGCCTTCGCCGAGCATGAGGCGGACATCCTCATCGGCACGCAGATGATCGTCAAGGGACACGATTTCCCGGACGTTACCCTGATGGGCATCCTCGCCGCGGATCTTTCCCTGCACGTGGCGGACTACCGGGCGGCGGAGCGGACATTCCAGCTCCTCACCCAGGCGGCCGGCCGGGCAGGCAGGGCGGACGCCCCGGGGCGCGTGGTCATCCAGACCTACGACCCGGAGCATTACGCGGTCACCGCGGCAGCGGCGCAGGATTACGAGGCCTTCTACGAGGAGGAGCTCACCTACCGGGAGATGGGCGGCTACCCGCCGGCGGGCACACTGACCGCCATCCATGTGAGCTGCCCGGACAGGGAGCTGCTGGAGAAGGCCTGCGGATATCTGGCCATGTTCATCAGAGAGAAGATCCCCTGCCGCGGCCTGACGGTCCTTGGCCCGACGGACGAGGCGGTGGCAAAAATACAGGATATTTACCGCAAGGTGATCTATATCAAGCACGCGGACAGGGCGGCGATGACCGCGGTGATCGGCATGATCGGCCGCTACATCGACGCGAACGAGGGCTTCGCCCCGCTGACCGTCACAGTGGAAGCAGACTGAGAGGAGAGAGAAATGGCACTTCGTCAGATCCGGATCCAGGGAGATCCGGTACTTGAGAAAAAATGCAGGGAAGTAAAGGAAATGTCGCCCAGGCTCCTGGAGCTGGTGCAGGACATGATGGAGACCATGCCCGCCGAGTCGGGCGTCGGCCTTGCCGCGCCGCAGGTGGGCATCCTGCGCAGAATCGCGGTGGTGGACATCGGCGAGGGAGGCCCGGGACCGCTTGTGCTGGTCAATCCCGTCCTCCTTTCCCAGGAAGGTGAGCAGGAGGGCGCGGAGGGATGCCTTTCCGTGCCGAAGATGGCGGGGAAGGTGAAGCGCCCGCAGCATATCGTGGTGCGCGCCCAGAACGAGAAGATGGAGACCTTTGAGATCGAGGCCGAGGATTTCCTGGCCAGGGCCATCCTCCATGAGATGGATCACCTGGACGGCATCCTCTACACGACCAAGGTCGAGGGCGGCCTCTATGAGGTAGAGGACACAGACGACGAGGACGAAGAAGAGGAGACCGAGTGACATTGAAAAAGGTCGTATTTATGGGGACGCCGGACTTTGCGGTGGGCACCCTGGAGGCGCTGATCGCCTCGGAATATGAGGTGACGGCGGTCTTTACCCAGCCGGACAAGCCCCGCGGACGCCACGGCGCGCCGCAGATGTCGCCGGTGGCCGCCGCAGCGGAAAAGGCCGGCATCCCGGTCTATAAGCCCAGGCGGATCCGGGAACAGGAGGCGGTGGATATCCTGCGCGGTCTTGCGCCCGACGTGATCGTCGTGGTCGCCTTCGGGCAGATCATCCCGGAGGAGATCCTGCGCATCCCGCCCTTTGGCTGCATCAACGTGCACGCATCCCTGCTGCCGGCCTGGAGGGGCGCGGCCCCCATCCAGTGGGCCGTGATCAGCGGGGATAGGGAGAGCGGCGTGACCACGATGCGCATGGACGCCGGGCTCGACACCGGCGATATCATCCTGCAGGAGAAGACGCCGATCGCCCCCGATGAGACCGGCGGCAGCCTTTTTGACCGCCTGAGCGGCATGGGCGCGGACCTGCTGGTGCGCACCCTGCGGGTCATCGAAGCCGGGGAGGCGGTGTACACCCCGCAGCCCGCCCAGAGCACGACGCCCTACGCGAAGATGCTGGAGAAGGAGTCGGGGCGGATCGACTGGACGGCGGACGCCGAAGCCATCGAGCGGCTGGTCCGGGGACTTTCCCCCTGGCCGAGCGCCTGGACAAGACTGAACGGAAAACTGCTGAAGATCTGGCGGGCAAAGGCCCTTCCCGGCAGCGGGAAAACGGCCCGGCCCGGCACCCTGCGCACAGAGCGCGGCCGGATGTTCGCGGCGGCGGGCAGCGGCGAGCTGGAGATCCTGGAGCTTCAGCTGGAAGGAAAAAAGAGAATGACGGCGGACGCATTCCTGCTCGGGTATGATCCCGGCAGCGGCGCGCGCCTCGGGGAGGAACCAAAGTGACAGATGCGGTAAACGTGCGGGAAGTTGTACTCAGCGTCCTGATGGAGATCACGGAAGAGGAGGGGCTGAGCCACCTTGTCCTTCGCCGCGTGCTGGAAAAATACCAGTACCTGGACAAGCGGGACAGGGCCTTTATCACGAGAACGGTCGAGGGGACCCTGCAGGATATGCTGCTCCTCGACTATATCATCGAGCGCTTCTCCCGCGTGCCGGTGTACAACATGAAGCCGCTCATCCGCAACCTCATGCGCATGTCCGTCTACCAGCTGCGGTTCATGGACAGCGTGCCCGATTCGGCGGTATGCAACGAGGCGGTCAAGATCGCCCAGCGCCACGGCTTCTATAACCTGAAGGGCTTTGTCAACGGCGTGCTGCGCAATAACGCCCGCGGGCAGGATCAGATCGAGTGGCCGGACAAAAACGAGGATCCCTGCCGGTATCTGTCGGTGATGTACTCCATGCCCCAGTGGATCGTGGAGCGCTGGATCGCCCAGTTCGGCCAGGAGACCACGGAGACGGTGCTGAAGCGCTTCCATGAGCCTGCGCCGACGGTGGTCCGGGTGATGACGGAGAAGGTCTCCGTGCAGACGGTGATCGATGACCTCCGGGCTGAGGGCATCCAGGTGGAGCGGCATCCCTACCTCGACTACGCGCTGGAGATCTCCGGCTACAATTACCTGCAGGCCGTGGGCGCCTTCAAGAAGGGATGGATCCAGGTGCAGGATATCAGCTCCATGATGGTGGCCGAGGTCGCGGCGCCCAACTGGGGGGACGCGTGCATCGACGTGTGCGCGGCGCCCGGCGGGAAGGCCCTGCACCTGGCGGAAAAGCTGCGGGGCAGCGGATCCGTGCAGGCGAGGGATATCTCTGAGACGAAGGTGGCCCGCATGAAGGAGGCCATCGAGCGCAGCGGCCTGGCAAATATCGAGGCCATGGTGCGCGACGCGGTGATCTACGATGAGAGCGCCGCGGGCACCGCGGACATCGTGCTGGCGGACGTGCCCTGCAGCGGCCTCGGCGTGATCGGCCGCAAGCAGGACATCAAATACAAGATGACGCCGGCCAGGCAGACGGAGCTGATCCGCCTGCAGCGGCAGATCCTGCACACGGTGCACGGCTATGTGAAGCCGGGCGGGACGCTCATCTACAGCACCTGCACGATCGGCGCCGACGAGAACCAGATGAACATCAAGTGGTTCCTGGAAAATTACCCGTTTGTCCTGGAGAGCATCGACGGATACCTGTGTCCGGAGCTCCGGGACCGCACGACGAAGGGCGGCTTCCTGCAGTTCCTGCCGGGGGTCCACCGGTCGGACGGCTTTTTCCTGGCCCGCCTGAGAAGAAGAGGATAAACACGGGAGATAAGAGACGGGAATGGATAAAGCAGATCTTCGCTCGATGACCTATGAGGAGCTGTCGGCCTTTGTCGCGGATATGGGGGAAAAGCCCTTCCGCGCCGGCCAGCTCTTTGCCTGGCTGCACGCGCGGCCCGTCTCCTCCTTTGACCAGATGACGGATCTTTCCGCCGCGCTGCGCGCTTCCCTGGCGGAGCGGGCGAAGCTGGTGAGCCCGGTGCCGGTACAGGTGCTCGAGTCAAAGACCGACGGGACAAAAAAATATCTGTTCGCCCTGGAGGACGGCAACGTGATCGAGAGCGTGCTGATGAAGTACAGCTACGGCTGGTCCGTCTGCGTCTCCTCCCAGGTCGGCTGCCGGATGGGCTGCCGCTTCTGCGCCTCCACCCTGGAGGGCAGGGTCAGGGACCTGGCAGCCTCCGAGATGCTGGGCCAGATCTACGGGATCAGCGCCCATGCCGGCGTGCGCGTCTCCCACGTGGTGGTGATGGGCGCCGGGGAACCGCTGGACAACTACGACAATCTGCTCCGCTTCATCCGGCTCCTGTGCGATCCGCGGGGACAGAACCTCTCGGGGCGCGCCGTCACGGTCAGCACCTGCGGCCTTGTTCCGCAGATCCGCCGGCTTGCCGAAGAGGGCCTGCAGATCACCCTCGCCCTCTCCCTTCACGCCTCCTCCCAGGAAAAGCGGGAGAAGCTGATGCCCATCGCGAAGCGCTACGCCCTGGGGGACGTCATGGCGGCCTGCCGGGACTACGAAAAGGCGACGGGAAGGCGCATCACCTTCGAGTACAGCCTGGTGCGCGGGGTGAACGATACGGACGCCGACGCGAAGGCGCTGGCGGCCCTGGTGCGCGGGATGCGCTGCCACATCAACCTCATCCCGGTCAACCCCGTGAAGGAGCGAAACTACAGGGCGCCGGACCGCCGCGCGGTGCTGGCGTTTCAAAATAAACTTGAAAAAAGCGGAATTAATGTTACTATTAGAAGAGAAATGGGTACGGATATCGGCGGCGCCTGCGGCCAGCTGCGAAAAAGTTACCTGGAGGGAAGCAGACAGGAATGAGATCCTTTTGTTTGACGGACACGGGCAGAAGGCGGGACATGAATCAGGATTATGTCTACGCTTCTGACCAGCCGGTGGGCAGACTTTCCAATCTATATATCGTAGCGGACGGCATGGGGGGCCATAATGCCGGAGATCTTGCATCCAGATGTACAGTTGAAACGATGGTGGATTACATTGCGGGAGCTTCGGAGAAGTTCCCGATTTCGATTCTTAAATCCGCTGTAGAGGCAGCCAACGACGCGGTCCTGGCAAAAGCCGCCCAGGACAAGAGCCTTGAAGGCATGGGCACTACCGTCGTGGCGGCCACCGTGTGGGAGAACTGCCTTTATGTCGCCAACGTGGGCGACAGCAGGCTCTACCTGGTGGGTGAGGAGATCGACCAGATCACGGTCGACCACTCCCTGGTGGAGGAGATGGTGCGGGCGGGGCAGCTTGCCCGGGAAGCGGCCCGCAGCCACCCGGAGAAGAACATCATCACACGGGCAGTCGGCGTAGGCGGCAGAGTGAAGATCGATCTGTTTGATGTGAACCTGGGTCCGGAAGACCGGATCCTACTGTGTACAGACGGCCTGACCAATATGGTGGACGACGGGGAGATATGCCGTACAGTCAGGAAGGAACCGTCACTGGAAACAGCGGCCCGCAGGCTGGTCGCGCTAGCGAATCAGAACGGCGGAAAGGACAACATCTCAGTAGTCCTGGCGCAGCCGGCGGAGGGTTGAGGATAAGGGTATGTTGAGAACAGGGACTTTTTTACAGAACCGATATGAGATCATCAGCTGCATCGGCTCCGGCGGCATGGCCAATGTCTACAAGGCCAAGGACCATAAGCTCAACCGCATGGTCGCGATCAAGATGCTTAAGGAGGAATTCCGGGGCGACCGGGCCTTTGTGTCCAAATTCCGTGTGGAGGCCCAGGCGGCTGCCGGCCTTACCCACGCGAACATCGTAAATGTCTACGATGTCGGCGAGGAGGGCGGCGTCAACTTTATCGTCATGGAGCTGGTGGAGGGCATCACCCTCAAGGAGTACATCGCCAAGAAGGGCAAGCTTCCCGTGCGGGAGGCGACGAGCATCGCCCTGCAGGTGGCGGCCGGGCTGGAGACTGCCCACGCCAACGGCATCATTCACCGCGATGTGAAGCCGCAGAACATCATCATCTCCGTGGACGGGAAGGCGAAGATCGCGGACTTCGGCATCGCGCGCGCCGCGACCTCGAATACGATCAACTCCAACGTCATGGGCTCCGTGCACTACAGCGCGCCGGAGCAGACCAGGGGCGGCTACAGCGACGCGAAGAGCGACATCTACTCCATGGGCATCACCATGTATGAAATGCTCACGGGCCGCGTGCCCTACGACGGCGACAGCACCGTCGAGGTTGCCCTGAAGCACCTGCAGGAGGAGATGATCCCGCCGCGCAGGATCTCGCCTGAGATTCCGCGCTCCACTGAGCAGATCATCCTGAAATGTACGCAGAAGAGCCCGGACAGGCGCTACAGCAACATGACCGAGCTCATCCGTGACCTGAAGGAATCCCTGGTGGATCCGGACGGCAGCTTTGTCACCATTCCCACGGTGAACCGGGACGCCCACACCAAGCTCCTTTCCAAGGATGAGGTGAGCCGGATCAAGAAAGGGTCCTCGATGCCCGGCTACGACGAGACCCCGAAGCGTCCCTCCCCCCTGGAAGAGCTGGAAAAGCAGGAGTACGGGGAGAGAGAGGAGCAGAGGGAGCGCACCCGCAGGAAAAAGAGGCGCACCTCGCGCCAGGAGGAGGCGGAATCCGGTGAGCGGATCGTCCTGTTCGTGAGCATTGCGGCGGCGCTGGTGATCGGCCTGGTCGCGCTGTTCCTGATCGGCCGCATGACCGGCCTGATCGGCGGCGGCAGCGGCGGGCCCGCAAAGCAGACGGAGCAGGCATCCCCGGCCACGGTGAACGTGCCGGATATCCTGGGCAAGTCGGAGGATGAGGCGAGAGAGACCCTGAGGGCCCTCGGCCTTGGCTATAAATTTACCGGCGAGACCGCGTCCGATGTCTACGCCAAAGACCTTGTCGCGTCGCAGAGCGTGGAGGCGGGCACGGCGGTGGCGCCGAACACGACGGTAGGCTATCAGCTCAGCAGCGGCCCCTCCGCGGCGCTGACCGTGCCGGATCTCACCAGGCTTTCCCTGGAGGAGGCGCAGGAGGCGCTGGAGAGCATGAACCTGACCTATCAGGTGGATACCAGCCGCTACAGCGATACCGTACAGCAGGGCCTCGTCCTGACGACCAACCCGGGACCGGGTTCGAGTGTGCACGCGGGCGACGTGGTCACGATCTATGTCAGCCAGGGACCGGACAGCAGCTCCGTGGAGGTGCCGGACATGCGCGGCAAGTACGTGGACGACGCGAACGCGGTGCTCAGCAACCTCGGCCTCTATGTCTATATCGTAACGGAATACTCCGATACCGTGCAGAAGGACCTGGTCATTGACCAGGATGTGGAGCCCGGCAGCACGGTGCCCACGGGAACGGCGGTCACCGTCATCGTGAGCGGCGGCAGCGCCCCCACCCAGGGCCAGGCTTCAGGCGTCTGGATGTGCAACGCGCAGCTTCTTGCGCCGGACAACTGGGACGGCGAGCCGGTCCGGATCATCCTGGAGCAGAACGGCACGGAGACCACCATTTTTGAAGGAACCACGACCTTCCCGTACCTGCTCAGCGTGCAGGGACAGGCCGGCGTGACCGGTGGTACGGTGACCATCTACACCCTTGACCCGACCAGCTGGGACATCCTCTCGACGACGGTCTACGACGGCGTCGAGTTCAGCCAGGTGCCGTGATGCAGGGGAAGATCATCAGGGGCGTAGGCGGCTTCTATTACATCAGCGACAAAGCGGGCAGGGTCTGGGAATGCCGGGCCAGAGGCATCCTGCGCAGGGAGGGCGTAAAGCCCGTCCCCGGGGATGACGCCGAGTTCGCCCCGGTCAGCGAGGAAACGCTGGAGGGAAACCTGACCCGCATCCTGCCAAGGCGGAATGTCCTTGTCCGGCCGGCCGCGGCCAATGTCGACCAGGCCCTGGTCGTCTTCGCGGCGGACCAGCCGGCCCTCAACCTTAACCTGCTTGACCGCTTTCTGCTGGCGATGGCAGACCTGTCCATCCCGGTCGTCATCTGCATCAACAAGTGGGATCTGGCGGCGCCGGATCTTGGCGAAAAGCTTGACCGCATCTACGCGGCCTGCGGCTGTCCCCTCATCCCGATGAGCGTGAGGACGGGCCTGGGGCTTGCCGAGGCGGACGCGGCGCTGACGGGAAAGACCACGGTGGTGGCCGGCCCCAGCGGCGTGGGCAAATCATCCTTTACCAATTACATCCAGCCGGAGGCGTCCATGGAGGTCGGCGAGGTGAGCCGGAAGATCGGGCGCGGAAGGCAGACGACCCGGCACACGCAGCTGGTGCGCGTGCGGGAGGATACCTACTTTATGGATACGCCGGGCTTCGGCTCCCTTTTCCTGCCGGACATCACCCCCGCACAGGCCGAGGAGCTCTGGCCCGAGGCGGCGCCCTACCGGGACCGTTGCAGGTTCCAGGGCTGCATGCACATGAGCGAGCCGGACTGCGCGGTGAAGGAAGCCATCGGGCAGGGACGGATCAGCCCGGAGCGGTACGAGAACTACTGCCTGTTCGTCCGGGAACTGAAGGAGAAGAAAAAGTATTAGACGTGCGCAGGAGGTATACGAATGAATTATCTGGCCCCATCTATTCTTGCCGCTGATTTTGCCAGGCTCGGCGAGCAGATCCGCGAGGCGGACAGCGCCGGCGCGCAGTACATCCACATCGACGTGATGGACGGCATGTTCGTGCCCAGCATTTCCCTGGGCATGCCCGTCATCTCCGCGGTACGTCCGCTGACGAAGCGCGTCTTCGACGTGCATCTGATGATCCGCCAGCCGGAGCGCTACATCGACGAATTCGCGGCCTGCGGGGCGGACATCCTGACCATCCACGCGGAGGCCTGCGTGCATCTTGACCGCACCCTGGACGCCATCCGGGCGAAGGGGATGAAGGCGGGGCTTGCCCTCTGCCCGTCGACGCCCCTCTCTGTCCTCGACTATCTCTGGGACAAGGTGGACATGGTCCTGCTGATGACGGTCAACCCGGGCTTCGGCGGACAGAAGTACATCCCCGCCATGACGGAGAAGATCGCCGCCCTGCGCGCCATGATCCGTGAGCGCGGCCTGGACATCGACATCGAGGTGGACGGCGGCATCAATGACGGCACCATCCGCACCGTCCTCGAGGCGGGCGCGAACGTGCTGGTGGCCGGCTCCGCCGTGTTCGGCAAAGATGTCACCGAGCGGGTGCATACCTATCTGGATATCATGAAGGAGTACGGTGAGATCGGATGAAGGAGAGTACGCCCGGAAGGGCGCTGATCGTAAGCGGCGGCAGCGTGGATAAAGCGCTGGCGCTTCGCTTATTTTCCGGGGAAATTTTCCCGGGGGTGCGGCCAGGAAGAGGGGTGCAGGAGCGGCTGCTCTATATCGCCGCGGACCGGGGCCTGAAGTTTTTCGCGCAGCACGGGTTAAAGCCCGATGTGATCGTCGGGGATTTTGATTCCGGCTCCCCTGCGCTGGCGCAGCGCTATGCGGGGGACCCGCAGGTCGAGATCCGGCGCTTCCGGCCGGAAAAGGATTTTACGGACACGGAGCTTGCCCTGGACGCCGCCATGGAGCGGGGCTGCACCGAGGTGGTCCTGCTGGGGGCGACGGGGACAAGACTTGACCATGTCTTTGCCAACCTGCAGCTGCTGGCCCAGGCGGCGGAGAGGGGCGTCCTGGTGCGCATCCTTGACCCGCACAACGCCGTCACCCTGCGCCGCGGACCCTTTATCATGAAAAAAGAAGAGCAGTGGGGAAAGTATATCTCCTTCTTTGCCTTCGGCGGACCGGTTACGGGCCTTACCCTGAAAGGGTTCAAGTACGAGGTCACGGACATCACCCTGGAAATGAAGGGGAGCCTCGGCGTCAGCAACGAGCTGGAGGCGCCCGAAGGAGAGGTCAGCTTTACCTCGGGCCTTTTGCTCGTCATGGAGACGAGGGACTGAGAAAGATCCCGGCAAAAAAGTTTTTGATAGATTTTTCGCAGTGTGCGGCAGTTGCGCCGGCACCTGATTTATGGTTAAATGTATAGTAGGCGGCGGATCCCGGACGGCGGGTTCCGCATCCACACAAATGACCCTATATTTTTGCACCATGAAAGGAGACAGGTATGAGAAAAACGGGAAAATGGCTGAGCGTGCTGCTCGGCACTGCCCTGGCGGCGGGAACGTTTGCCATGGCGGGTCTGGCCGCTGAGGCCGGCACCTTTTCCGCTTCTGCCCCCGGGCTTGGCGGAAATGTGACCGTCACTATCACCACGGACGGTGAGGCGATCACGGATGTGCAGATCGACGGCCCTGACGAGACGCCGGAGATCGGCGGCGCTGCGATCGAACAGCTTGCGCCGCAGATCCTGGAAAAACAGTCGGCTGAGATCGAAGCGGTATCCGGCGCTACCATCACCTCGGACGCCGTAGCCGCGGCAGCGGCTGACGCGATCGCGCAGGCCTTCGCCACCGAAGAAGCGGGGACGGAAGGCGCTGCCCCCGAGGGACTTACCTTTACGCCCGGCACCTACACCGGGACGGCAGACGGCTACAACGGCCCGGTGGAGCTGAGCGTCACCTTCGACGAGAACGCCATCACCGGCATCGAAGTGGTGAACAGCGCAGAGACGGCCGAGGTCGGCACTGTCGCCTATGACATCCTGATCGACCAGATCATCGAAGCGAACGGCACCGGCGTGGACTCTGTCTCCGGCGCTACCTTCACTTCCTTCGCCCTCAAGAGCGCCGTGAACATGGCGGCCGAAGAGGCGGGCGTGAGCGACAAGGGCGCGTTCACCGCCAACAAGGTGGAGATCACGCCTGAGGAACCGCTTGATCTGACCTACGACGTGGTCATCGTCGGCGCCGGCGGCGCGGGCATCTCCGCTGCGGCGCAGGCAGCGCAGGACGGCAACACCGTTCTCGTCATCGAGAAGAACGCCCAGGTCGGCGGCAATACCCTGGTATCCGGCGGTCAGTATCAGTCCGTGATGCCGTATCTGGTATGGGATCCGGCGGATCCGGATGCCACGACCGGCGTCGGCTTTGACGGCGAGACCTACAACAAGGTCAAATCGGTACAGGGCTGCATCAATGAGCTGAAGATGATCCTTGACTGGAGCGAGGAGCCCTTCGATGAGGCGTACTATGTGGACAACGAGTTCGTGGCCGGCGACGCCGCTGAACTGTCCAAGCACGGCGTGCATCAGGAGTATCTCCCCATCCTGCAGGAGCTGAAGAAAGAGATCCAGGCTTATCTTGACTGGGCACAGCCGCAGCTGGATGCCGGCACCCCGGAAAATCAGCTGACCCTGTTCTCCACGGTCAACCTGCACATCTTCCAGACCTACTACGGCGGCCTGCGCCAGAGCGCGGACAAGTCCGAGTGGATCTACGGCGATGTCGACCTGGTCAGGCAGTTCATCGAAGGCGGACAGGATCTGAAGCCGTGGCTTGAGTCCATGGGCTCCACCTTCGTGGAAGACACCCAGCCGACCCTGATCGGCGCACTGTGGTACAGAGAGAACGAATTCATCGGCGCGAACGTGGATACCGACGGCGACGGCGAGACGGAAGAGTACGGCGGACGCTGGGGCACCTACTTCATGGCGCCCATGACCGCTTTCCTGCAGGCCAACGAAGAGAACACCGTGCTGACCCGCACCACCGCCACCGGCCTTCTGACCGAGGACGGAAGAGTGACCGGCGTTACCGCTGTCCGCTTCGACGGCACGGAAGTGACCGCGCACGCGACCAAGGGCGTCATCCTGGCGACCGGCGGCTTCGCGGCCAACATTGACATGGTTCTGGAAAACAACGTCTACTGGTCTGATGAGTATCTGTCCGAGGCCACCAAGACGACCAACCGCAGCTCCATGCAGGGCGACGGCATCAGGATGGCGCAGGAAGTCGGCGCCGGCGTGACCGGTCTCGGCTTTACGCAGCTGATGCCCATCTCCTGGGTCGACAACGGCAACCTGGCCTTCGGCGGCGGCAACTATGCCTGCTGGATCAACCCGACCACCGGCGAGCGTTTCGTCGATGAAGGTTCCGAGCGTGACGTGCTGTCCCTGGCTGAGTTTAAGAACGGTATCGAGTACAAGGGCTCGAAGGGCGTCTTCCTTGAGTTCTACAACGAGACCGAGCCCATCCCCGGACCGCCGATCGCACAGCTTGGCGACGAGGATTATGAAGGCCGTTACTACTTCGTACACGGCAATGTTGAAGAGCTGACCGAACTGTTCGCGAAGATCGAAGGCGTGACCGCCGATCCCGCGAAGGTCCTGGAGACCATCAAGGCTTATGATATGGCCGTGATGGGACAGGGCGAGTTCCCGAACGTGGGCAAAGCGATCGCTTCCCGCACCGTAGGCAACGTCGAGATGAACGAAGACGGTTCCTACAACGTGGATACCTACGATCTCGAGAACACGCTGATGACCGTCCGCCTGATGGCGCCCAGCACGCACCACACCATGGGCGGCCTGACCGTTGACGTTGACCGTCATGTGCTTGACACCGAAGGCAATGTCATCCCCGGCCTGTATGCGGCAGGCGAGGTCACCGGCGGCATCCACGGCGGCAACCGCCTGGGCGGCAACGCGATCGTTGAGATCTTCGTTTCCGGCCGTACGGCAGCGCAGGCAGTCACTGCGGACAACCAGTAAGCAGGGCAGGACAGCATAGCATAGCTGTCATTCTATACGCACTCCGGGAAGGGAGGCTGTCTTCGGGCAGCCTCCCTTTCCTATGTGCAATTGTACCAATTTCCCGGACAGGATGTGTACATATTGCCGATTTGTATATAGACAGGTTGACAGGCCGACCCTCAAATGGTATGGTACAACTATCAGATCCGGACGGATAATGTCCGTACAGATCAAAACCATCATTTTCATTCATCTTTTCTTTAAGGAGGAAAAACATGAAGAAGAGACTCACAAGCATCATCCTGAGTGCAGCGATGGCTGCGTCTCTGCTGTGCGTGAATGCGGTTCCCACGTTCGCGGCGGACGAGAAGGTCAAGATCGGCGTCTCCATCTGGAGCTCCACCGACGTCCTCGGTTCCCAGTGCAAGCTCATCCTTGACGCTGCTGCCGAAGCGCTCGATGTCGACATTCAGTATGTTGACCAGGGCCATGTTTCCGAGAAGGTTACTGCTTCTGTCGATACCCTGATCGCAGCCGGCTGCCAGGGCATCATCATCTGCAACTCTGCTGACACCGAGATGACCAGCGCGATCGCAAGCTGCAACGCGAACCAGGTCTATCTTGCACAGTTCTTCCGCATCATCAGCGAAGAAGCTAACCCGGATATCTACGAGCTGGCTAAGGCTTCCGATTACTATGTCGGTGCTGTCCATGAGAACGAGCCGGAGAACGGCGAAAAGCTTGTCAACATCCTTCTTGAGAAGGGCTGCAGAAACATCGGCCTCATCGGCTGGGAGCAGGGTGATGCGACATGGCTCGGCAGATGGGAAGGATATCAGGCCGGAGTTGACAAGTGGAACGAAGCAAACCCGGATGATCAGGCTGTTCTGTCTGAACCGCAGTATGCAGGAACCACCTCTGAGGGCGGCGCGAAGGCTGCGGATGCTCTGATGAGCGCGGATCCGGATCTGGATGCTCTGATTCCGGCAGGCGGCGGCGGAGAGCCTCTGCAGGGCGCGATCAGTGCTGTTGAGAAGGCTGGAAAGACTGGTGAGATCGCGATCGTTTCCACCGACTTCCTTCCGGACCTTGGCGAGAGACTTGAGAACGGATCCATGGCTGGTGAGTCCGGCGGACATTACTGCGACCCGCTGTTTGCCTTCATGATGGTCTACAACGCAATCAAGGGCAACTACACCGAG
>ODAI010655813.1_pt1 | contig 16190 bp, 12 predicted proteins | sample 1539321 | NCBI WGS metagenome assembly ODAI01 (sample SAMN02144231, study PRJEB22623) | gut metagenome | biome: sheep rumen | host: Ovis aries | place: New Zealand
ACATCCGGGTACAGCTGCATGTGGCGCCTTCAGACATGGGAAAAGTGATCGGTCGGCAGGGGAGAATCGCCAGGGCGATCCGATCTGTCGTTAAGGCCGCCTCATCCCAGGAAGACTATAGGATCGATGTAGATATCGATTGAGACAGGCTGAAACAAAACGGCGGCGGAAACGCCGCTTTTTGTTTCCTTATGAGGTATATCGCTAAGAGTGCGCGGTGCGGGGGCGGACGGACGTCCGGATCCCTGTCAGGAGGAAAAATATTGACTGAACGTTTCCAGGTTGGAGTGATCACAGGAACACACGGACTCAGAGGAGAAGTGAAAGTCTTCCCCACCACGGAAGATCCCGCCAGATTTCTGGATCTGGATGAGGTGATTCTCGCCGCTCCGAAAGGCGAGAGGCGGCTGGCGATCCGCAGTGTGAAATTTTTCAAGAAATTTGTCATACTCGGTTTCGAAGGCCTGAACCGCATCGAGGATGTGGAGCGCCTGCGCGGAATTCCTCTTGTGATCGACCGCAAAGATGCCCTTCCTCTCGGATACGCCGAGTATTACGTGGCGGATATCATCGGTCTTTCTGTCCGGACTGAGGACGGAAAGGAAATCGGTAAGCTCCGTGAGGTCATCGAGACCGGATCCAATGATGTCTATGCGGTCGCCAGAGAAGGGAAAAAGGATCTTCTTCTTCCGGCCATCGCAGACTGCATTCTGGATGTCAGACCTGATGAGGGATATATGACAGTCTACGTTATGCCCGGGCTGGAAGATTTGTAAAGACAGAATACGGGAGAGTATTTGCGGATGATTTTTCATGTACTCACGCTGTTTCCCGATATGGTCAGGACAGCGCTTGACAGCAGTGTTCTGGGAAGAGCTGCCCGCAAGGGCCTGCTCCAGATCAATGCTGTGAATATCCGGGATTTCTCCGGCAATATACATAACAGCGTCGATGACTATACATACGGCGGCGGAGCAGGGATGCTGATGCAGGCACAGCCTGTCTATGACTGCTGCTGCTCTGTACAGGCGGGGGTTCTTGAAAGACAGAAAAAGCCCGCAAGGGTCCTGTATATGTCGCCGCAGGGAAGAACCTTTGATCAGGATATGGCAAAGGAACTGGCCCTGGAAGAGGAACTGATCCTGCTCTGCGGCCACTACGAGGGAATTGATGCCCGTGCTCTGACGGCGGTCAGGGCGGAAGAAGTATCAATCGGTGATTTTGTCCTGACGGGAGGAGAACTTCCCGCTATGGTGATCATTGACGCGGTGTCACGTATGATCCCGGGCGTCCTGGGCAATCAGGAATCCGCGGATACGGATTCCTTTATGAACGGTCTTCTGGAGTATCCCCAGTACAGCAGGCCGGCAGTCTGGGACGGAATGGAAGTGCCGCCTGTGCTTTTGTCCGGAGATCACGCAAAGGTGGACATCTGGCGTTTCGAGCAGTCTCTCGCTATCACGAAAGAACGAAGACCGGACCTCTATGAAAAATTTGTTCGGGACAATCCCGGGCTGATGGAAGAGCGCCGCAAAAGAATTGAGAGGGAAAGACGCATTGAGGAACGCCGCAGGAGAAAAGAGAGACAGGCAGAGAATGGCAAAAAGGAAGATAACAGCAATGATCACATTGCTGATCCTTCTGATGACCATACTCCTCATTGACGGATGCCGCAGAAGAGAAGACGACTCCGACACTGAGACGGCGGAGGTAACTACCGAAACAACCGGGACATCCGACACATCCGATACGTCCGGAACATTTGAGAAGAGCTATGGTGTTTTTATCGGAGTGGATGAATATTCTTTTCATATAGAAGATTTTGACGGATATGACCTGGTGATCATAGACGCCCAGGAACTCAGAGAAGAGCAGCTCAGACAGCTGCATGCCTCGGGCCACACGGTCTACTCCTATCTGAATGTGGGATCTCTGGAAAAGAGCAGGGATTATTATCAGGATCTGAAGCACCTGTGCCTGGACAGATATGACAACTGGCCGGACGAGTATTGGGTAAATGTGACGGACGATCTCTGGGCAGAAGTCGCAGGGAAGATTCTGCCCGCTATGATCAAGGAACACGATCCGGACATAGACGGCCTTTTCCTGGACAATCTGGATGTGTATGCCCATCTGCAGGAAGAAAAGAAATATGAGTCGATCGCGAAGAACGCCTACGACTCCCTGGCGGCAATTCTCGAAGCCTATCGGGACCAGGGGCTGCCCGTCATTGTCAACGGGGCGGATGAATTCGTCACCAGACTCATCGATGAAAACAGACAGGATCTGATCCGCGGCGTGAATCAGGAGACTGTGTTCACCAGGATCATCAATTACAACCGCGACTGGTTCGGCGCCGCCGGGAAAGAGCAAAAGCAGTTTTATACAGCTTATCTGGAGCGATGCAGCGGGGCGGGACTCGATGTTTTTCTCGTGGAATATACAAAGGACGAAAAACTGGCAAAAGAAATCAGGGACTATTGCACTGAAAACGGCTATCGCTTTTATATCTCCGAGCACGTGAATCTCAACCCTTCCGAATAGCAAGAGGCAGTCTTTTTGTATCCCGGCTGGTACGGGCAGTGTCCGACGGGAATGATCCGGCCTCTGCAATGAATGCCACTTTGTGAAGTGGTGTCTTCACCGCTTATTTATATATTCTTATTTTACAGGACAATATTTATGAATACGATCCTTTTGACAGGAAATACGCGTCTCTTTCCGGCTGATGCGCTCTCATATTTCAACACAGCGCAAAGTGTTTTTGTCGCGGACAGAAGCAGGGAAGGGGATAAAGCAAAAGCTCCTGATAATATCCGTTTCTTTTCTGTAAATTCTTCAGACAGTGACTTTACCAAGATTTTCGAGGCCGGAAGAATCAGTGCCGTCTGGTATATCAGCCGCTGCACGGACGGCGGTAAGACCGTCGATGAGACAGACAGGATCGAGGCGGTCCTGCAGTGCTGCGCCAGATATGGAGTCAGGCGGATGATCGTTGTCACGGAGCTGACGGATCCTGTGGACTACAGACACTTGATCGGAAAGTGGTCCCGGCCTGAAAACGGAATGCAGAGCGTCGGGCTGTCTGTCGTCTGCGTCCCCCTGATGTCCGGTACAGACGCAAAAAGAAGCCGTCTGGGCCATATCTTCAGGGTGATGAAGAAAAAGAAGACCCTCTTCTTAAGGGGAGAGGCCGGTTCACCGGTTGCGATCCTGACTTTGCGGGAACTCTGCTCTCTTCTCCTGCGCATGACATCAGAAACCTGGTTCAGACCAGGAGTCTATTCCGCTACCGGAAATGTGACTTCTCTTGAGAACCTGAGGGAAGTACTGATGTCCTGCAGGCCTGACGGACAGATTGAATTCACCGGGCCGGAGAGCGGCAGGAACTCAGGAGAACTGCGCTCTTCCGCGGCTGTCAGACTTCCTTCGCTCGAAAAGAGCGGTCTGGACGGTCGTCTCGAGGAAATGTACAGTCTGCCGGTCATGATTGACTGGAAAGAGGATATTACCCTGCAGTACAGCAGAATGGTGGATGAATCCACGGAAGCACTTCCTTTTAAAGAGAAGGTCTCCGCCTATCTGGGCAGGTTCGGCTGGTTCGCCACAACGATTCTGGATCTGGTGATCATGTTTGTGATCGCCGAGTTTCTGGCAAGGATCACTTCAGACTCGGTCTATTTTAAGATCGTGGATGTCCGCCTGCTCTATGTTGTGCTGATGGGAATGATGCATGGGCTCGCGGCGGGAACGACCGCGGCGGTCCTGGAATGTGTGATGCTGGTGATCCGCTACAGTGAGATCGGCATTTCCGGGCTTCTTCTTTTCTATAATGTCGAAAACTGGATCCCTTTCGTCTATTACCTGACGACGGGGGTGATCTGCGGCTATACACATCGCAAGAATCAGCAGAAGATGAGATTTGTGTCAGCGGAAAATGAGCTGATCAGAAATAAATATCTCTTCCTGAATGATGCCTACCGCACCAGTGTCAGAGACAAGAACGAACTGAGGGCGCAGGTACTCAGCGAGGACGAGAGCTACAGAAAACTGTATGAAGCTGTCCGCAGCATGTCTCAGCGTACACCGGAAGCCGTGTGTGTGGAGGCAGTCCAGGTGCTCAGGAAGCTTCTCGAGAACGGGACAGTCTGTATCTACCAGGTTGACAAGAGGGGAGAAAGAGCTCAGCTGCTGTCCTGCTGCCGCGAAAACGCGACCAGGAACCAGATCAGGATCGCCGATTTTCCTGAGATGATAAAGGCCCTGGAAAAGGGCGGGACCTGGAGAAATACCGGATTTCTGGAGGGCGCGCCGATGTATGCGGAGCTGGTCTCCTTCGACAGATTTCTTGAGGAAAAAAACAATGTTTCCAACCGGATCACCCTGCTGGTGACTGTGGAACAGGCTGCACCGGAACAGCTCAGTCTCTGGTATATCAATCATTTTTCCATCCTTTGCGGTCTGCTGCAGGAGGCGCTGGAAAATGCCTCCCTGCGTGAAAGGGTATACAAATGATAATCTTATTGATGATCATACACCTGGCAGCAGCCCTGCTCTTATTTCTGGGCTGGCTGAACGGTGTCATCCATATCAGCCCCGCTCTATTGCCGGCAAATTTTCTTCTTCCCCTCTGGGGGCCTCTCTGCGTGATCGTATATGAACTGCACTTTCGCGGAGGAGAAAAAGCGGACCAGGAGGCGGAGAGCATCAGGTTCGGAATTACAGATGAAGTCTATAGAAATGTGCGCATGGACAAGGGCGGCGTCGAGGATGTTCTGCCTATTGAGGATGTGCTTGTGAGCGGATCTCCCAGACAGCGGAGAAGGCTGCTCCTTTCTGTTCTTCATTCCGGCCCCCGGGATTTTGTCAGATCCCTGCGGATCGCGGGCGTCAACGATGATACGGAAGTTGTTCACTATGCTGTAACAGCGCTCGTGGAGATTCGCAGTGAATATACCCAGCGGATCGCTGAGATGGAAAAAAAGCTCTCGGCCTGCCCCGGTGACCCCAGAATCCTTCTTGCCTATGCCGATCTGGATGAAGAATATCTCAAGAGCGGCATTCCCGAAGAGTCGGAAAAAACGGAGCTGATCGCTGACTGCAGAAATAAGCTGGAGAAATGCCTGGGTGCGGTCTCATGGGAACTGAGGGCGGCAGGAAACTCCGGCGCCGTGAGCAACTCCGGAGACAGAACCGCGATCATGAAACGTCTGGCGGAAATTTGTCTGCTTCAGGGTGACAATGATTCAGCGGAATATTACACAGGGATACTGCAGGAAGAGAATCCTTATGACGGAGAATGCTGTCTTCTTCGGGTCAGGGCAAAAGCCCTTGCCCGGGACGGAGGTGCAATCAAAGAGATTCTCAGCGAGGCGGACGACCGGAACGTGTACTTTTCTCCGGAACAGAGAAAACAGATCGAGTTCTGGTCTGCTGTTTCCTGAACACCGCCGCGGAACATGCCGCGGACCTTGCCGGGTGAGGTCTGACCCGGGCGGAAAACCCGCAGCTGATTCTTGAATGCAGACAGCCGGCCGTCAGGCCAGGGGGCATCCATTGGAGAAAAACAGGAAAAGAGACAGGAAGCCGCGGTTTTTACAGCTGCTTCAGATTCTGATCATTTATATACTTATGTTTGCCGTCGTACTGTCGGTGGGAAGAAATGTTCTTTACAGTGTAGGCAATAACACGGTGAGCATCCTTGAATCGTCGGATTTTACCGGACCGGTTGTGCCCGAGAATGCGGGAACCCTCCTGGTCTGGGAAAAAAAGGACGGCACCGGAGCAGAAGGCCGCAGAGAGATGAAAGCGATCCTTACCCAGATGAGGATCCCTTTTACAGAAATTGCTGCAGAAGATTTTTCGGAAGCTGACCTCTCAGGCAAGGAGATCGTCGTCTTAGCTGCGACAAATCTCAATGCCCTGGGCGGCAGGCTGACAAAGCTGCTGAACTGGGTGGCAAAAGGGCATTCCCTTCTTTTTTTGTATCCTCCCTTTAATGAGGCGGCTTTCGTATCGATCGCAGGAAAGCTGGGAATTACCGGAATCGGAAATGAACTCGTCAAGGTCGAGGGAATCCATTTTTCCAGACAATTTATGCCCGGAGCTCAAAGAGACTTCCCGATCATGGATGCCTACAGGTCATCCCTGAATGTCACTCTTGACGATGAGTGCGAGGTGTTTATACAGGCGCAGGGGGAATCGGAGACTCCCCTGCTCTGGAGACGTGCCCTCGGAAACGGGAGGATTGTCTTTGACAACCTCAGCTTCCTCGAAAAAGCATACAGAGGCTTCCACTGCGCAGCTTATTCGCTGCTGCGGGACAATTGCATATGGCCGGTCATCAACGGTTCCACGTATTATATCGACGATTTTCCTTCTCCTGTGCCGGAGGGCGACAGCCAGTTCATCCAGAAAGACTTCGGAATGGACATCAAAGATTTCTATACTCATCACTGGTGGAAAGATGTCTATAATCTCTCCAAAAAATACAACATCCGTTACACCGGCCTGGTCATAGAAGATTACTCTGCCCAGGTGAGCGGCACCTTCCCCAGGAACAAGGACATCACCCGTTTCCAGTATTTCGGAAACATGCTCCTGCGGGAGGGAGGAGAACTGGGATATCACGGCTACAATCACATGCCGCTTGTCCCGGAGAGCTTTGACTACATCGGACAGTATGACTCCTATCGTCAGTGGGAGAGCATCCAGGCCATGAAGGATTCCCTGATCGAACTCAGGAATTTCTGCCAGTCGGTATTCCCGAATGAGGAATTCCATGTGTATGTCCCGCCTTCAAACATCATTTCTCCGGAGGGACGAAAGCTTCTGGCTGAGGATTTCCCCGAGATCAGAGCGATTGCCAGCCTCTATCTGCCCGATGACAACGATGTCTCTTATGACCAGGAGTTCACAGTCACAGAGGACGGAATGGTTCAGACCCCTCGCATCATCTCAGGATATGTCCTGGATGATTACATGCGGGCAGCGGCCATGAGCGAACTCTATTTTCACTGTGTCAACACACATTTCCAGCATCCTGACGATGTCCTCGATACCGACAGAGGCGCGGCTCTGGGATGGGAGGAACTGTTCGCACGGCTGACGGATTATGTGGAATGGCTGCATGCCTCTATTCCCCAGCTCAGAAACCTGACCGGCAGTGAACTGACAGGCGCTGTCCAGCGTTACGATGCCCTCAGGATCAGGCGCGAGGACACGAATACAGGCATTCATCTGAGCCTTGGCGGCTTTTGCGACGAGGCCTGGTTCTATCTGAGAATCAACAAGGGTAGACCCGGAAGGGTGAGCGGCGGCACGATCAGCCAGGTGGCCGATGGTCTCTATCTGGTGAAGGCAGCCACCCCGGACCTGAAGATCGAAATCAATAAATAAGCAGATAAGAAGTTCTTATGACGAAAGGCTGATATGAGAATTTGCGTGATTCTGGAAGGATGCTACCCTTATGTGACCGGCGGTGTTTCTTCCTGGATGCATCAGTATATACAGGCGATGCCCCAGCATGAGTTTGTGGTCTGGGCGATCAATGCGGATCCTTCCCAGAACGGAAAATTCCGCTACCAGCTTCCCGACAATGTCGTTGAAGTGCGGGAGGTTTCTCTGATCAGCCAGGCGTCCCGCAGAGACCGCAGGCATGATCTGAAATTCAGTGATGCGGAACTGGGGGCTATGCGTGAGCTTGTCGAGTGCGGAAAACCCGACTGGGACATTCTTTTCCGGATTTTTCAGGAGAAAAAGGTTTCACCGGCGGAATTCCTCTCCAGTGAATATTTTCTGGATATTCTGACCGAAATCTGCCGCCAGAAGTATACATACACGGCGTTCTCGGATTACTTTCACACGATTCGTTCCATGCTGTTCCCTCTTCTCTATGTGATGTGCTCCGATGTTCCTGAGGCGGATGTCTACCACACGATCGCTACAGGCTACGCCGGGGTGCTGGCCAGACTGGGCGGCTGGAAATACAATGTCCCTTTTATTCTCACGGAACATGGAATCTATACCAGGGAGAGAGAAGAGGAGATCATCCGCGCAAACTGGGTGCTCCCTGATTTCAAGGACCTGTGGATCCGCTTTTTTTACATGCTTTCCAGTGCCGCCTACGACGGCGCGTCCATGGTCACCAGTCTTTTTAAACGCGCGAGCCTGACCCAGATGGAGATCGGGGCGGATCCCTCTCTGTGCAGATTTATCGCGAACGGGATCCGCTATGAAAAGTTTTCTCCCATTCCCGAGCGGGCGCCCGCGGATACGATTCATATCGGAGCGATCCTGAGAATTGCCCCGATCAAGGATGTCAAGACTATGCTGTATGCCTTCGCTGAGGTCGAACAGCACATACCGGCGGCCAGACTCTTTATAGCCGGACCCGAGGATGATCCGGAATATGCCCTGGAGTGCAGGAATCTCATGCGCCAGCTGGGTATCAAAAACGCGGTTTTTATGGGCACGATCAATGTCCTGGAGTATATGGGCGATTTTGATTTCACCGTGCTCTCCAGCATTTCCGAGGGTCAGCCCCTCTCTGTGCTGGAATCCTTCGCGGCGGGACGTCCCTGCGTGACGACAGACGTAGGCTGCTGTAAGGAACTCATTTTCGGAGACGGGGACGATGAACTGGGACAGGCGGGGGACTGTGTTCCCCCCATGCAGCCCCACGAACTCGCGCGGGCTATGGAGGATCTGTGCAGGAACAGCGCCCGCCGTCTGCAGATGGGACGGATCGCCAAAAAGAGGGCGGAGATGTATTTCCGCCATGAGGATATGATCCGCAACTATCTGGAGGTTTACAGAGAAGTCTTCCGGAGATGGGAGGCCGGAAAAGATTGAATGACAGCGCTGATGCGCCGGTTTTTCACTCCGGAATTTGGGCCGGAGAACACTGCAGGAGGTTTGTGATCGGATGGCAGGTATAGGATTCAGCCTGAACAGGCTATTCCAGAAAAAAGGTGTGCTGAATCTGTGTCGGGCTTATGCCTATGCGGGGGCCGTGGCAATCGGTCCTATGGTCATGGGTGTCTGCCTGCTTCTTGGTATATCTTTTGTCTCCCAGGTGGCAGGTATGCCCCAGGGACAGAGGGAAATCATGAACTGCATGCTGACTTACAGCCTGCTGGTCTCCCTTTTCGTCTCCAGTTTTTTCAATATGATTCTCACGAGGTTTATCTCGGATATGCTCTATGAGGGCAGGAGGGAGAGGGTCATGCCCTCTTTCTACGGAGCTCTCGCGATCATGCTTCCTCTGTGCGCAGTGGGATACGGCATTGTCCTGACCTTTTCCGGAGTCCCTCCGGTCTACCGGATCGTCAGTATGTGGTTTGCCCTGACCATGATCGTTGTGTGGACCCAGATGAATTATCTGTCTGCCCTGAAGGATTACCGTTCGATCGCCCTCGGATTTGCGTCGGCGATGATGACCGGATTTCTTCTGGCCCTCATCCTGGCCATTGTCCGCAGGGGAACTGTCATGAGCCTCATGTTCTGTGTGATCCTTTCCTACGGAGTCATGATCGTATGGTATTTCAGCCTGATGCTGGGATATTTTCCCCACGGGGAGGGAAGTCCCTTCTCCTTCCTGCAGTGGTTTGACAAGTGCCGGGAGCTTGCTTTTACCGGGATTTTCGTCAACCTCGGACTGTACGGACATCTCGTGATCATGTATTTCGGACCCCTTCATAAGAAAATCATGGGTCTGTTTTACGCCGCTCCCAGCTACGATATTCCCTCGCTGACGGCCTTTTTTTCCATTCTGATCACGACCATCAGTTTTGTTACCTCGGTAGAGGTGCAGTTTTATCCTGAGTACAGACAGTATTACAGTCTGTTCAACGACGGGGGCTCCATCAGTGATATCGAGGCGGCAGAGGACAGGATGGTCGAGGTCCTCAGCCGTGAGATCACCTACTGTGGTTACCGGCAGATCGTCAGCACCCTGCTCTTCGTCGTGTTCGGCGGGTTCATCATGGACGTGCTGCCTCTGGGCATGACGGATCTGGGAAAGGGGATCTTCCGCACCTTGTGTGTGGGCTACGGCCTCTACGCGATCGCCAACGCGATGATGCTCATACTGCTTTATTTTGAAGACTATGTGGGAACCCTGACTGCCACCGCCGCCTTCGCCGTCGTCGCCAATGCAGTGACGATCTGGCAGGCTGTCTATGGGGATACAGCTTATTACGGACTCGGTTTCATGGCGGGCGCAATCGTATACTTCTCGATCGTACTGGTCCGGCTGGAGTGGGCGACCAGGCGGCTTCCCTACCTGCTTCTCGGAAGACAGGCGGCATATGTTCCTGCCGGGGGAGTATTTTCCGGTTTTGAAAAGATTCTTACAAGAATCGACAAGCGCGTGGGAAATCAGTCCTCAACGAGGCGTGTCATGGAACTGAAGGATGGAAAGAAGCGGGCTGTGAGACCTCAGAAATGAGCGGCTGCCGCTGCCTGAACAGTGCATTTTACAGGACTCCGCAGGGGTCCTGAAATGAGGCATTTGGTAAATGAAATCATTCATTCGTAAAAAACTTCCTTATATTATGATCGCTTTACAGGTGGTCATGATCGCGGGGATTCTGCTCTATATAGTGCCGGGAAGATACCGGCTGTATGACATTGTCCTGTACGATGCAGCCGAAAACATGCCGGCCAACCCCCTGATCGGATACGCTCCGCCTGCGGAGAAACCGGAGGACTGCGAGAACACCGGTCTTGTGTTTGTGATGCTTCCTTTCTCCGAACTGGAGCCCCGGGAGGGTGTGTTCGGCTTTGACGCAATCGAAGCAAAATACAATCTTTCTGCTTACCGGGCAGCCGGAAAACATGCGGTTCTCCGTCTTGTCTGCGACATTCCCGGGGAAGCGGACCACAGGGATATCCCTGACTGGCTCTACCAAAAGACCGGGGACGGGACGGTATATGAGGATGCTTCCGGAAAGGGGTATTCGCCGGATTACGGCAACCCTGTCTTTGTACAGGCCCATAAGGACGCCCTCACCGGGCTTGCGGAATGGTGCAAAAAGGACAGCTTTGTCTCTTACGTGGAGATGGGGTCGATCGGCCAGATGGGCCAGTGGGAATCATTTGCCCTTGCGGAGGGCATGAAGCCTGCCGCGGAGACCGTGAAGGCACTGTACGCGCAGCAGTACCTGGATGCATTTCCGGCAGAGAGCGGGATCAGGCTTCTGAGCTGCCCCGGGTCTGCGGAACAGGATCATGTCGGAGAATGGAACGATGTTCTGGGCGATCTGCAGGCATCCGAAAAGTGGGTCGGCGAAAGCATAGAGGTACAGACCCCGGAGGATGAGGAGGCGGAGAAGGAAAAAAGACAAAACAGGAGCGGTGATATCGAAGAGCAGAAAACGCTCGATGATTATCTGGCTGAGGGAGCTGCCTCTCTGTGGATGTCCGGACCTGTCGGCGGAGGTCTCACGGAGACGATCGACATGGAGAATCTGCTGATGGACAAGCTGTCCGATACACTTTCACAGATTCGAAAGACCCACGTCTCCTATATCGGCCCGGTCTGCCCCGACGCGGCACAGCAGAACACAAACGGAAGTGATATGATTCTCCGCAATGTCGGCTACAGTATTTATCTCAGCCGTCTGCAGACAACGATGGATTTCATCCGGGACGACCTGGTTTTCCAGCTTTCCTTCTCAAATATCGGGAACGCGCCGTTCTACTGGGACTGGCCCGTCACCATGTATGTATATGACACGAAGGGTGAATGCATCAGGGAACAGAAGCTGGAGCTGTCCCTTTCACAGCTGCTCCCGGATTCAACGATCACTGTGGTCGGTACTGTTCCCTATTCCCGCAATCTTCTCAAGGGCTACAGTGTCGGTATTTCGATTACGAGTCCCGACGGGAAGAACTTCATCACCATGACCCAGAAGGGCGTCGTGCCGAAACGGAGCGGGATCCACAGAATTTACAGATACCGCCAGTAGGAAATGCCCAGGCTGGTCACGCCCGGGACAGGACGTGATCACGAACTATAAAACCGGACCCATAAAACAGACCTATAAAACCGGACCCATAAAACAGCGCGAAGAAGAATGAAATTTCCCTTGCGCATTTTACACTTATGTGGTAGATTATTAGCGTTGCTTTTTTAATCGGCAATTATGCCGTGTTTCTGTTCACTTAAGATGTTCCTCTGCCGATTGAGCCTGAGGGATGAAATGCACCCTCTGAGCAGTATGAAAGAAATGTTTATATGACAGGCCCGAAGACGGATCCCGGAGAACCGGGAACTGTACGGAGCACAGGAGGGCAAGAACGTCCGGCGTGGAAAGGAGAATTTATGAATTTCGAGATCATTAAGGAACTGGAGAAGGAGCAGCTGAAGGCGGAAGTACCTCAGTTCGCAACGGGCGATACTGTCCGTGTACACAACCGTATCAAAGAGGGTACCCGTGAAAGAGTACAGGTCTTTGAGGGCACCGTTATCAAGATCCAGGGCGGCGGCGCAAGAACCACCTTCACTGTCAGAAAGATTTCCAACGGCATCGGCGTTGAGAAGACCTGGCCCATCCATTCCCCTAACGTGGAGAACGTTGAAGTTGTCCGCAGAGGTAAAGTAAGAAGAGCGAAACTGTTCTATCTGCGCGGTCTGAGCGGCAAGAAGGCCAAAGTCAAAGCCAGAATCGACGACAGAAAGAAATAATCTGTTCATTTCATGTAATGATCACCGGCGGGAGTGTCGTGCCTTTGTGGCACGGCACTTTCTTTAGTTGACCGGAGAAGGAGTAAGGAATGGAGTATCAGTGGTATCCGGGGCATATGACAAAAGCGAGGCGGATGATGGAGGAAAATATCCGCCTGGTCGATCTTGTGATTGAACTGGTGGACGCGAGGATCCCTCTGAGCAGCAGAAATCCGGATATCGATGCTCTCTGTGAAGGCAAGGGCCGCATAGTCCTTCTTTGCAAATCGGATCTGGCCGATCCAGTAAAGACGGAGCAGTTTGTGGAGTTTTTCCGGGAAAAGGGGATTCTGGCTGTGGCTGCGGATGCCCGCGAGCGCCGGGCAGCAGATCTTGTTCGCCGGTTCGTCCAGGATGCCTGCAGTGAAAAGGTAGCACGTGACAGGGCGCGCGGTATTGTCGGCCGTCCTCTGAGAGCTATGGTCGCCGGCATACCGAATGTGGGGAAGTCCACTTTTATCAACTCGTTTGCGGGACGGGCCAGCACAAAGACCGGCAACAAACCCGGTGTCACCCGGGGCAAGCAGTGGATCCGCATGGGCGGCAGTGTGGAACTGCTGGACACACCAGGCATACTGTGGCCCAAATTTGACAATCAGGAGATCGGCATGCGTCTGGCGCTGGTTGGCGCGATCCGCAATGAGATCCTGGACAGGGAGGAACTCGCGGTCTGGCTTCTCAATTATCTGGAGAAGGAATACCCGGGAGTTATACAGAATAAATATCTGTCGGCTGATGCCCGGAGCGGCGAAGAAGCAGAGAACGCCTCTGTTTCCGCCGATGCAGGAACGGTCGAAGAGGCTCCGGATGAGACCGCTTATGAGACAGCTTATGAGACAGTTTGTGACTCTGCTGAAGCAGAGGAAGCCGGTGCGGACCAGGAGGATGAGGATTCCGCGGAAGACCCGGCATATGGCTCTGCTGAATTAGAGGAGGCCGGGGCGGACCAGGAGGATGAGGACTCCGCGGAAGGACCGGCATATGGCTCTGCTGAATTAGAGAAAGCCGGTGCGGATCAGGAGGATGAGGATGCTGCGGAGGATACAGTTGTTTTGACCTCGCAGGCGCACGAGACATTGGGGGACGAGGCTTACAGGTCAGCTTTTGAGCTTCTGAAGGAAATCGCGCGTTCCCGCCGGCTCCTCATGAGGGGAGCGGAACCGGATACCGGGCGCGCCGCTGCCATGCTTCTGGATGACTGCAAGAACGGCAGAATCGGCAGAGTCTCACTGGACAGACCTGACGATGCCCAAGCAATGGAAGAGGAGCGGAGGAAACTGCTTGAGGAATCTGCCGCGAAGGAAGCTTCCGCAGGCCGCTCAAGCCGCTCAACGGGTTCTGGTAAGGGCGGCAGAAATCCGGGTGCGGGCAGCAGGTCCGGGAATGCAGGCAGCAGGTCCGGGAATGCCGGAGGCAGATCCGCAGGAGCGGGAAGCCGCGGAGGATCAAAAAACTCCGGGACCGGTTATAGAGGAGCGGAAAACGGAAACAGGTCCGGTAATACCGGCAGCAGCGGTTCAAGGGGAACAGGCGGCCGGAACAGATCTTCGGATTCAGGATCACCTTCAAGATCCAGGGGAAGCAAAAAACCGGGAGGCTCTCAGGGAAGAGGGCGCGGACAGTCCGGCCGGGGAGGCTCCGCGGACCGCAGAAGCGGCGGAAAGAGAAGATAAAAACTGCACAAGCCTGCCGGGAAATGTGTGCTGATTTTTCCTGCCCGGTCAGGGACCGGCATAAAACCGGCATAAAACCGGCGTAAAATCGGCGTAAAACCGGCGTTATTAAACCGGCGTAAAGCCGGCATAGAACCGGCGTAAAACCCGCGTAAAGCCGGCATAAAGCCGGCATATAAGGAAAGGATCTGGTTGAGACACGAGATGAAGCCGGAGATGACAGGAGTTGAAAAATGACAAAAGCGGAGGCCGCAAGGCAGAAAAAGGAAGCCCGTTTACAGTCTGAGATCGAGCGTGTGGAGAAGATGCGCGCCTTTGAGAGGGACATTGTGCAGCGGGCAGGCGGGAGCGGACTCATATGCGGGATCGACGAGGCAGGCCGGGGCCCCCTGGCGGGTCCGGTGGCGGCGGCAGCGGTCATTCTGCCGGAGGATCTCGTACTTCCCTATCTGAATGACTCCAAAAAAGTCACTGAAAAGAGGAGAGAAATGCTCTATGACCAGATCAGGGAAAAAGCAGCCGCCTGGTCGGTCATTATGGTGCCCCCCGAGAGGATCGATGAGATCAATATTCTGCAGGCAACGTATGAAGCCATGCGGCAGGCGGTCGCCTCTTTGAGCGTCCGTCCCGATGTGCTTGTCAACGATGCCGTGACTATTCCGGGCATCGACATCCTTCAGGTACCGGTCATCAAGGGAGACGCCAAATGCATCTCTGTGGCGGCGGCCAGCATCCTGGCAAAAGTGACCAGGGACAAGTATATGAAGGAAATGGACACCCTTTATCCCGCCTACGGATTTGCCGGCCACAAGGGATACGGGACCAAAGCCCATTGCGAAGCAATCGTGGAGAACGGTCCCTGCCCCATCCACCGCAGGAGTTTTCTGGGCAAGATCCTCGCGCAGAAGGGCGGCCCCGGAGCAGCCGGCGGCAAAACCGAAGGAAATCCTGATGATTTTTTTGAGCAGGGGCCCTGCTCCGGGAGAGAGACGGGCATGATGGCTGAGGAAAAGGCCGTGCGCTTTCTGACCGACCATGGAGTTACTATCCTGGAGCGGAACTTCCGCGACAGGGACGGAGAGATCGACGTGATCGGTGACCAGGACGGGACTCTGGTCTTTTTTGAAGTGAAATACCGCGGCAGCGGGCGCTGGGGAGACCCCTCGGAGGCCGTCACCCCCGAAAAACAGAAGACGATCTGCAGGACTGCCCTCTACTACCTGTACAAAACCGGGCGGGGGACAGAGATTCCTGTGCGCTTTGATGTCATCTGTGTCACAGAGAGACAAATCCGCTGGATCCGCAATGCCTTTCCTTTCAGATGATAGTTAGGACTTGCGATTTTCTTTTGATATCGTTATGATAAGGGAAAACGTTTGTCGGTGGAAGGCAGATACCTGTCTTTCATTTTTTTCCGCACCCTGCCGCTTCGAAGAAACGGCAGCCTGAGATGTTTTCGCGAAGGCGAAAACAGTGAAGGATAAAGGGAGGTTTGGGACGCATCGCGGTACAAACCTCAAGAATGAAAAATATTGCATCGGCAATATTTTTCATTTTTCCGCACCCTGCCGCTTCGGAGAAGCGGCAGCCTCAGGCGTTTTTTACACATTAATAACACATTAACAATATATCTTGTCATTTTTGAAAGAAGGAGACTATATGGCTTCAGATTCTACTACTTCGCTTATTGAAAAACTTAACAGGAGCATGCCGGTCGCGCCCCTTGCCATCATCGCTCTGCCTTCCGCTGCCTCCCTCGGTGAAAAGGTGAATCAGTACATAGCCTC
>ODAI014310171.1_pt1 | contig 16189 bp, 23 predicted proteins | sample 1539321 | NCBI WGS metagenome assembly ODAI01 (sample SAMN02144231, study PRJEB22623) | gut metagenome | biome: sheep rumen | host: Ovis aries | place: New Zealand
ATTGCTCTCAGTTGTTGTCTGATAAAGGCCTCATAAGTTCCTCCAACGTCTGCAGGACTGGAAAATTTGACATCTTCTCCCGGTTCTAAAAATTGCATTGTCCCCGGTTCTAACCCCGCAAACGCCATGCCTTGCTCGTTTGCCCCTTTTTCTCCGAACATTGAAGCTTCAGGATCTAGTCGAGTTACAAATCCCGCAAACATTGCCGCGGTTTTCTTCCTTACAAGCTCAGCATCTTCATATTGATCAAGTTCATGAATCTTTAACAAAACATTGCTTAACCATGGTTCGCCTCTGATCTGTCCGGGGCGATTCTGCTTGTATATATGAAGTATTTCTTTTGCAGGAATGCGTACCGAATCTATAGTCGCCCCCATGAAAGAATCACCGGGATGCTCTTTGTATAAATAATAAGCGACCCGCTTCCCTGATTTATCGAACTCAATTCCGGTTTTAATGACATTTCCGTTCGACAACTGATAATCCTTGGACGTATCAAGATGTTCCGCCTCTAATACCTGCAATTTGAGAGGCACAGTTGAGTTTTTCTTGTCGATTTTTATTCTTACAAAACACTCGCCACATTCGATAACGCTACGCAAAACTAAAGCTTGCAAGCCATAAAAGTCACAAACACCGGTAGCATCCGCTTCATCTGTCCACTGGAGCCATAGAGATTGAATGTTTTTCCGAAATTCTGCATTTTTCGCTTTTGATTGAGGTTTAATTCCCGTGCCGATGCAGTTTGAAACAATTGCCTCAACTGCGTTAGCAGCGTAGGGATTGTTTCTGATTTTGTCATGAGATCGAGCCCTAAGGGTATTTATATTTGAAGCCAGAAGAGAATTAACCGAAGACGTCGAAGGATACCAATTACCTAGACGCTTTCCGTGACCAGCCCCATCATAGGTTGCGCTTGCTTTCATCTTGAACAGATTCGCAATTGAATTGAATATTTTCATTCCAAACCCTTCGACGTTGAAAAAATAACCTGCCTTTTGGATGGCATAGACATGCTTGCCATAATTTGATTTCGCAACTTCAACAAATCATCCAGATTAGTCACAGCGTACTGAACATGCGTATCTCCGTAGGAAACAGACGTCACCCGCTTTCCCGACTGCAAATCTAATATTGCTTTCTCAATTGCTATTAAATCTTCGCTCGTATACATTAAAATTCCCTTTCTAATGTATATATGCCGTTTTTATGATTTTTTTTGGTCGGATTATATTTTTTTGATTTTTTTTACAAAACGCTTGCTTTATTGTACAACATATGGTACATTGAAGATAATGTTATGGGAGATATAAAATGAATACAGTTAATGCTTCGAGCGCTCGCCAGAATTTTTTTAACATTTTAGCCAACACTTCCACTGGAGATCCTATGTTGATTACATCAAAAGCCGGGAATTGCGTGTTGGTCTCTGAAGAGGAATGGAACTCTATAATAGAAACTTCCTTCTTGATGTCTAACCCAAAGACGCGCAATGATATAATTGAAGGATTGAAAACCCCGTTGGATGAATGTTCGGATACTTTGCCATGGTGAAGTGGACAATCAAATATACCAAACAAGTTGTTAACGATTCTTTGAAAATAAAGGCAGCAGGTTTAAAAAAGAAAACCGAGCGGTTATTGAATTTAATATCTGAGAATCCTTATGCAACTCCGCCAAGTTTTGAAAAACTATTGGGTTTCCAAAATGTATATAGCAGAAGAATTAACATCAAACACAGACTGGTTTATGAAGTCATAAAAGAAGAAAAAACCGTAAAAATATTGTCTATCTGGGGACATTACGACGATAATTAATCACATCCACCTACTTCTTATAATCTTTGGATGTTTCACCTTCTCTTCAGGGTCTATAATTGATTCTTGTTGTTGCCTCAAAGTCGCTTGCCACTTTTTCTCGCCCCAGCGATCTAATCCAAGAGCGATTGCTGCTGCTCTTGCGTAAACTCTACAGTCCAAAGCCTCGTTTCGATCACGGGTTTTCTGCCATTCACGTTTCGGATAACCTTTCACAATCTTTGTTACAAGCTGTTCTGCCGTTAACTGCTTGAAATATTCAGTTGCGTGTTCCGGAAAATGACAGTAGCCATGAGGAATTGAGTCGTCATCATGACGAGTTTTCTTCAACCAGCCGTACAATTCACCCTTCAGAATCGAAACTCCAACCTTCCAAAGTCTCACTCCACCTGATATCTTCTTGCCTTTGTAGTTGATATCGACTTTGGTCGGAGAATTCAGAGGCACAAGCGAATTATCTACTCCCTTAATTGCCATCACGTTGTTAAAAGACTGACTGCGAACCCAATTGTACACCTCCTGAGTCGAAAATCCCGTGTCGACAGCTAACATATTGATTTTTCTCACAATTCCGTCCTCAGATTCGAAGTTTTCATCAAGAAGCTGCGATAATTTCTGCCAAGTTTCCGAATTTGCAGGACTGCCGTAGATTATTCGATAATCAATCGACCAGCTCTCCATATTCTGCCCCCAGCCGACAATTTCCGCTTCTAATCTGTCATTTTGAACATCAACGCCGGCAGTTAATACGTACGCACCTTTCGGCACGATGCCTATTCTGTAATGTTCACGTCGGTCAAACAAAACACCCCAGTCAGGTGAGTCTCCTTTTTCTTCCCAGGTTAAGCCGAGAGTTGTGTTTGTCCAGGCTTTTAACAGCTGTTCGTTGTCTTTTGCCATCTCATAATTTTGCGCACAAGCTTCCCAGCTTAACCACCCGACCGGAGAATACAGAGAGTTCAAATGAAATCCAATTACTTTGTCTGAGACTCTTTCTGTATTTGTTGGTCGCCATTCTCCTCGTGAGAGCATTTCGGTTTTGTGGTGATCCCGAATAGCTCCTTTACAATTTTCACACACATAAGTAACTTCAGTAAGATTTGAGTCATAATGGATTCCCTCCCATTTTAAAGTCTGAAAGTGTCCGCAGTGTGGACACGGCACAAAAAAGTAACGCTGATCGGTGTTTTCGAACTCCTTTTCGATTCGCGAAAGTCCTTTTACGGTAGGAGTCGAAACAATCAGGATTTTTCGTCGAGCAAATGTAGCTGTTCGCTGTATAGCCAAGGTTAATGGATCCCCTTCCGAATCAGCATCAGGAGGATAAGCATCAACCTCATCGAGAAACAAATATCGAACAGGCATAGAGCGCAACCCAACAGCGGAGTTTGCTCCTGTTATAACGATCTGTCCGCCTTGAAATTCCTTGCTTTGAACCGTGTTGCCTGAGTCTCGACTGCGTGGGTCTTTGACTTTATCTCGTAAACAAATCGTGTCTTGAATCAATGGAGCCAATCGACCTTTACTCCAGCGTTTTCCCATCTCGACAGTTGGCTGAACCACAAGCATCGGCCCCGGAGCCTGATCGATTATAAATCCAACCCAGTTGTTGCCCGCTTCGGTTCCTCCGATTTGCGCGCCCTTCATAAAGACCACCTTTTCATACGGAGATGCAGGCGATAACGCGTCCATAATATCCTTCAAATACGGAGTTCTTGAGGTTCTGAACTTGCCTGGCTCTGATGATGCGGTCTGTGACAATATACGATTCGCATCCGCCCAGTCCGACACCGAAATGATTGAATCGGGCTTTAAGCCAGCATCATAAAAGCCATCACAAATGCTAACTGCCACTGGTTAATTCCTCCAAAATCGATCGGATTTCTTTACTGAGCGTGATATGTATCGTTCTCGCATCTTGCATTTCAAGAACTGATGCAACTCGATCAGGCAAATTGGTAAAAGCCTCCCGAATTGCACGACTTTTTCGAAACAATGTATCCTTCACCTGCTCAGCCGGAATTAAAGATTGCTCCTTTTCCGCAGTTTCAAGTTTTAATAACTTTCCTCGTTCAAGTTCATTCTGGAGCTTGGCTTTCAAAAAAAGCTCCTGAAGCTTACTTTTGTTTCCTCGAGATTGTTGTTTCAATGATAGAGCATAATCTGCGTTGCCTTCATCCAACATTCCATTAGATTCTTCTTGTAGCACGCCTTCTCGAAGTAATTCAGACACATATTGTTTTGAAAATCCATGCTTTTTAGCAAATTGTGTTTTCGTGATCAAAGCCATTATTCCGCTTTCTCCTCTATTTCATCAAAAGTTTTACCGGTAGATTCCAATACAGCAGAACGTCCGGTCAATTTCTGCCAACGACGAATGATTACATCACAATATTTCGGATCAATTTCCATCATGAAACATTTTCTATTGAGTTGCTCGCAAGCGATTAAAGTTGAACCACTGCCGCCGAATATATCTAAAATAATATTTTCTTGTCTTGAACTATTTTTTAATGCTTCGCTCGGCAAAAATAAAGGCTTCTGTGTCGGATGAACATTTTTACTTTTATCATATCCACCAAAATCCCAGACAGTTGTTTTCGTTCTGTCATCGGTAAAATATGGACTTCCTTTAATACCGAAAATACAAGGTTCGTGCGCCCATTGATATTTGGAACGTCCTAATAACATCGGTTTTTTCCATATAATTTGCTGATTAAATTCTATTTTAGTTTCATTTAAAGCCGATATGAAATTCAATGTTTCTTTGCTGGCATACCAAATATAAAAACTGGAATTATCTTTTGTATAAAAATCTAAATTCAAATAAACATCTTTAAGAAATTGATAAAAAACGGCATCTTCCATTTTATCGTTTTTTATTTTTCCTAAATTGGTTTTGCCCGGCTTTGGACTGCCTGCATTAGAATAATCTACATTGTACGGCGGATCAGTGAAAACCATATCAGCCTTCTCGCCATTCATAAGTCTTTCAACGTCTTCTATTTTGGTAGAATCTCCACACAACAAACGATGATCTCCGAGAATCCATAAATCATCGGGCTTTGTTACGACTGGCGTTTCCTCTTGCGACATTTCACTTTCATCAAAATCATCTTCTTCAACAACTGTTTTCCCTTCCAGTTCATCAAGTTGTTTCTGTATGTCTTCTAAATCAAAGCCAGTAAGTTCGAGATCGTAATTCAGATCTTCTAAATCTTTAAATTCGAGTTTCAAAAGTTCTTCATCCCACTCCGTCCAATTAGCTGATTGATTAGCCACAAGACGAAAAGCTTTTATTTGCGCTTCAGTCAAATCATCGGCGTTTACAACTGGAACTTCTTCGAGCCCCAATTTTCTCGCAGCTTTGAGTCTAAGATGACCATCGACAACCGTGCCATCACTTTTAGCAACAATAGGAATGCGGAAGCCAAACTCTTTAATACATGCCACCATTTTATCAACGACAGCATCGTTTTTCCTTGGATTCCGAGCGTATTCTACAAGATTTTCAGTTGGAATATTTTGAATTTGCATGTTCTATATGACCTCATTTTTTTGTAAAGTAAAGTGATTGAAAATTTTCTGACGCTAGCGAAATGCCGGGGGCTTGGCATCCGCTTCTGCCGATATCTGTAAAGTACCTACTCTGAAATTCTTTTACTAACATTCGACCTGAATTGTTGCGTATTGTTGACTCAATCATCGCTCTGTAACCTCGCACACACCGCAAAAATCCTGCTCATAAAAATAAAAATCAAATATTTTGTCCTTTATTTCAGCGGGTCGCAAATATATTAGTCCATCACAAGATTTTAATTTAATCGGAAATTTTTTCCCGAAAATGAAGAGAGCTTTCCCCAATGCCACCTGGCTCGCATATCTAGAAAACCAGTCTGTTTTTAATGCGCCACCATATATATATGAACTTAAAAACAAAAATATAACAGCAGAACACAAGCCCGTACTCGGCGAAGATTTTTCATACCAATCATTGATCAAATGGATTTTTATATTTTCTGAAATTTGAATTTCATCAGGTAGCTTATAAAACTTTTTCATTAAATGAAATATTTTCGTCCTTATCAAATCTTTTTTATCTAATGGAATTTTCCAACCATTAGGAAAAAACAAAGTTGCGTTTTTGCACATGATTAAAGGAAACCCTTTATGTTTTGCTTTCTCGCAAGATGCAAAATCATCTGCCCTAACAATAGTAACAGCTGGAGTCTTAATATCTTCGTCATAAGTAAAAAGAAATGGCTTCAACGGTTCGCGTATCGCCTTAATCAGAGTTAGATCATTGATTAACATAGCACAATCTCCATTCTGCTTTTTGAGAGCATAATCCACCCGTAACTTCAATCGTAAAACCACGTCGGTTGAGAATTTTTTCCAACACCGAATACATCGCTCCTGCCCATACTCCAATGTGTTTACTATCTCTCACAAAACCAACTTCCAAAAAATTTCTTTTTAAAAAAGGATGTATCTTAAATCCTTTTTTCTTTTCCAAAAAATTTGCCAATACTTCTCTTGCTGAAGCTTTGTTTATAATAATTTCCTTGTTTTTAAAAAAAATACTCCCTGTGACGGTATTAATTCGCCAACCATTACCCAGATCTTTGAAATATTCTTGCAAATTAAACGGACGCATAATTCCCCCTGTTTCGATTAACCGTTACCGCAACAGCTATTGAATCCGCCTCATTGTCATCTATCGGGCTAAATCCCAGCTGCTGTACCGCCTGAATAACTTCCTCTTTGCTTGCATGACCGTTGCCTGTTGCGCTCTTCTTGATAGTCCCTACACCGATTCCATATATAGGCACGCTCATATCATCACATGCTGCAGCCATATGATATAAGAATCCACCGTAAACATGACTGGCCTGAACTCCCGTGTGACCGTAAACCTGCTCATAGTAAACCGCTCCAATTTCACATTCCGCAAGAATCCGAATTAACCAATCACGAAAGCAAACAAATCTCCGCCCCAGATGTGTCTTGCTCGGTTGACCAAAGTTCTTTGTGCCGCTTTTGATAACTCTGATAGCGTTGTTTTCAAACCTGAAAACACAAAAACCGGTCTTAGTTCCGAGATCCAAAGATAAACAATTACTCATATATAAAAACTACATATACTCACATAGATATATATGCCGTTTTTTCTATTGATTTTCGGAGAAACTAAAAAATAACAAATAATTTTAATTATTGTTGCTTTAAAAAATTTTTCCTCTATACATATAGAATTCGCTCAAATCGTTTAATTGATTATTAAATATATACGTGCTATAATCAACAATAATGGCTTGGGCGAAAGCTCTTTGGGCCACCGTAGGTGGGAAGAATTTCCCGCTATTTTTTTTGAAAGCATATAAAATATTCATAATTTTAAAATAATTTTATATTTATTATTGATTTGTATTTTGATTAAAGATTATAATCAACGAAAGTAATTGTTTGAGGGGGAAATGAAAATAATTACGAAATCTTGGGTATTTTGCCATACAAAAAAGTTGACTACCCCCCCCCTGTCAAAAATTCTATATTGACAATTTAAAAAATACTAAACTAGCTCTCTCGTACAAAGGAGGTGAGCGTTGAATAATTACCAGGGAATCAAGCCTTTTATTGTTGCCTTAGTTAAAAAATATTCCAAAGCACTGCACCATCGATTTGATGGCCAAATAGACCTGGAAGATTTTCAGCAAGATTTAATGATTGCAACAATCTGGTCCCTTGAAAAATTTAATCCACGCTTTGGTTTTATAGAGGACTTTGTTAATAGGTGTTTATTGATGAAGTCCAGAGAAATAGCTCGCAATCTCCGCAGACAAAAGAGGAAGACTTTTCTAGACACTTATCAATTCGAAGCAATTCAACAATGCGGTATTGAACAAAATATTTTCACATCAGCTGAAATCAATAACTTACTTGATTTCCTTCCTGAGGGGTTAAGGAGCAAGGTTAAACATCCAAATGCTTTAACCTTTAATACAATTAAAAAAATATTATCGGCAGTTGTAAATTTAGAAGGAGTAAAAAAAATGAAAAATATATCATGCATAGAAACGCTATCGATCAGGGAGTTATCGAAGCTAAGCGAGATGGATCTAAACGATTTATCAGAAAAAATTTCAGAAACTCACAGCTGGATAAAACAACTGGTTGAAAAGTTCGAAATGGCTTTGGCTGCAAAATATTCAGAGGAAGCCAAGAAAAAGCTTCACGAAAGCGGTATAGACTTCGGAACTTGCAAGCTAAAGAGAAACGGCTTCGTGGTCAGCGTTTCGATGTCGAAAAAGGTTCAGTGGGATCAGGATATCTTGAAGGCGTTGTATGAGAAAGCTCCGGACGACGATAAATCTGAAATGATCAAAGTAACGTACGGCGTAGATGAGAGAAAATACGCAAAATTTCCTCAAGAATGGAGAGATTATCTGGCGCCGGCAAGAACTACCTCCTACGGTAAAGAAAAAATCTCGATCAACAAAGCGGAGGACGCAAAATTATGAAAATAATCAGCGCATCAGAAAGATTAAAACGACAAACCGGAGTAAAGATGGTTATTTTCGGAGTCTACGGCGTGGGTAAAACCAGTCTACTGCGAACACTAAATGAACCGACTCTCTGCCTCGATTTCGAAGCTGGAATGCTTGCTGTTCAAGATTGGCAGGGCGATTCTATTTCAGTTCGTACCTGGGAAGACGCTCGTGATTTAGCTTGTCTGATCGGCGGAGTCAATCCCGCATCCAAATCCGTTTACGGTCAGCAACATTTCAACGCAGCAAAAGCAAAGTTTAAAGACTGTGATTTCTCTAAATACAAATGCATATTCATCGATTCAATCACCATCGCATCAAAGATTTGTTTCGAATGGTGCAAGAATCAACCCGAAGGCGCAAGAGCTGATATTCGAGCTGCCTACGGCTTGTTGGCAACTGAAATGAGTAAGTGGCTGCACCAATTTCAGCATATTCCTGATAAAGATATCGTTTTTGTTGGATTGCTCGATCAAAGAACCGATGAATTTAATAAAACAACCTGGGCTCCACACATCGAGGGAGCTAAAACCGCTCTCGAATTGCCGGGCATTTTGGATGAGGTCATTTCGATGATTATCAAAAAGGATGAGAATGGAGAATTAACAAGAAAATTTGTGTGTCAGACTTTGAATCCAGCCGGATATCCAGCCAAGGATAGATCCGGCTGTTTGAATATGTTGGAAGACGCAGATTTAGGAAAACTTTTAAAGAAAATTAAGGAAAAAGGAGTGAAAAATGTTTGATTTTAACGACGTAGCAGAAGCTACATTAATTCCGGCAAATACAGTGGTAAAAGCAAGATTAACATTGAAACCCGGAGATTCACCTAATGACCCGTATCTGAAAGTTTCCAGAAACGGCGGAACTTATCTCGATTGTGAGTTTACGGTCACTGAAGGTGAATATGTTAAGCGTAAAATATTTCACAAAATCGGTATACTCGGCAATGAAACATGGGTGGAAATCTCCAAGCGGTTTATTAAAAACCTGCTTGAGTCCGCAAATGGTCTGAGCCGTTACGATAAAAGTCCTGATTCTGAGAAGTTCAGAAGACTCGAAAGCTGGGGCGACTTAGACGGCCTTGATGTTTTGATCAAAATCGGCATCGAAGAAGGTGGAGAATTTCCAGACAAAAACAAGGTGTTGGCAGTCATTACAGCCGAGAATCCTCTCTACAAACAGATGCTGGAAATTCCTTGGTAAAAATGCTGAAGTGACGGTTCATCCGTCACTTTAAATTAAACAATTATTTTTAGGAGACAAAAATGGAAAATACAAAAATTTCCAAAGCCGGAGCTTTATTTAATTTTTTACTGGATAATTTCGATCCGAACAAAAAACTCGGTGACCTGAATTTTCGAGACATTGTTGAAATCATCAAATTTTTGGATGGCGAACAGGACGATGAATAAGATATATACCAATATCGAGCTGAGTCAATGTATTTGTATTTGGCGGGCGGTATTAAATCAAGCATTATCTGATGCGTTAAATGGAAATAACCTCTCAAAAAAAACGGCTATCAAATGGTTTTTCGGAGACGATAAAGATTTCTATCGTGCTTGTAACTGGGCACAAATTTCGCCCGGAAAATTACGTTACTTTTTAATTAAAAAACTTGCTGCAGAAGGCCCTGATGTGATCAAAAACTGTCTCTACGAAAAAACTAAAAAGGGAACATATCCGAGAATCAGTAAGGCTTTCTCATCTATTCCAAGAATTCAAACAACCTCATCGATATCCTTTCTCTATGAAAATTTAGAAATGCGAGCCAATATCATAGACAATAAACTATGGTTTAACTTGTCTCACCTAAATCATACCTGGAAATTTAGTGCACTATCTGATGTCTTTCTTCAAGACGTTAACACCCGCATCGATCCTGACCACCTAAAAAGCCAAGCAGCAAAATCAAAAAATCCAAAATCGAAAAAGCTTATACTTTTTACTGATATTACGGGAATTATTCAATTAGCAAAGTGCTTAGATAACAGCAAATTAGAATCATTTGCAACCTGGGTAAAGAACAAAAAATATAAACAATACTTGTTACCAGCTCAGGATATTTTTAAGCTCAAATTTCAAAATCATACAATTTTAGCGCGCCTTTACAGAAATAAACTTTTTATACTTTTCAATGATATTCAAAAAATATTCTTGCTGATAACTTCCTCATACAGAAAAATAGTTCATCAAAATAATAAATATTTTTACTCATACATGAATTCCCCGAAGCGACAATTAGTCATTAGGTCTGATTTGTTACTTCAAATAGTAGAATCCAGAAATGTAGCCAAGAAAAAATATCAGGAAATAAAGCCTCAACTAATCCAATGGATTAAAGAACAGCAAAGCAGATTTGAAGAGGAGAACAATGAAGAATAAAGATAAAATAACCGAAATTTATAATGAATTTTTCAACGCAGCAACAAAGAATCCGTTGATTAATCTTAGCTATGCTTGCGAAGCTCTTGATTTGAATAAAAACGAAGCCAAGGGAGTAATCAAAGGTTATTTGTTTTCCGTGAGAACTGAAATTTTAACAAATCAAACGGGCTTTAAACTTCTTTATTTATACACAATCGAAAAGGACAGTTTTATGAACATTGATCAAAATTTAAAAGGAGAGAACTAATATGGATACAGATTACGAATACTTACATTACGATGGCACAGAGCCAAAAAAAGACATCCAAGAGATTTACGATGCTTTTAATAACGGCACAGAAAAACCTCTGCATTACATCGAAACGCTTTGCTACCACTTAGATTTGCCGATAGATAATTTAACTATGGCGATTCTCGGCAACCATATATACACGCCTGACTATGACAATAATTTCTTTGAAAACAACCCTTACGGAACAAACGTAAAATACTACCAAATGACGGACTACGAGGGATTTCAGGAACTTGTCGCATACGCTCAAAAGAGAAGAAAAGTACTTAAAGACTTAGAAGAAGATCTAGTTAATCAACTGAAAGGAGAAGCCAATGAAAAGAATTGATAAGTTCAAGACGACCGCTATTTTGAAATCGTATCTAGATGGACTCTGCGAAACCTTACCATTAGAAGATTTGTGCGAAGAGTTTGATCTTTCGATAAAAGAAGATGGTGATGTAATTTTCGAAATACTAAGCGAATGTTTATGGTTCTCGGACAAACTGCAACAAAATCCAAATAAATTCGCATGGTACGTTGATCAAGAAGGTTTTTATATACTTAGCGATTATGCGCATGCGAAACAAGAGTGTCTGTCAACTTTTCAGGATTTGTATATGAAAGGTTACATAAAATCAAAACAATCAAAAAAGGAGAATAACCATGCATAAAAATATCGAAGAAACTTTATTAAATAATATGAAATTACCGAAGTATCGCAAAACATGGAAAAGAGCTTGTTATTTACTCAACCGTTTGCTGGGATTGCATCATTTATCGAGAAAAAATAGAGATACAATGCAAATATATTGGGAAATTCTATTTATCCGAATAGCTGGAGAAAAACATCTGGAAAATATTGAAAAACAGGAACAATGTGCACGCTCAGTCGTTTCAAAAATCGTTTTATCAAGGAGAGAATGCAATGATAATTAATGAATTCATCGACAGCAAATTACTTGAAAAGTATTTAAGCCAAGAAAAGAGAGACTACCTCGGAGCTTCAGGGCTGGGCGACGAATGCGCTCGGAGAATCCAATATCAATACATGCACAAGGAGCCAAAAATCAAGGCAACCACAATACGAACTTTCGACATCGGACATTGCCTCGAAGACCTGGTCGCGCAGTGGCTAATTGATGCCGGATTTGGCTTGCGCACTCGTGATGAAAACGATCAACAGTTCGGGTTTTCAACAGCCAATGGAAAGATAAGCGGACACGTTGACGGAATTATTTTTTCGTTTCCCAAAGAATTGGATTGCGCAGCAAAAATGAAGTCTCAAGGTCCTGTTTTGTGGGAAAACAAAACTATGAACCATCGAAGCTGGGGCGAGACCGCTAAACACGGAGTATTTGCGACCAAATTTCAATATTACGTCCAGGTACAGTTGTATATGGCGTATTTAGATTTGAATACGTGCTTGTTTACAGCACTAAACAAAGATACCTCCGAATTGTATTTCGAAATTATCAAATTCGACGCTGAAACAGCGCAGAAATACTCCGATCGAGCGGTCGATATATTAAAAGCCATAGAAAACAATGAGTTGCTGCCACGTGTTGCAATGGACCCAAACTTTTTCATCTGCAAGATGTGTGGTTTTTATGATGTGTGTTGGAATAACAATTAAATGGAGAAATACAATGAATCAAGAAAAGATAGACGATATTTTAGAGGACTTCAAAAGTGCAGCTAACCAACCCATATTGATAAACCTTTATAACACTACGAAAGTTCTGGGTATAGAAAAATTTTTTGAGCAGGATTTGGATGGCTTATTAAAAATAATACAAAATCATGTTTGGTATTGTATAGCGCCAGGTTTTTCTCCACGTTTTATCGATTTAAAAGGTTTTGAATTATTGCATAAGTTCGCCCTTGAATACGAAAAAGCAACAGAAGAATCGCGTAATTACGAAAAAAAGCTAACTAAGGAATTCTCAAAAAAATATGGAATGAAAATTGGTGAGTGAAACAGATGGAAGTATTGCTCAAAGCCCTAGACAAAGCCGGTATACCATATCCCCCGCGGGATGTGGTTGCCGGACGTTACACGCGCTGGGGTAAATCCAAAGAATTTTTTGCAATACAGCTGAGAGACGGAAGCGGCTATTATTACGGCAACTTCAAGGACGCCAATTTCGGAAAAGTTGTGTTTAACAACAACAATCAAAAACCAAATTGCAGACTAGTTGAAGAAGCCAAGAAAAAATTAGTTCAAGATCAGCGCAAAATTCAAGAAAGAATAAGCGAGAGCTGCGAAGGTTACTGGAAAAACATGTCTCCGGTCGAAACTCACGAATATTTAACCAAAAAACAAGTAAAGAGTTTCGGTCTCAAGCTTTTCATGGACAAACTCGTTATTCCTGCACAAGACATCAACGGTAAGATTTGGTCGTTTCAATACATTTCTCCCAACGGAGCAAAACATTTTCGCTCAGGAGGACGCAAGAACGGATGCTTCTACCCTCTGGGCGATTTAAAGAATTCTTCAACAATCTACATTTGCGAAGGATACGCCACTGCTGCAACAATTAATGCACTAACACTCAATACTCTTAATCTCCGTATAGTTGCGGTGGTGGCGTTTGACGCTGGTAATTTGTTTGCGGTTACCGAAGCCATAAGGAAGAAATATCCGAAGGTCGAAGTTGTGATTTGCGCGGACAACGATGCATACAGTCCGAAAAACACCGGGCTGATAAAAGCTCAAAACGCAGCAAAACGTTTCAACGCTAAAGTAGTTTTTCCAGTGTTTAAAGATACTTCTACTAAACCCACAGATTTTAATGACCTGTTTATTTTAGAAGGAGAAGAGGCGGTAAGGGAGCAACTTCAACCAAACGCTAAAAACGAAAATATCACTTTAGAGAGCAATTTCGATTCCGGTGTAGACGGCTTTCAGGTCACCGAAAACGCGTTGAGCTACTACGATGAAAAGAAAAAAACATATATCAAAATCAGCTCGCCAATGAATGTGATCGCTCTAACACGAGAACTTGAAGAAGAAAATGTTGGCAGACTAGTCGAATTCAAAGACCGCCAGGGCAAGATCAAACAAGTAAAAATATTCGACTCTTGGCTTTCGAAAGACGGATCCAAAATTCACGATATTTTATACAAACACGGTTTGGATATCGGCACAGATGGTAGAACTAAGAGAAAGTTAAACGAATATCTGAATTTAGTAAATCCGGAAAAAACTATAACCTACACAATGCGTAGCGGTTGGCATGGACGGTCGTTTTTAACCGCAAATAAGGTTTATGGAAAATCCGACGACACCTTGATTCACATTCCAGCAGCCGAGCCAGCAAAATTATCGAGATCCGCCTCACTTGAAGATTGGAAAGAGAATGTTGCGAAACTTTGTATCAATAACTCACGCCTCATGCTTGCAGTGTCCGCAGCCTTCGCCAGCATGATTTTAACGCCGTGCGAAGCGGATAACTTCTTCCTGCACTTTTACGGACGCAGTTCCCAGGGAAAAACCACGATGTTAGATGTCGCTGCTTCGGTATTTGGAGATCACAGTTACACTCGGACGTGGCGCATGACTGACAACGGATTAGAAGGCATCGCAATGGCACATAACGATTTGTGTTTATTCTTGGACGAAATCAGCGAGTGCGACTCGTTCAAAATCGGAGCAATGGCTTACATGCTTGTAAACGGCTCAGGAAAGACGAGAGCGAACACATCCGGACTAGCTCGGAAAGTTATGCGTTGGAGGCTCGGAGGCGTGTCTACGGGTGAAGAACAGCTGTCAGATGTAATCAAAGCCACAGGAAAAACTCCAAAGGCAGGTCAATTGCTACGTATTCTATCGATACCTGCGCTACCCGAAGGCGGTTACGGGCTATTTGAAGATATTCATGACTTCAAAAATCCAGCAGATTTCGCAATTACTCTAAAATCATCAGCTCAAAAATATCACGGCACCGCATTTCCAGCGTTCGTGCGTGCGGCGATAGCGGACTACGACAACATCAAAAATTTCTATAGCCAAGAGATGGAAATCGCAAAGAGTCGGTTTCTACCGCCCAACGCAACAGGTCAGGACTACAGAGCGTTTAAGTCGTTTGTAACTTGCGGAATTGGAGGCTTACTCGCAACCAAGTACGGCATCACAGGTTGGGATAACGTCGACATTATGGAATCAATCATGAAAAACTTCACTTCTTGGCTCGAAAACAAAGGTGGAGTGGGAAGCCAAGAAGATAAGCAAGCTTTGAAACAAATTCAGATTTTCTTCGAAAAATACGGAGACAGCAGATTTCATTATATACATGACGGTACTCCATGGCCGGAAAAAATCAATGAGCGAGCAGGATACAGAGCTGATCGATACGGACAATCGATTTTCTACGTTTTCAAAAACTATTTCGAGGAAGTCGTAGCCAGAGGATTAGATATCAAGCATGTTAAGAATTTGCTCAGAGATCAGGGAATTCTGGAAACGGATAAAGACCATAAGCGTTTCGATAAAAACGTATGTATAAAAGGGAAAACCAGGCGCATGTATGTGATTAATCATAAAATTTTTGGAGAAGAAGAAAATGACTAGACTTTTTATAAATTCTGATTTATTGTCTATATTGGGGGAGTGTAATATATATTATATAAATCATAAATGTACATTATTATATCTTGGCTTAGAAAATTCAACCTCAGGTAATCAAAATTTTATATCAAATAAAAAAAATCACACTCTTATATTTTGGAGGGGGAATAAGGGGAATATGGGGAATAATGTCTATCAAATACTGAAACTACAACAAAGCAAAATTCCCACTTTTGGCGTTTTCAATTCCCCTTATTCCCCTTTTCCATTTTGTATAAACAAATTGCCAACGTTGTTTTTCAAGGATTTTTTGGGTGAGTCGTCAGTATTGTGTAATACTGACGGTTGCCTGGTTTTTTGCTCAAATTTGAGGAAAGTAATTTTGAGACCGTCAATCTCTCGTAATGGTTTCTCAAAAATGCAACTACCGATTATCAAAAAACCTCCCGGAAAAGTGGTTGCTCTTTTGAGTTTTTATGTCATGTTTTTTATTTTTTGAAGGTTTTAGGAAATGGATTTTAAAAAATTAATGGAAGATTGGAAGTCACCTTTTGTGGCTAGGTCTGAAATAGAAAATTTCACAAAAGGTTTG
>ODAI011343782.1_pt1 | contig 16186 bp, 7 predicted proteins | sample 1539321 | NCBI WGS metagenome assembly ODAI01 (sample SAMN02144231, study PRJEB22623) | gut metagenome | biome: sheep rumen | host: Ovis aries | place: New Zealand
TATCCTGCAAGGAAGAAGGGGCATATGATGAAGTGATCTGTTGCTCAGAATGTGGGGAGGAGCTAAGCAGAGAAACAAAAACAATTGACAAAATCGCTCATACTCCTGCCGAAGCAGTGAGGGAGAATGAAGTGCCCGCATCCTGCAAAGCAGAAGGCACATATGAGGAAGTTGTTTATTGTTCCGAGTGCGGCGAAGAACTCCACAGAGAGACAAAAGCTATCGAAAAGCTTGCTCACACTCCTGCGGAAGCGGTTAGGGAGAACGAAGTGCCTGCATCCTGCAAGGAAGAAGGCACATATGAGGAAGTGATCTATTGCTCCGAATGTGGTGAAGAGCTTAGCAGAGAGACAAAAGCTATCGAAAAGCTTGCTCACACTCCTGCGGAAGCAGTGAGAGAGAATGAAGTACCTGCAACCTGCAAGGCAGAAGGAACATATGATGAAGTGATCTATTGCTCCGAGTGTGAAGAAGAGCTTAGCAGAGAGACAAAGACAATCGGAAAACTTGTTCATATCCCTGCCGAAGCTGTGAGAGAAAATGAAGTGCCCGCATCCTGCAAGTAAGAGGGGATTTATGAGGAAGTTGTTTATTGCTCCGAGTGCGGTGAAGAGCTTAGCAGAGAGAAGAAAACAGTCAAAAAGAGTGCTCATACTCCTGCGGAGGCGGTGACGGAAAAACTTGTGCCGTCAACATACAGCGGGACAGGCTCCTGCGACGAAGTCATATACTGCACCGGCTGCGGAAAGGAGCTTTCAAGGACACAGGTCATTATTGAGAACCTTTCCCGTGAAAAGCTGTATGATCTGGATCGTGACGGTATCACGGACAAAAAGGATATCGATATCCTTGCACGGCATATCATGAACAGAAAGCCCTATGATGAAACACTTGACCTGAACGGTGACGGGATCGTGGATGCGGCAGATCTTACGGAGATCAAGCTTTATATTTACTCCCTGATGCAGACATAGTGCAAATAGACCCGCAGATATACTTGTCTGCGGGTGTGCTTTTATCTGAGTGGGACTGCGTAAGAGGATGAATCCCGCAGTCCCGGTGCTGTCGATCCTATGGACTTGGTGAATATGCGCAGATGAAAGGGGATTTGCAGGTGTAATTTGTGAAAGAAGGATAATTTGGAGAAAATAAAGTTAACAAAGGGAAAATTTTCAAAAAAACACTTGACAACCGCCGATTTTTATGATAAAATCCAAAATTGTAATAACGCAAATGCTATGACGGGAAAAAAGGCTGTGTTTTTGTTTTCAGAGAGCCGCCGGTGCTGTGAGGGCGGTAACGAGGTACGGTTATAACTCATCCCCGAGCATTCCGCTGAACTCCCCGGAGCAGGAAGATGCTGCACGGACAGGCTGCCGTATACGGCTGACTGCCGAAAAGCCGCTTTGTGCAGGGTCGGGGCTATTAGGTCGGAACGGGCTTCTCCCGTTACAGGGAAGCGCATTGATCGATGCGGCTGAGGTGTATCAAGTATACACGAAGAAGAGTGGTAACACGGGTAATACTCGTCTCTTATGCCTATTGGCGTAAGGGGCTTTTTTGTTATCATAAACAGTAAATGACACAGAAAGTGCAGCGGATGCCTTTCGGAAACGAGGTAAATATGAAAACCATCAAGCTTATCGACATGACTCTGGCTGCTGCAGGCAGCGGGATATCCTTCAAGGAAAAGCTGGAGACCGCCCGTACCGTGGATCACATGAAGGCGGATGCCATTTCTCTCCCTCCCATAGGCGGCAGCAAGGCTGATACACTTGCAAACAAGACTATCGCATCTATGGTCAAGGCGGAGATATCCGCAGCGGTGAACATCTGCAGCGGACTTACGGAACAGACATGGGAAAGCGTGCGCTCTGCCCGCCGCCCCTCTCTGAACCTGCTTTGCCCCGTTTCCACCGTACAGATGGAGTATTCCTGCCACAAGAAGGCACCCGCAATGCTGGAGGCTGTCAAGGAAGAGGTGGCAAAGTGCCGCTTTTACAGTGAGATAGTTGAATTTACCGCAGTTGATGCCACAAGGGCAGAGCCCGAATTCCTTGCGGCTGCCGTAAATGCCGCAATAGAGGCAGGCGCTGCACGCATAACACTTTGCGATACCGCAGGCATCTTCCTCCCCGATGAATTCAAGTCCTTTATAGAAGATCTCAGAAAGGCTGCCCCCGCCCTTGAAAACGCAGAGCTTTATGTACAGCCCTCCGACGATATGGGGATGGCTGCTGCCTGTGCTGCGGCTGCTATATCCGCAGGGGCTGCGGGCGTGAAGTGTACTGCCGTTCCCGCAGGGCTCCCCACCTTCGAGCAGATGTCACTGCTGGTGGCAAAGAAGGGCGCAGCGCTCGATATCGACAGCTCCATCCGCACCACCGACCTTTCCCGCAGTGCGGCACAGATAGCGAATATACTCTCCCGCAAGGAGGAGAAGGAAAGCCCTACGGCGGGGCTATCCATGGGGGATATTTCCGAGGTCACCCTTGATGCGGGGGATGATATCTCCGAGGTCATAAAGGTGATAAACCGTATGGGCTATGACCTGAGCGAGGAGGACTACGCCAAGGTATACGAGGAATTCCGCAGGGTGAGCGGCAAAAAGCACTATGTGGGCACAAAGGAGCTGGATGCCATAATCGCAGCCTCCGCAATGCAGGTGCCCTCCAGCTACAGGCTCGACAATTTCGTGATAAACAGCGGCAATATAATCACGGCCACAGCAAATGTGCTCCTTATCAACAAGGACGGCGAGAAGATAAGAGGCGTGGGGACGGGAGACGGTCCCATAGATGCGGCGTTTGTGGCAATAGAACAGATAATCGGTCACCACTACGAGCTGGATGACTTCAGGATAAAGACCGTTACCGAGGGCAGGGATGCAATGGGCAGCGCCCTTGTAAAGCTGAGAGCAGAGGGCAAGGTCTATTCCGGCAGCGGCATATCCACCGACATCATAGGAGCATCTATACGTGCATACATCAGCGCACTCAACAAGATAGTCTATGATATGCAGTAAAAGGGGGACAATATGAAACTTTCTTTTTCCATAGAACACTGGAATGATACGGACTGGCAGAGCTTTACTGCCGCCGCCGAATACACGGGCATGAAGGGCATAGAGATGCACGATATCACAGGCGTGCGCTTTATGGGAAAGGATTCACCCACGAACCCCGAGCTTGCGTCCTCCGTGCGCCGCAGGCTGAGGAATGCGGGTCTTTCCGTCCCCTGTATAGATACGGTGGGAGACTTTACGGATGAGGGCTTCCCCGCAGAGTTTGCGGAATGTGCCGAAACTGCCATCAACCTGGGCGTTCCCTGTATAAGCGTACACACAGACTGCACCGACAAGGAGACCTGCTTTGCGGCTCTTTCCGACCTGACAGACATCTGCACGGGAGATGTGTGCATACTGGTGGAGACAGCAGGCGCCTATTCCGATACTCAGAAGCTCCGTGACCTTCTCAACGAATTTGCGGACGACCAGTCGCTGGCGGCCTGCTGGAATATGTCCGCCACATCCGGGATAGGCAGGGAGGATGCGGAGACTACCATCACAAATCTGGGTGCCTATGTACACCATGTGCATATCTGCGACTATTCACCGGCGGACGGGGGCATAACCCCGCAGCTCATGGGGGAGGGCGTGCTCCCGGTGGAGGAGATGATGAACGCTCTGCGCTCCGTGAACTATGACGGCTTCATCTCCCTGCAGTGGGATCCCGCAAGCGCCCCCGACATTGCCGATCTGGAGATAATCCTCTCCCAGTTCAAGAACTATATGAGGAGCTTCAAGGGCACAAGGCGCAGCCGCAGCAACCTTTACTGGAACAAGTCTCACACAGGGAACTATGTCTGGAAGAAGGAGAGCCTTATAAACAAGACATTCCCGGAAGTGCTGGATACCATGGTGGAGCTTTTCCCCGACCAGACTGCCGTTAAGTTCACCACCCTTGATTATGAGCGCACCTATTCCCAGTTCAGGGACGACGTGGACGAATTTGCAAGGACACTGGTCTCCCTTGGAGTGAGAGCGGGCAGCAAGGTCACCATCTGGGCGACGAATGTCCCCGCCTGGTTCCTTACCTTCTGGGCAGCCACAAAGATAGGCGCCGTGCTGGTGACAATGAATACCGCCTACAAGATACATGAGGCGGAGTACCTGCTCAGACAGTCCGACACCCACACCCTTGTAATGATAGACGGCTACCGTGACTCAAACTACAAGGAGATAATAAACGAGCTGTGTCCCGAACTCAAGGACAACAAGCCCGGTTCGCCCCTCCACGCCAAGAGGCTCCCCTTCCTGCGGAATGTAATAACCGTAGGGTTCAGGATGCCCGGTGCTCTCACCTGGGAGGAATCCCTTGCCTATGCGGAAAAGACCCCCATGGAGGAGATACGCCGTATGCAGGCAGCCATAGATGTGAACGATGTGTGCAATATGCAGTACACCTCCGGCACCACAGGCTTCCCCAAGGGCGTTATGCTCACCCACTACAACATTGTGAATGACGGCAAATCCATAGGCGACGGCATGGATCTTTCCACTGCCGACAGGATGATGATACAGGTGCCCATGTTCCACTGCTTCGGCATGGTGCTGGCTATGACCGCTACCATGACCCACGGAGGCACCATTCTCCCCATACCGTATTTTTCTCCGAAATCCTCTCTTGCCTGCATAAACAACGAGCACATCACCGCATTCCACGGAGTGCCCACCATGTTTATAGCGATGCTTTCCCACAAGGACTTTCCCAAGACGGATTTTTCCTATATGAGAACGGGCATAATGGCAGGGAGCCCCTGCCCTATCGCAGTTATGCGTGACGTGGTGGAGAAAATGCATATGCCGGAGATAGTTATAGTTTACGGTCAGACAGAGGCTTCTCCCGGCTGTACCATGAGCCATACCACCGATCCTCTTGAAGTGCGTGTGACCACCGTGGGAAGTGCCTTCCCCGAGGTGGAGTGCAAGATAGTGGATCCCGAGACCGGAGAGGACTGCCCGGATGAGGTCGTGGGCGAGTTCGTGGCAAGAGGCTACAACATCATGAAGGGCTACTACAAGATGCCCAAGGCAACAGCATCCGCCATAGACAAGGACGGCTGGCTCCATACGGGAGACCTTGCCTGCCGTATGCCTGACGGGAACTACAAGATAACCGGCCGCCTGAAGGATATGATAATCAGAGGCGGAGAGAATATCTACCCCAAGGAGATAGAGGAATTCATCTATACTCATCCCAAGGTGTCCGACGTACAGGTGATCGGTGTGCCCGACAAGGCGATGGGCGAAGAGATAATGGCCTGCATCATCCTGAAAAAGGGAGAGGAAATGACTGCGGACGAGATGAAGAAATTCGTGCTGGATCACATGGCAAAGCACAAGGTGCCGAAGTACATCGAGTTTGTGGACTCCTTCCCCATGAACGATGCGGGTAAGATACAAAAGTACAAGATGAGGGAGCAGGCTGTGGAGAAGCTCGGTCTCCAGGCGGATGCATCCATCGAAACAGCGTAAGCGCTTAGAAAGTGACATAAATTATGAAACATTTGATAGATGCTCACTGCCATATCTATCCGGAAAAGATAGCGGCAAGGGCAGTAGAGGGCATAGATACTTTTTACGACGGGCTGCCGGGAGGACACCTTGACGGTCTCAGCAGCACACTTCTGAGAGAGGGCAGGGCTGTGGGAGCAGAGCATTTTATAGTCTTTTCCGTTGCCACCACCCCGCACCAGGTACAGAGCATCAACAGCTTCATATCCGACGAGGTGAAGAAGTCGGAGGGCGCCTTTACGGGGCTCGGTACTCTACACCTTGATTCGGAGGATGTAAGGGGCGACCTTGAACACCTTACGGAGCTGGGGCTCAAGGGTGTCAAGCTGCACCCGGACATTCAGGGCTTCAACATTGACGACCCGAGAGCCATGCGCATTTATGAGATGTGTGAGGATAAGGGCCTTGTGATATATGTCCACACGGGCGACAAAAGATATGACAACTCAAACCCCGACAGGGTCGTGAGGATACTGAAGGCCTTCCCCAAGCTGAAATTTGTGGGTCCCCACTTCGGAGGATGGAGCGTGTGGAAGGATGCTTTAAGGCTGCTGCCCGATTATCCCAACATCACTGTTGACACTTCATCCGCTTTTTTCTGGCTGGACAATGACTTTGCACGGGAGATCATCCGTGCCTACGGCTCCGAAAGAGTGATGTACGGTACGGATTTCCCCATGTGGACCGAAGAATATGAGCTGGGGAGGCTGAACTCTCTCGGACTTGAAGAGGACGAACTGGAAAATATCGCATGGCGTACCTGCGCAAAGCTGCTTGATATAAAGCTTGGCGGCGGGCAGTAGAGAGGGAGCGGTGAGGCATTCAGGTATCCGCTTCGGGAACTCCTGCCCCATAACGCCGAAAGGAGAACGCATTGAAAGAAAAGAAATATCTTACGATGGACGGCAATGAGGCTGCCGCCTATATAGCCTATGCTTTTACGGAGGTAGCAGCCATTTACCCCATTACCCCCTCATCGCCCATGGCGGGAAAGACGGACGTCTGGTCTGCGGGGGGAAGGAAGAATATATTCGGACAGACTGTCAGACTGGTGGAGATGCAGGCGGAGTCCGGGGCAATAGCCGCCGTACACGGAGCTGCCGAGACAGGAGCTCTTGCCACCAGCTACACATCCTCACAGGGGCTCATGCTGATGATCCCCACCATGTACCGTATTTCCGGTGAGCGTCACCCTGCGGTGCTACATGTTGCTGCAAGAACAGTGGGTACCCACGCACTCTCCATTTTCGGCGATCACTCCGATGTTTATGCCTGTATGCAGACCGGCTGGGGCATGATAGGCACATCGAGCGTACAGGAGGTCATGGATCTGGCAGGTGTGGCTCACCTTTCCGCCATAAAGGGGCGTGTGCCCTTCATGCACTTTTTTGACGGCTTCCGTACCTCCCACGAGATAAACAAGGTGGAGGCTCTTTCCTATGAGGAACTGGCTTCGCTTGCGGACTACGAGGCGATAGATGCTTTCAGAGCCCATGCACTGAACCCGGAGCATCCCATGATCCGTGCCACGGTGCAGAACCCGGATATCTATTTCCAGGTGCGTGAGGCGAACAACTCCGACTATGATTCACTCCCGGACATAGTAGAGGGCTACATGGAGAAGATAAACGCCCTTACAGGCAGGGATTACCATATCTTCAACTATTACGGCGCTCCCGATGCGGACAGGGTCATCATCGCCATGGGCTCTGTGTGCTCCTGCATAGAGGAAACTGTGGACTATCTTAACTCAAAGGGGGAGAAAACGGCTGCCATACAGGTGCACCTTTTCCGTCCCTTTGACATAAAGCGCTTTATAAACTCCATACCGGAAAGCGTGAAGAAGATAGCCGTGCTTGACCGTACCAAGGAGATAGGCAGCTCCGGTGAACCCCTTTACAGAGATGTGCGCACCGCACTTTTCGGCAGGGATATAAAGGTGGTGGGAGGCAGATACGGCCTTTCCTCCAAGGATACCACTCCCGCACAGATAGCAGCGGTTTTTGAGGAGCTAAAAAAGGATGAGCCCAAAAACAGCTTCACCATAGGCATAAACGACGATGTGACCCACCTTTCCCTCGATGTGCCCGCACCCCTTTACTTCAACGACGGCGGAGTAGTGAGCTGCAAGTTCTGGGGGCTTGGCGGAGACGGTACCGTGGGCGCCAACCACGACACTGTCAATATCATCAACACCCATACCTCCAAGTATGCTCAGGCATATTTTGAGTATGACGCCAAAAAGAGCTTCGGTGTCACAAAGTCACATCTGCGGTTCGGCGACAAGCCCATACGCTCCTCCTATTTCGTAAAGCAGGCAGATCTCCTTGCCTGTCACACGCCCTCCTACATAAAAAGCTACGACATAGCCGAGGAGGTAAAGCCCGGAGGCATACTCCTGCTCAACTGCTCCTGGAGCAGGGAGCAGCTTGAAAAGGAGCTCCCCGCCAAGGAGAAGCGCTGCATCGCCCGAAACGGCATAAAGCTCTACACCATTGATGCCATCGGCATAGCCGAAAAGCTGGGGCTGGGTCGTCACACCAACATGGTGCTCCAGTCCGCATTCTTCCGCCTTATGCCGGTCATCCCCGAGGAAGAGGCAATGTCCTACATGAAGGAGGCGTGCAGAAAGCGCTTCTTTGCCAAGGGCGAGGAAGTGGTGGAGCGCAACCTTTCTGCCATAGATGCAGGTGCAGAGGGCGTGGTAAGGATAGAGGTGCCCGCAGGATGGGCAGATGCCCGTGATGAGGAAAAGCCCCGCAGAAATGTCCCGGATGTGGTCACAAAGCTCCTTGACCCCATAAACGCACAAAAGGGAGACGATCTTCCCGTCAGTGCCTTCAGGGTCTATGAGGACGGAGTCATGGACATGGGTCTTACCGCCTATGAAAAGAGGGGCATTGCCACCTTTGTGCCCGTGTGGGATCCCGACAGGTGCCTGCAGTGCAACAAGTGCGCATTTGTATGCCCCCATGCGGTCATCCGCCCCTATCTGCTGAACGGGGATGAAAAGCAGGGTGCTCCCGAGGGCATGAAGACCGCTGCTGCCAAGGGAAAGCAGGCGGAGGGGCTGTTCTACAGCCTTCAGGTCTCAAAGCTCGACTGCACAGGATGCGGTTCCTGCGTGAACGTATGTCCCGCCAAGGAAAAGGCTGTCGCCATGGTGCCCGCAGAGGAGGTAAGGGACGACCTTCACATCTGGGAATATGCCCTTTCTCTTTCCGACAAGGGCGATATCTTCGACCCGCATACTGTCAAGGGATCTCAGTTCAGACAGCCTCTGGTGGAATTTTCCGCTGCCTGTGCAGGCTGCGGTGAGACCCCGTATGCAAAGCTGCTCACTCAGCTTTACGGGGACAGGGTCTACTGGGCAAATGCCACGGGCTGCTCCCAGGCATGGGGTTCGGCGATGCCCGGCATCCCTTACACGGTCAACAGGTGCGGTCACGGCGTGGCATGGACAAACTCCCTCTTTGAGAACAATGCGGAATTCTCTCTCGGAATGGTGCTGTCCGTAGGTCAGCAGAGAGAGGCTCAGAAAATGCGTATCCTTTCCTACAGGGAAAAGTGCGCAGATGAGGCTATAAATGCAGCCATTGACAAATGGATCGCCGTATACGACGACTTTGAGGGCTCAAAGCCTGCATCCGCAGAGCTTGTAAGAGCACTGTCAAAGTCGGAGGACGAGGAAGCAAAGACCATACTTCGCTATAAGGATATGCTTTCCAAAAAGACCTTCTGGATGTACGGCGGAGACGGCTGGGCCTATGACATAGGATTCGGCGGCCTCGATCATGTGGTGGCGAGCGGTGAGGATGTGAATGTGCTCATCGTGGACACGGAGATCTACTCCAATACGGGAGGACAGTCCTCCAAGGCTACTCAGATAGGTGCCGTTGCTCAGTTTGCAGCCTCGGGCAAAAAACGCCCCAAAAAGGATCTGGGTGCGATGCTCATGACCTACGGTAATGTATATGTGGCATCGGTGGCGATGGGTGCTGACAATGCACAGCTCGTAAAGGCTGTAAAGGAAGCACAGAGCTACAAGGGACCCTCCGTCATCATAGCCTATGCCCCCTGCCAGTCCCACGGACTGCGCTGCGGCATGGCAAAGGTGCAGGATGAGATGAAGAGAGCGGTGGACTCCGGCTACTGGAGCCTGTACCGCTACGATCCCTCAAAGAAGGAAAGGGGAGAGGAACCCTTTACTCTTGATTCCAAGGCGCCTACCATGGATTATGAGGAATTTCTGGAGGGAGAAGTGCGTTTCTCCTCCCTGAAGCGTACCTTCCCGGATAATGCTAAGGTGCTTTTTGCCGAGGGTGCAGAATATGCAAAGAAGCACTACGAGGAGCTCTCTTCAAGAGGAAAGTAAGGCAATATACACACAGGATCGATAATATACACCCGCTTTTCATGGAAAGGCGGGTGTTTCGTTTTGGTTGCCATTAAAAGTAACAAATAGTAAAAAGGTTTTTTGTTAGTATTAAAGCAAAGCTACAAATTATAACAATTTTGGTTTTTTTGTTGAAATGGCGGAAAAAATGTGGTAGAATAGCTTTGAAAAGAGGAAACAAGGATCCGTACCGGAAAAGGACGGTACACGTTAAAAAGAAGGAGCTTTTACGAAAATGAATAAGAATATCAAGAGAACAGTGGCTGTTCTGGGTGCGGCAGTTGTGCTTGCTTCCGGATTTACGGGCTGCAAGAGCGGCAGCAGCGGCACCGGCGACAGCGGGATGGGAGTTGTGGATCAGGAAGAGCTGAAGCAGTCCCTTTCCTACAAGGTAGAAAACATCCCCATGCCTGCTGATGCGTCCGGCTACGGCATGGTGCGTGAGAACAACGGCGTATATTATACGGTCTATGGTGCTTTCAAGGAGGGTGAAGCAACCTATAAGATACACGTTGTGGCTTTTGACGCAACGGGCAACAAGTATGATACGGTGGTATATGAAGCAGGTGAGACTGCAAGTGCGGAACCTGCAAGGGATTTCTGTCTCAATGATGACGGCACACTGATAACGATGTACAATGTAGCTACCTATGACGAGGCAACAGGTGCATCAGACACTGTCCGCAAGCTGGTGACAGTGGCTCCCGACGGAACTGTCAGCAGTGATGCAGATGTTACAGCCGCATTTCCAAAGGACGAATATATAGGCGGGATGGTGACCGACAAGAACGGCAATGTGATCGTGAGCGTCGGTAACGACATGGCTGTCAGCCTTGCTCCCGATGGTACCAAGAATTATGAGGCAAAGGTAGACGGCATTACCCAGGAAACCTACGGCGGCACCATTATAAAGACCTCCAAGGGCGACCCTGCGCTTGTTTTCAACGAGTACACGGAAATGACATCCTCCACCGTTATCTATACCCTTGATGTGGATCAGCAGAAGTTCAAAGAAGGCTTAAAGATAGGCACCAGTGCATCCAACGTTCACTCCGGCTCCGGTGATTACCTTGTATATATGGATTCGGATACGGGTATCAAGGGCTACAAGGAGGACGGCACGGTGGAGAACATCGTGAACCTTCTGAACCTTGGCGTTGACAATACCCTGACAAGCAGCATTTCCGTTTCAAAGGACGGTTCCTTTATCGTTGCTTCCTATGACTTCATGTCAGTAGACGACGGTTCCGTGATCTCCAGGATAACCCCCGTGGATCCTTCACAGATAAAGGAAAAGAAGGCTATCACCCTTGGCTGCTTTACGGTGCCCTGGCTCCTGAAGCCCAGGATCTCCGCTTTCAACAAGCAGAGCGAAGAATATGTCATCGTGACCAACAGCTACGCCGACACTGCCGACCTTTCCGACCACACGGCGGCTGTGACCAACTTCAACAACGAGCTTCTTGCGGGCTCTGTGCCCGATATGGTGCTCCTCAATTATGAGATGCCCGTGGACAGCTACATCTCCAAGGGGCTTTTCACCGACATCTATCCCCTCCTTGACAACGATCCTGCCCTGAGCAGGGATGACCTTATGGCAAACGTTCTCAAGGCAGGTGAAAAGGGCGGCAAGCTCTACTCTCTGCCCTCATCCTTCGAGGCGAACACCTTCTGCGGAAAGACTTCTCTTCTCGGCACCGACACCAACCTTACCATCAGCGAGGCAAATAATATAGTTTCCGGCATGGGAGAGGGTGCGAAGGTATTCCAGAATATCCCCCGTGAGGAAGCCCTCACCTACGGTCTTATGTTCTCCAACTTCATAGACTACGAGAACGGCACCTGCGACTTTGACAACGATGCTTTCAAGGCTTTCCTGAATTTCACCAAGGAATTCCCCGAAAAGCTGGACAGCTTCGACTATGACAGCCCCGAATACACAGAGAGGGAAATGGCGTTCAGAAACAACAAGACCCTTCTGAACTTCGTGAACTTCTATTCCTTCTCCAGCTACGGCTGGAACGTGGCAGGCACTTTCGGTGAGCCTGTTACATTCGTGAACTTCCCCACGGACAATGCGGTATCCAATGTGGTGCTGGATCTTCACGATCCTATCGCCATTTCCGAAAAGTCCGCCAACAAGGAAGGCGCCTGGGAGTTTGTAAAGTTCACTCTTGAGGGAACTCTTATGGAGAGCCAGGAAAGCTATTACACCGACAAGGGTGAAGAGATCAAGCTGGATGAGGTGCATCACTATGCACTCAACGGTCTGCCCGTCCTCAAGAAGGATTTTGACATGCTGGTGGAAGAAGCAAAGATCCCCAACCACTACTACGATTCCAACGGAAACAAGGTGTTTGAACCTCAGACCACTTATGTGGGCAGCACCGAGGTAAAGATACCCGATCCTACGGAAGAGGAGATAAACGGTCTGGTAGACCTTATTACAGGCTCCAGCACCGCAGTAAAGAGCAATTTGCAGATAGAGACCATCATCAAGGATGAAGTGGCCGGCTTCTATCAGGGCTCCAAGTCCGTTGATGAGGTGGCAGCCAACATCCAGTCCAGAGTTTCCATCTACATGAGCGAACAGTATTGATACGAGACATGACGGCAGACAAAAAGGCAAGGCAAAACTTGCCTTTTTGTTCATAGTGGAAGCGGTAAAAACAAGAAAAAACGATCCGAAGGATCGTCATTTACGAAAGGGATAAAATGAAAAAGAATATAAAAAAGACCATGGCAGCAGCGGCTGCGGCGATCCTTATGTGTACATCCATTTCCGCCTGCTCCGGGAAGGACGGCGGCAGCGGCGGCATCGGGGGCGGCAATTCAGGTGCGAACAAGCCCTCATCCTCATCTTTGGGGGATAATATGAGCACTGAGGAGGTAAAGGCTGCTATTTCCTACAAGATAGAGACAGTTGCTCCTCCGAATGACATCACCCTCGGATATGATGTAAAGGAAAAGGACGGCATTTTCTACTCCTATGTCTATAATTACGGGAGTGACGGGGAAAACAACACCATCACCATGAACGCCTTTGACGAAAGCGGTCTGAAGTACAGTACCGCTGTGGCAGAGTATTCAGAGGATGCCTATACCAATGTTTCGGGAATGGCTGTACTGTCAGGCGGCATCGTGAAGATGATCCTCAACGAAAGCAGTTACAACAGCGAGACCGAAGAAAGCACTTCAAAGTTCACTCTTGTTACTCTGGGAGCGGACGGCAGCATCACCGGCACTGCCGATATCACCTCTGCTTTTGCCGCCGATGAATACGCCAACAGCTTTGTTGCCACCGAGAACGGCGATATGTTCTTTGCCCAGAACACCGGAAAGATGATCTGCCTTTCTCCCGACGGGCAGAAAAACTATGAGATCGCTCCTCCCGAAAAGATGAATTCGGATTCATGGGTGGGAGGGATCATCCTCAACAACAAGGGTGAGCCTGCGGTGTCCATCACCATCCCCTCTCAGGAAAAGTACACCAGCTACCTCTTCACCGTAGATACAGAGGCTAAGGCATACAAAGAGCCCATTGACATAAAGAGCGAAAGCATCCTTTACAGCGGCTCCGGAGACTACATCGCCTATTCCGACGGCGACACCGGCATAAAGGGCATCAGGGAGGACGGCACCATAGAGCCGGTCATAAATCTTCTCAATATCGGCATGGATCCCTCCAACATATTCTCCAGCCAGACAAAGTCCGACGGCTCCTTCATACTCAGCGGCTGGGATTATGAAAACAACGAGAACGGCTACTTTATTGCAAAGGTGATCCCTGTGGATCCCTCACAGGTGAAAGAGAAAAAGGCGGTCACCATGGGCTGCTTCACCATTCCCTGGGAGATAAAGTCGAAGATCTCCAAGTTCAATAAGGAAAATGAAGAATATGTCATACTGACACAGAGCTACGCCGACGAAGAGGGCATCACCGACTATGATGCTGCAATAACCGGCTTCAACAACCAGCTCCTTTCCGGAAATATACCCGACATACTGGTGCTCAACGATCAGATGCCTGTTGACAGCTATGTGAACAAGGGGCTTTTCACTGATATGTATCCTCTGCTTGACGCAGATACGACACTGAAAAGAGAAGACCTGCTCCCCAATGTGCTCAAAGCCTGCGAAAAGGACGGAAAGCTCTACAGTATCGCCCCATCTTTCAATGCCGTCACCTGTATAGCCAAAAAGTCCGTGGTAGGGGACAGCAGCACGCTCACTCTCGCCGATGCAAAAAACATCCTGACCTCACTGGGAGATGGAGCGGTCATGGATACGGAGCTGCTGAGAGAGGATGCTCTGAATCAGGGACTTGCCTTCTCAAACTACATAGACTATGAAAACAAGACCTGCGACTTTGACAATGACAGCTTCAAGGCTCTCCTTGAATTTGTAAAGAGCTGCCCCGAAGAGACAGAAAACTATGAATACGGCACCACCGAATACATAGAAAAGGAAATGGCGTACAGAAACAACAAGGCTCTGTTCTCCGTTTTCAATATCTACTCCTTCGGCTCCTACAAGTGGTCGGCACTGGGTCGCTTCGGCGAAGAGATATCATATGTGAATTTCCCCACCGACAGCCCCAGGAGCAATGTCATACTCTATTTCTACAATTCTCTTGCCATTTCAGAAAAGGCTGCCAACAAGGAGGGTGCATGGGAATTCATCAAGACCGTTCTCACTGATACCATCCAGAGCAATCAGTACAGCTACTACGATGCCGACGGCAAAGAGGTCAAGGTGGATGACTATTCCTACTACTGCTACTACACCGGGTTCCCCGTTCTGAAAAAGGATTTTGATGTTCTTGCAAAAGCGGCCGTAGTCCCCGAACACTACTATGACGAGAACGGAAACAGAGTAGATGTGCCCTCCACCACCAACTTCGGCGACACGGAGGTCGAGCTTCCCCCCGTAACTCAGGCGGACATAGACAAGCTGACAGCTCTCCTTACCTCCGGTACCTTCGCATACAGGAGCAATCCCCGCATAGACGAGATAATCAAGGATGAGACCACGCCGTACTTCCAGGGGGCGAAGACAGTCGATGAGGTGGCAGCCAACATCCAGTCCAGAGTTTCCATCTACATCAGTGAACAGTATTGACACAGGGAGGAAAAAGAATGTATGAGCTTTTGCTGAAGGAAGGAAAGGCACGCAGAGGGCGCTTTTCCACGGTCCACGGCAGCTTTGAGACTCCATGCTTTATGAATGTCGCCACTGCGGGGGCTATCAAGGGCGGGCTTTCCTCCCTGGACCTGAAAGAGGTTGGGTGTCAGGTGGAGCTCTGCAACACCTATCACCTTCATGTGAGACCGGGAAACAGGCTCATAAAGGAAATGGGCGGGCTGCACAAGTTTATCAACTGGGACAGACCCATACTCACCGACAGCGGCGGATTTCAGGTGTTTTCACTGGCAAAGCTCAGGCGGATAAAGGAAGAGGGCGTTTATTTCAATTCCCACGTTGACGGCAGAAAGATATTCATGGGGCCGGAGGAATCCATGCAGATACAATCCGACCTTGGCTCCACCATAGCCATGGCTTTTGATGAGTGCGTGGAAAACCCCGCAAGCTACGAATACTCAAAGCGCTCCTGCCAGCGCACGACCCGATGGCTCATACGCTGCAAGGAGGAAATGGACAGGCTCAACTCCCGCCCCGACACTGTAAACCCTCATCAGCTGCTTTTCGGCATAAATCAGGGCTGCACCTATGAGGATCTTCGCATACGCCACATGGAGGAGATAGCGGAGCTTGACCTTGACGGCTATGCGGTGGGCGGTCTTGCGGTGGGAGAGCCCACGGATGTCATGTACCATATACTGGACGAGGTAGTTCCGTATATGCCGGAGCACAAGATACACTATCTGATGGGAGTGGGCACTCCATCAAACATCATAGAGGGAGTTGCAAGAGGGATAGACCTTTTTGACTGTGTAATGCCTTCAAGGAACGCCCGTCACGCCACCATCTTCACATGGGACGGCATAATGCACGCCACGAACAAGGTCTACGAAAACGACCCCCGTCCCCTTGACACCAAATGTGACTGCCCTACCTGCAAAAACTTCTCCAGAAGCTATATAAGGCACCTTTTCAAGGCAGATGAACAGCTTGCGGGACGACTTGCGGTACAGCACAACCTCTACTTCTACAACGAGCTGACCCGCCGTATAAGGCAGTCTCTCGACGACGGA
>ODAI011414684.1_pt1 | contig 16186 bp, 14 predicted proteins | sample 1539321 | NCBI WGS metagenome assembly ODAI01 (sample SAMN02144231, study PRJEB22623) | gut metagenome | biome: sheep rumen | host: Ovis aries | place: New Zealand
CCAACCGATGGGAGGCTGCCACTAACAGCGTCATAGTATTCACCGACCAGCGAGAGGCTATTCAGAATGGGGAGACGGAAGTCATTGTTACACGCGACCTGTCGAACGCCAACATTGCGGTTGCCAGTCTGACATACAGACCCTATCTCGTGGCACAAGCTATAGCTGCCGACGGCACCATAAATATTGGAATGGGACGTACCGAGATACACATTCCTGGCGACCCCATCACCTCGTTAGGCAAAAAACTCGATGTAGCAGAGGGTACCATTAACATCAACTATTTTGCCTCGCAGTTTGTAAGCAATAATAGTGAGTTCCCCTTCGCCATCAGCCTGTCGGGTGTGGCCGACTGGAAAGCCCCAGAGCCGGGAGTCCGCATTGATAAGACCTTTAAGTACTATAAGGCCTGGCGCGATGCCAAGGGATACAATTATATGGACTGGTACTACAACAAGAAGGGGAGTGACTATCGCTACGACAACAACTACTACGACCCAACTGCTACTCCGTGGAAGTAATACTTCATGGATATTGACTTTGTCATAACATGGGTAGATAATGAGGATCCTCAGTGGCAGGCAGCCTTTCACCAATGGCTGCCTGCCACTAATCCGAGTTTTGACACCGGCGAAGAAAGATACCGTGACTGGCATCTTCTGCGCTATTGGTTTCGTGGCGTTGAGCGTTTCGCATCTTGGGTGAATAAGGTACATTTCGTCACGAATGGGCAACTGCCATCATGGCTGAACATACATCATCCCAAGTTGCATATCGTCAGGCACAATGACATTATGCCCGCCGACTCCCTGCCCACGTTTAACAGTAACGCTATAGAGATGTGCATAGACAGAATTGAGGGGCTGAGCGAGAATTTTGTCTATTTCAATGACGATGTATTTCTCGTAGGTGATGTCAACCAGAATTATTTCTTTCGTAATGGTCTGCCTTGCGATGTTGCTGTCACACGGTGGCACAACAAACAGGAGGGCATTATGAATAACATAGTCAACAACAACCTGCGTTTATTGAACGCACACTTCAGAAAATATACCGTTATGCTGCGTCATGCGCGCAAATGGTTCACGTTAGCTTATGGCTACCGCAATGTCTTAGAAAATTTGTTGGCGTTGCTACAGCCTAAATTTGCTGGTTTTTTGGAACCTCATTCTGCCCTGCCCATGCAACGGCATACGCTTGCAGAATTGCGAAACGCATGTGAAGAGCAGATGAATCAAACCGCGTCAACACGCTTTCGGAGTAGCAACGACATCAGCCCCTGGCTCTACCGTTATTGGCGTTTATGTAGGGGGGAGTTTACTCCATTCTACCCGGATGGAAGCTTTCGGGTGTTCTGTAATGTGGAAGATGAATTGCCCCAGCTTCATCATAAGCTGTTGGATCCCCGTGTCAAGATAGTGGTCATTAATGACGCTGTTCATTACACAGACTTTTACCGTCTCAGAGAGAGAACCGCACAACTTTTTGCCGAAATACTGCCTGAGGCCTCAAGCTTCGAGCATTCCTGATGGAGATTAACGAGAAGAATTTAGTGAAATACGCCGGCTGGATGCTGTGTGTGCTAGCCTTGGCTTCAGCAAATCATTACTGCCGGTTGCCCATCAGTAATACCTTGTTCTATTATGTAGGCGCTTTCTCACTCATCGGCATCAGCATTTATCTGCTGTTTAGGAACGAATACTACCGTATTCCTGTCTATGGTTTTGTTATAGTCTATCTCATATATGACCTTTTCACTGTGGTGCTTGGGGTCAAAGAGGTAAATAGTTATTGGGTGTTCAACCAGTTCATACGTGGTACCATTGGAGTGATGGTACCTGTTAGCATCTTCCTCTTCGCTACGCCAAGAAACTGTATACCCATGCTTAGACTGCTTAATTGTTTTATTGCAATCGTTTCAATATTTTTTTTGGGCTGGGCCTTGTCATTGGAGGGCTACGCCTTTCTTCTCATCCCCTTCTATTGTCTTTACCTGTGTTTTATGAAGGATATGCCCAAGAAGTGGCGATGGCTGACAGTGTTTTTTCTTGTCCTCATCATTATTAATACCGATAACCGCTCTGGTATCATAAAGACTGCCTTTACACTGCTAGTATTGGGTGTGAGTGTGTTTCCAAAATTATTAGAGAAGATACTTCTACATATATCTCACTTAGTTTTATATGCGCTGCCCGTCTGGTTCCTCTACTTGGGGTGGACTGGTCAGTTTAACGTTCTTAACCCATTGAGCACTGATACAGTGACAATCCGTATCACTAATGACCCTGAAGGTGAAAATGAAGGCGCTATGAAACTTGACGAACAGTACACTATTGATACGCGTACCTTTATTTATATAGAGATGCTTGAGTCGGCTATTGAAAACAATTACATTGTTTTCGGTAATACACCGGCAAGAGGCTACCACTCATCACGTTTCGGGGCTTATGTGGCTAACAATGTTGAGGGAATCGACTTCGACGAACGCTTTGAGTCAGAAATTGGACTTATGAACACCTTTACCCGTCAAGGTGTCGTAGGTGTGATACTGTTGTCCATGCTTTATCTCTGTGGCACTATTATGGCACTGTTCTTTTCTCGTAATATGTATGTGAAGCGCATTGCTGTGCTCGTGGCCTTTCACTGGGCCTACGGGTGGATAGAGAATAACTATCACTTCTATATGATGGATCTGACCATTTTCGTCATGCTCGGCTTTTGCTATTCACCGTGGTTCCGCAATATGAGTGACTCTGAGTTCCGCCTGTTTATTCGTGACATCTTTGCAAAACCCAGTTCTCCGAGTGTATTCGCAAATTTGCAGTCTTTAAAACTACTTATCGTTTTATCTGCTCTACGTAACAGGATACCCAAAGTCAAGCCTTTAAAGACTGTATCTAAGATGACTTCCTCAGTACAAGTCCCGTTGTTGGTATGAAACGATTGTTGATACTTCAATATAATATAACGGCTTACCGTTATGATTTCTTTAATGCCTTTTGCAGCAGGTATGATGTGATGGCAAGACTGTTCACCAATATGGTGGGAGGTCGTGTCATTGACCCGAAAGAGTATGCGGAAAAACTGAATTTCACATATAAATATCTTCCTAATTACCGGGAAGGCAAAGTGCTCTCAGCGATAAAAGCACTCTGGCACGAACTGCGTACTTTGAAACCTGATGTCGTACTGACGAATGAATGCAATATTGTCCCATTGGTAGTATTGTTGTATCGTTTCCTCACATGTGCCAAATTCAAAGTGGTAAGTATCATAGACGACAGTTATGAGATGGCTATAGGCAGACAAGCATGGTCACGTTGGCATCCCATAGCTGAATGGCTGATGATTCCTTGGCTTGACGAGGTGATCTCGCTGGATCCTCGCGTCACTCAAATCTTTCAACACAAATATGGCAAAGGGTTCTACTTCCCCATTATGCATGAAGAGCAACGGTTTCGAGGACGATTGGAAGAGGCTCTTCCTTTGTCTACAGATTATGTAGGACGTTACCACTTAGAAAACAGACATGTGTTCCTATTTGTGGGACGACTTGTTGAGGTGAAGAATTTGCCCATGCTGATAAAGACTTTCCAGAAACTTCCCAAAGAAGAGACTGCACTGGTTTTGGTAGGTGACGGAGAAATGAAGCAGAATCTAAAACAGATAGCCGGAGACAGGGAAAACATTCACTTTACGGGACACTTGACTGGTAAGGAGCTGATGGCGTGGTATCATGTGGCAGACACGTTCATCTTGCCCAGTACTATGGAATGTTATGGGGCAGTAGTGAATGAGGCACTTGTGGCGGGATGCTTCTCTATAGTGTCAAGCAGGGCAGGATCACAGACTTTGATAAAGGATGGCGTGAATGGCATGGTGTTCGATCCGTCATCGGAAGAGTCGCTGTTAAGAACATTGAGAAGCAGAATGGCTGAAAAGGAAAAAATGAGGGAAGGACTCAGACAGAGTTTAATGCCATTTACCTTTGGAGAAAAGATTAATGAATTGATGAATCATCTTGAAGTATGAGAATAGCTGTTCTACAAGTTGGCATTAGCGGCTTCTTCCCAAGGTTCTATAATGATTTGTTGTCTGCTGCCGAGCGCAAAGGTGACAATGTCGCTCTGTTTGTCCCAAAGAATAAAGTGAATAAAAACCATCAGTTGCACAATCAACAGTTATGGGGAACGCGATGGAACTGGCATGTACATTACCATCTGTATAGGATTACGGGAATACAGGATGTGTTTTCTATATACAGTACGTGGGACTTAATACGACGTCTGCGGCGTTATAATCCTGACATCGTTCACCTGCATGTAGTGAACGGGTGTGTCTTGTGCATGCCTATGCTGGTTCGGTATTTGAACAGCAGAAAGATGCGAACAGTATGGACTTTCCATGACTGTCGCGCGTTCACGGGACGATGTTCGTATTTTGAGGCGATAGAATGCAACCGTTGGCAAACGGGATGTGGGGCTTGCCCAAGAAATGATTGGTATGCGCCTTCGCTGATAGACAACACGGCTTTGGAGTGGAAAATCAGACGTAAATGGCATTCGGCCATTGAGAATCTTTACATCGTCACTCCTTCAGAGTGGTTAGCGGGTTTGGTAAGACTGTCGTTCTTGAAGGATAAACCGTTGCGAGTTATAAATAACGGTATTGACGTGACAGAATTTTCAAAACCGACTTGCGTTGATATTCCGTTCTGGCAGGAGATGAGGGGTAAGAAGGTTGTGCTGGCCGTTGCGGCCTCTTGGAATGTTTACAAAGGTGCTGACACCATTGTCTGGCTGGCTTCGCATTTACCTGATGACCATTTGATTGTTGTGGTGGGTAGACAGAAAGAACAAATGAGCCGAGATTTGGCGGGGAAAGCTGTTTGTATTGCGTATACTGAAAGCAAGGAGGTGTTGATTGGGCTGTTTCAACGAGCTGATGTGTTTGTGAACGCTACAATAACAGACAATTTCCCAACGGTGAACATAGAGTCTCTTGGAGCCGGCACACCTGTCGTGACTTACCGAACGGGGGGGAGTGCGGAATGTCTTGCTGATGGTTGTGGGCTGGGAGTGGTGAAAGGTGACCGAATGGCTCTTCTGCAGGCTGTGTTGGAGGTCACTAGTCACCCAGAAATATTCACCTCTGAAAAATGTATTAAACGGGCACGGCATTTTTCTGAGAAGCAGTTTGATGAGTATGTGGACTTATATCATGAAATGAAGGATGATGCGTAGAAAGATTCATGTGGTCTGTCGCGGTATTAGCATCGTTGTGCTGCAAGTGGTGACGTTAGTCGCGTCGAAGCTGTTACGTTTCAAGCTATGGCTGAACAACGTGGAATGCGGTCGAAATGTGTCATCGGGTGGGGGAGGCCTTGTGTCGCTCCAGATTAGTCCTTATGCGCGTAAGGTTAGGCTAGGCGACAATGTGGGCTTCAACAACTACGAGTCTGTCGGATGGTTTGCGAAGTGCTCGCTATGGGTTAAAAAAGATGCCACGCTAGTGATAGGGAATAATAGTGGCTTAAGCGGTACACTCGTGTTTGCTGCACAGAGTATAATAATAGGTAATAACGTGAAAATCGGTGGCGGGAGCCGTATCTTTGATACTGACTGCCATCCAATAGACTATATGGAGCGTCGCCATACCAATGATGGTACTAAGACAAAACCTATTGTTATAGAAGATGATGTATTTATCGGTGCGGGTTGCATTGTCATGAAAGGAGCGCAGATTGGTAAGCGCAGTATTATCGCGGCTGGCAGTGTTGTCACAGGGACTATTCCTTCCGACGAGTTGTGGGGAGGCTGTCCAGCAAAGTTTATCAGAAAGCTAAACCATGAAGAAAGTCATTCTTGCTGACCTTCGCACTTGTAGTGTTGACGGGAAACATTTGAAGGGGCATTTTGTCCCTCTGGGGAGAAACTGGCAGCAACTGTTCGGTCGTGACTGTGTCATTGCCGGCGGACCTGCCTATCTGAATTATTTCAATGATAAAGACCTGCTTTTACTGCCATTCAATGTGGGCAGTACGGGATTAGTGCCCAAGCTGAAAACGCTACTCAACGCTTTCCGGCTGTTTCGGTCTGCAAAGGGGCAAATCATTGTCATGCAACAGAGCTCTGCAGTGACGGCTTTTGTGGCTATTGCCTTGTTATACAGGAACCAAAGTAGGCTGTTTATGATTCAATACAACACCAGCGGGGTTGGTAGCAAGGTGAAGCGTTTCTTGTGGCGGCTGGCACGTGGAAAGGTGGTCGGCATTATTTGTCCTACAGAACGCGTGGGGTTGACGTATGGGCGGCCGTACCTTGTGGTGACTGATTATATCCGGCCGGAGGCCATCAACATCAGGCTATACTCAGCTCGCACATATGACTTCTGCATGATTGGTACAATTTGGCCTGACAAGGGTGTTGTTGAGGTCGCCCGTAAACTGAAAGGTACGCCCTATAAGCTTTTTATTGGTGGTGACGTGGTAGGTGATGATTTGCGCTCAGAACTGGAAAGCATTGGCCAGCAAACCTCCAACATTACCATGAAGTTGCGACGGCTTAACGACGAAGAGTTCAGCGAATATATGAAAGACAGTCGTTATGCGATACTGAACTACCAGGGAGGGTATAACGACAGGAGCAGCGGTATCGTGCTTGACTATATCTTTATGGGTACGCCTGTAGTGGCCCATAGGTGTCATGCTACATTGGTCGTTGAGGAACAAGGCGTAGGCATATTATATGATGACCTGGATGCTTGGAATCCAGAATCGGTGCTCACTCAGGAGTGTTTTGACCGTATGGTGAGAGGCATCACAGCCTTTAGTGATTACCAAAGGGACTGCGAGCAGAGACTGAAGAGGTTTTTGAACGCACCAATGGCAGATAAATAATAACATCAAACATCTACCGCTATGTCTACAGCGTCACGCATCATAAAGAATACAGGATGGCTCTACGGGCGCATCGCCCTGACCATGTTTATCACGTTGTGGACTACCCGTATCGTGTTGAAGGCTCTCGGAGCCAGTGACTTCGGAATCTACAACATCGTTGGTGGTGCCGTCACCATGCTGGGATTCCTTAATGGAACCATGGTGGCTACCACCCAACGCTTCATTGCACATGCGGAGGGTGAGGGTAATCATACCCGCATTGTCTCCGTTTTCAATGTCAGCCTCATCATCCATTGGGTAATAGCTCTTGTGGCTGCATTAGCGCTTGCCGTGGCGGGGTTCGTCTTTTTTGGCGGTGTGCTCTCTATTCCCGCAGACCGTCTTAATGCAGCATATCTGGCCTATGCCAGCCTCGTCATCACCACTGTTTTCGTCATCATCAGTACCCCTTATGACGCCATTCTCAATGCCCATGAGAATATGCGATATTATGCGTTAGTGGGAGCGGTCGAGGCTCTGCTGCGGCTGCTGACTGCTTTTGCTTGCCTCTACACTTCGGGTGACAAGCTGATGGTTTATGCTGTTCTGATGTCTATTATTCCCATAGTAACCCGCGTATTCATGCAAGTGTATTGCAAGTTACACTATTCAGAGTGTGTTATAGCCCCACGCCGTTATTATAATCGCGGCATACTTGTTGAGATGACACGTTTTGCCAGCTATGAGTTTCTCATATCGTTCTCCACTATACTGCTGCACAGTGGTATGGGCGTACTGCTTAACCATTTCTATGGCACGCTGCTCAATGCCGCTCATGGCATTGCCAACCAACTTTCAGGCATGCTGGAATCTGTGTCTGTAAACATGCAGAAGGCTGTCAGCCCCGTCATCATGAAAAGCGAGGGTGGAGGTAACCGTAACAAAATGGTGGACTTCACCTTGCTAGGCTGTCGTTTTTCTTTTTTTATTTATTCATTCTTCACCATTCCCATCATCGTCGAGATGCACTACGTGTTGACTCTTTGGTTGGGCGAAGTGCCTGAGTGGGCGGTGCTGTTCTGCCAGTTACAACTGCTTCGCGTGATGCTACGCCAGCTTACGTCAAGCGTAGACAGCGCTTTGAAGGCCGAGGGACGCATAATGGATGTGTCGCGTGTTGAGGTTTGGATTTACTTAGCTCCATTGGCTTTTACCTTCTTGGCTTTCTGGTTTGGTATGCCGCCCTATTGGATGTACATATCGCTGTTCCTCTTCTGGGGCTTCGGCATTATAGTGGCTCAGGTGTATTTCATGAAACGTAACTGTGGCATGCCCGTAGAACGATTCCTGCGTGAGGTGGTGCTGAAATGTATCTGCGTGGCTGTTACGGCCTTTTTTGTATCGTTGGTCGTGCAAGCAGGCTTTGAGGAGGGGATATTACGTTTATGCATGGTGGGTGGGTGTACTGTCGTCGCATACTCTATAGCCATGTGGACATTAGGTATGACTGGCAATGAGCGCGTCTTTGTGAAGGATACCTTTAGGAGTCTTCAGCTATTTACTAAAAACACATCATGCAAATGAGTTACCAGATTATTCATATTTTACCAGGCAAAGCTAACCCAAACACCCAGAATGGTGTTAACATTGTTGTTGACGCATTAGCTAATGAGCAACAGAAAATGGGTCTGTCGGTTTGTGTCATGGGAGTGGCCTCAAATACAGTTAAACGACATAATCCTACCTATCACTATAAGCTCTTTGAGCGTAGCTGGAACCGGCTGCACTGCAAAAAGGAATGGACCGACTTCCTGTTGGGCGCTAGTGATGAGCGTACTGTGTTCCATTTTCATTCTGTGTTCATGCCTTGGTATCTTTCACTCATTCGATTATTGAAACGCAACGGCAGAAGCCATATTGTGCTTACCCCACATGGTCAATATGTAGATGCTGCCATGCGCCCTCTGCGCAAGCGCCTTTGTTTCTATTTCTTTGACCGTCACATTTTGCGTGAGGTGGAACGAGTGCATTTGCTTGCAGAACTAACAGAAAAAAACGCGTTCATAGAAAACAATGCGCATCAGGTAGAAGTTATTCCCAATGGTATATATTGTGAAGATACCGATGAACAACGCCTGCCTTCGAAATTGAAAATAGGATTTTTAGGAAGACTGGAATGCAGGCAGAAGGGACTTGACGTGCTGATACAGGCCTTCTCTCAATATAAGAAAGAGGGTGGTAATGCCACACTTGCTTTGGCTGGTTCCGGCCCTGATGAGCATAAGCTGAAAGAGATGGCACTGACGCTGAACATAAGCGACTCCGTAGTTTTTGTAGGTAAAGTTTTGGCAGGTGCGAAGCAACAGTTCATCAGGTCGTGTGCTGCGTTTATCTCTCCGTCACGTTGGGAAGGTATTCCTTTGAGTTGCCTTGAGGTGGCATCAGAAGGGTGTCCGCTACTTATCACCAGACAAACCAATCTTGAACCTTATGTGGTGCGTCATCATGCGGGAATTGTTATTCCTGAATGTGAGAAGAATAACGTCTTGAAACTATTGCACGACTTCGAAAAGGCATATACAAATAAGAACAAATATCGCACTATATGCCGAGGCGCACGGGAGATGATTGTAAAAGAATTGAACTGGCCCACCATCACTCGTAAAATGGTGGAAACACTCTATGGAATCAAGATCTGACCGATATCGTCTGGCAGTCTATACAGCCTTTGCGCAATCTGCCAAACAGCATAACTTGCGTTGGGTAGTTGCTCATGGTAGCGAGGGATATCCCGAAACCATCGGGCGTGACCTTGATGCTTTGTGCTTTGACCGGGACAATATGGCGCTGGCTGTGAGACTGTTTCGTGAGGTGGCAGAGCAGCATTGCGACACGCGTTGGGTCGTGGAGACCAGCCCAGTGTGGGGCTGGCGTATTTTGGCTATCTCGAAGCGTTTCGAAGTAGCCGAGCTGCATTTGCTGTTTCGCCTGAACAGCGGTATGCTTGACTGCCCAGTTGACTGGGAGAATGTAACTGATGAGCTTTTCCCCCATAGTGAGCGCGTCACGCAGTTTAAATCGGTTGTCATGCCCTTGCTGGGAGGAAGCCAGAAGGTTTTGAGCGTGTCGAAAGAAATCATGGATAGTCAGCCTTGGCCTCTGAGGCGCATCTATCGGAAAATCGCTTCTGATAAAACCGTAGGTAACATGGATAAACTGTTGGTTTACGTCACTCAGGGATGTAATCCGGTGCGTATGTGGCACAACCTTCGCTATTCGCATCTGAAGACCCAATCGGCCTATCATTCGCAGACAGTTCCTCTTGTACAGCTTGTTGACAAACGGTTTATGGATGCCATCGAAGAAAAGCTAGGTGAAATTTTCCTAAAGGTTAAATGTGGCGACAATATGGATGGAAAAGCTATTGCGCGTCTGCAGGCGCTACAGTATTTGGTTTGTTTAACCGACAGTCACCAAGATGCATTCTTAATATCCGACTTGTCTTATACCTCATTGTGCAGGCTTGTAGATGAATTTTCTCGCTACAATGAGGAGAGAAGTGCTCTTTATGCCATACAACGAGAACAACTGCTTGAGTATTAGAATAATGAACAAACGAAATCAGATCATAGTAGTAGAGGGTACTGATGGCGCAGGCAAAAGCACGGTAATTGATGCGCTGAAACCTTTTTTAGAGGAGCAGTTTACAGGTGGAGTGCATTATTTCCATCTTCGTCCTGGATGGTTGCCCTCCATCGGCGTACTGCTGCGGAAACGCGAGGATGATGGACAGACAGTGACTAATCCCCATGCACAGAAGCCCTCAGGCCTGATAGGCAGTATGATTCGCTGGGTATACTATCAACTGGACTATTCCTTAGGTTATATCAGAAAGGTAAGACCGCTGTTGCGTCATGGCGACACTTGTTGTATCTTCGACCGCTACTATTATGACTACTTCATAGATCCCCGTCGTAGCCGTATTTGCTTGCCCCATTGGTTGCTGCGCACAGGAGAATGGATTGTACCGCACCCCGATGTGATACTCTGTCTGGGTGGTGAGGCAGAAAAAATCTATGGTCGCAAACCTGAGACCAGCTTAGAGGAAGTAAGGCGTCAGGTCGGCGCGTTACAACAGCTATGCTATACTCGTCGTCAGGCTGTATGGATTGACACAACAGTGCCTTTCGACCAAACCATTGCCTCGGCAATGGCTGCTTTGATGCCATTAATCAGAAAAGAATGACAGAAAAATTATAATCATGAAAGTCCTTGTTTCTGCATACGCTTGTGAGCCAAATCGTGGTTCAGAACCAGGAATTGGCTGGAAATGGGTATTGGAATTGGCTCGTTTACCTGGATATGATGTGACAGTCATTACCAGGAGCAACAATCGACAGGTCATTGAGAACTTTTGGGGCAGTCATGGTCCTTTCCCGCATTTACATTTCCGTTATTATGACTTGCCGAATGTTGCTATTTGGCTCAAGCGCCACGGTCTGCCTGTGAATATTTACTATGCCTTGTGGCTGTATGGCTCAGGATTTTATGCAGAACGCTTGCATCGGGAGTGTCACTTCGATATAGCTCATCACCTCACATTCGGCGTGTTTCGCGATGCACCTTGTCTCTACCGTTTAGGTATTCCTGTTGTCATCGGTCCCGTGGGTGGAGGAGAATACGCTCCTAAGCAGCTTATGGGGGTGTTCCCTATAGGTGAGCGTGTAAAAGAGTATGTTAGGCTTTGGCTAAATCATGTTGCACTTTTGAACCCACTCTTGCGCAACGCCTTTGACCAGGCTTCGCTAATACTTGCTAAAACGACTGAGACGAAGAATGCTCTTCAGAAAGACCGATGGCAACAGAAAACGATAGTCAGTCTTGAGACGGGTGTCTATCAGGTGGCTGCCGACAAGGGTGAAGGCACATCGGGCCTCTTTCTTTTCGTAGGGCGCTTCCTTGCATGGAAAGGCATTGCCATAGCTTTAGAGGCTTTCCATCTGTATGCCAGTAATCATCCTCATGCACGTTTGAAGCTCATTGGCAAAGGTGAGGGAGAGCATACTATTCGTGCCTTTATTGTGAAGAACAAACTGGAACAACAGGTTGAGGTGATACCTTGGATGCCGCAGGCTGAACTTATGGACTACTACCAAAAAGCTGTTGCTCTCGTGTTTCCCAGCCTACACGACAGCAGTGGTAATGTGGTGCTTGAGGCAATGGCTTATGGACTGCCCACCATCTGTCTTGACTGTGGCGGACCATCCACCATCATGGGCAATACGCTCAAGCCGCTTATTGTCAGTACGCAGGGTGCAGACAGGAAACAGATAGCGGAAGGTGTATGTCGGTGTATGCAGCGACTAGAGGATGACAAAGAGTTTTATCGTGATATGGTTGAACGTTCTCTCTCTCGCGCAAGGCAATTTCTTTGGCCTGATCTGGTGCGGCGCAGTTATGACCTCATTTGCAAAAACCTATTATCGTGAAGTATATGGATGAGAAAAAACGAAACATAGGCGTTGACATACTAAAGTTCATGGCGGTGCTTCTTATTACCAACTCGCACATGGAAGTTCTCTATGGACCCTATAGCGTATTGGCTACTGGCGGTGCCATTGGAGATGTGTTGTTTTTCTTTTGCTCAGGCTATACACTATTCTTGAGACCGATGGAAGGTATTGGCGCTTTCCCCAACTGGTACAAGCGGCGTATCAATCGCATCTATCCCTCGGTGTTCGCAGCTGCCATAGTCTCGTGCGCAATTACAGGTACAGGTTATGATATCATAGACCTTATCCGATTTGGCGGTGGTTGGTTCGTGGCCTGTATCATGGTCTATTATGTCATCGTCTATTTTATAGGCTGCTATGTCCGCAAGTATACAGGCAGGATTATTGGTATGGTTTCAGCTGTAGCCATTACCTGCTTTCTGAGTACAGACCGTCAGTTTCCCTACAATCTCTATGGCGATGATGGCATTCCATTGGTATGGATTATTTATTTCAACTTTATGCTCTTAGGAGCTATGATGGGTACCAAACCCATCAAGACTGGTAAGTCATGGACTGATTTCCTACTTTTCATAATCAGCGTAATTCTCTTCTATGCCCTATACATATCTGCGCGAAAGGTGGCAGCTGTTGAAGTGATAGAGATCCTCAGTTTCCTTCCTCTCATGTCGGCGGTTTATTTCCTGTTCCGATGGTCCAATGGCGTCACGGCGCGGCGGATATACACTTCCAAATTAGGATTTTTCATCATTCGCTTTGTTGGAGGTCTGTGTTTGGAGGTTTACCTCACACACGGTTTGCTGCTCACAGATCGCTTAAATGGCCTTTTCCCGCTCAATATTCCTATCGTTTTTATAGCTATCGTGATATTTGCCTATTTGGTGCGTTGCCTCTCTCGTTTCCTGTCACAAACCTTCAAAGACGCTCCCTACGACTGGCAGCAGATGGTACAACGCTACTGACAATTCTTGATAACACAGATATTGTATATGCAAAAGAATTTCTCACATCCAAACTTCCGCTTATGGTGCATTCTGGCTGCCATACCTATTATTATTATCATCTTAGTATATACCTACTATATATACACCTATTAATACAGGGCTAACTGAAGCTGATGACATACTATAGATTCCGCACTTTCACGACATCCTACTATTTTCCAGCACTGGACAATAACAAACAATATATGTATGGCCTCTATAGTGCTTATGGAGGAATGCTCTCGCGCTGTTATTGGTGGCTGTTCAGACGGTATTCCCTGATACGTTGGTTTACACGCATAGAAGAGTCCTCCCTTCCTTTTCCTTATAATGAAATCAGAGAGGCCGATGCAACTGACGCTGTCATGGCTTTCAATATGGGAAGTGTCGGTGTTGAGCAGAAAATTTCCATACTTGGATACGATAACGGTGACCATGCGCCATTTTTTGCCAAATATGCGCAGAGTGACAGGGCAAGACTTCTGGTTTTGCATGAGGCAGATGTTTACAAGCTTTTGGCATCAACCCAATTGACTCCCCGCCTGACAAAACTGATAGAGACCACTTCTGGCGTATTTCTGAGGGCTGAATATATTCACGGAACACGTCCTGCTAATATGTTGCTTAACGGATATGTTGTGAAAACAGCAGTCGTGCTAAGTAAATACCACTTCGACTCTTCTGTTGGTGCTGTAAATGGATTACAGACATGTTTGTCACATGGCGACTTTTGCCCATGGAATTTTCTTGTGGATGGTGACAATTGGCGACTTGTCGACTGGGAACTGGCTGGTGAGCGTACATTGGGTTATGACCTTCTCACCTATATCTGTAATGTGTCAGCCCTTTTCTGTTCTCAGAAACCACTGACAGAGGCTATCGCAGAGAACAAACAGTGGTTGGACGAATACTTCAGCCATTTCAACATTAGCGACTATAGGCGATACATCACGGCATTTGCGCAGGAAAAAGCGGAATATGAGACAGGGAAGAACAACATGGCATTGGCTGGGCCTTATAAGAAACTTTTCGAATCCTTATGAAACGACGCATTCTCTTTATTCTCCATCTGCCACCCCCCGTTCATGGGGCAGCTATGGTGGGGAAGTATATACAAGATAGCAAAATTATTAATAACACTTTTGACTGCCGCTATGTCAACTTGTCCATTGCGGCATCGCTTGAGGACATTGAGCAGGTAGGCATTAAAAAGCTGTTCAACTTCATCAAGCTTTTGTGGACTATACGAAAGGAAGTTAAAGCTTTCAGACCCGACTTAGTTTATGTGACACCCAATACGAAGGATGCTCCATTCTATAAAGATTGTACTGTGGTGGAATGGCTGAAGCTGTTGGGGTGTCATGTCGTGGCACATTTTCATAACAAAGGAGTAAGTCTGCGGCAGCACCGATGGTTGGATGACAAACTCTATACTTTGTTCTTCAAGAACATGAAGGTGATACTCCTTGCCGAGGCACTTTATGCCGACATGGCGAAATATGTAGACAGGAAGGATGTCTTTATTTGTCCTAATGGCATTCCTGATATATTCGGGCAGACTGCTATAAAAAAACAGAAGAAGGATACAGCGCACATTTTATTCCTATCGAATCTGATAGAGTCAAAAGGCGTTTTGGTGTTGCTCGAAGCATTACAGATACTGAAGATCCGAGGGCTTTCCTTCATTTGTGATGTCGTGGGGGGCGAGACCGCTGAGATTGATGCAAAACGTTTCGTCGCAGAGGTGTCACGACGTGATCTTACGGATTTGGTAATCTATCATGGCTCCAAATATGGCGAGGAGAAAAACGTTTTTTTTCAAATAGCTGACGTGTTTGCTTTCCCCACTTTCTACGACAAAGAGTGCTTTCCTTTAGTCCTGCTTGAAGCCATGCAACAGGGTGTACCCTGCATTTCTACCAATGAAGGTGGTATTTCAGCCATCATCGAGGATGGTGTAACGGGATTCATTATTCCTAAGCACCAAGCAAGCCCGCTGGCAGACAGTTTTGAGCGGCTGATTGCTGACGAGATGTTGCGCAAAAAGATGGGTGCTGCTGGTCGGATGAGGTTTGAACGGGAGTTTACACTGGCTACATTTGAGAAACGCTTAATAGATATTTTTCAGAAGATAGTATGATAAAGAAATACTTCAACGTCAGAATAGAGTTCGTCCGCGAGAAAGTGGAGAGCATCGTGCTTGATGCCATCGAAAAGGGTACGCCGGGGTATGTGTGTGCCATTGAGTCGAACAACCTGACGGTGGCTAATAAAGACCCAAAGTTCATGGAGGTGGTCAACGGGTCACTGGTGAACCAGTGCGACGGGTCTGTGCTGGCCAAGATCTTAGGACGCATACACCATGAGCAGATAGACAGTTATATAGGCGGTGACTTATTTGACAAATTGGTTGCCATGAAACGCTTCAGGCAATTATACTTGGGTAGTACGCCTGAAGTTCTGGCAGGTTTGAAAAAGAACATGACGGCCATTGACCCCAAGATTGCTGATATGCAGTTTGTCTCACTGCCCTTTCGTAAAGTGGAGGATTTTGACTATCAGGGCATAGCAGAGATGATTAATGCCGATAATCCCGATATTATTTGGGTGTCGCTCGGTGCCCCCAAGCAGGAGCAGTTTATGGCACGGCTGCTGCCCTATCTCAAACGGGGTGTGATGTTTGGCTATGGGGCTGTGTTCAACTTCCGTTCGGGAGTGGGGCCTGTTAGACGTGCGCCTAAATGGATGCTACGGCTGCGTTTGGAGTGGCTCTACAGGGCTTTTGAGGAACCGAAGAAAAATGTGCCTCG
>ODAI010947059.1_pt1 | contig 16184 bp, 12 predicted proteins | sample 1539321 | NCBI WGS metagenome assembly ODAI01 (sample SAMN02144231, study PRJEB22623) | gut metagenome | biome: sheep rumen | host: Ovis aries | place: New Zealand
CAGTCTGATTGAAGCTGTCGGCATAAATCTTTTAATTCATGCCTTGAATAATGATGATGACTTGTTTCATACAGCCAGGTATCTAAGATTAACAAGGCATCCGGATGCGAAATTAAAGAGCTGACCGTTTGGTCCCATTCATCTAAAAACGCTTTAATTTTTTTTCTTCGTAAATATAACAACTCATTGGCCTTCTCAATCTCACGAACATATTTATCTTTTTCTTCTAATGTCATCTTTTCAATCAGAGAATGGCGGATCTTATTACGGGTATAATCATTGGATAGATTGGATTCATCAATTCCGTATTCGATTCCATTCTGTATGCAGTAATCGGCAAGTTCAGCCTTGGTGTATTTCAACAAGGGACGTACAACCGGAACACCTTTATAGACCATCCTTTCTCTTAAGCCGTAATGATCACACAACATATTTCTCTGCCTTTGAAAAAGATACGTTTCTATATGATCATCCTTATGATGGGCAATAAAGATTTCTCCGTCTTTTCCTGCCAATTCTACAAAAAAATCATAGCGCACTTCTCTTGCCCAGCTTTGAAAATTAATATCCCCGGGATAATGCGGAGATAATACCGAAAGCCCGATATTGTATCTGTCACAATAGCTTTTGACAATATTTTCATCCCTGTCGGCAGTGGGTCTTTTATGATAATTGACATGAGCCACATGAATATCATATTTCCCGGATTTTCTTAAAATATCTAAAAGCGCCATGCTGTCAGGTCCCCCGGAGCATGCCGCAACACAAAACTTTTTCATTTTTTTCCTTTCAGCTGATACAGTCAATCACACGCTTGCGAATTGTCTGAAATAAACGGCTTGATACAGGAATATGTGCCTTCACATCAATGATGCGGGACGTGTTGATCCACTTGGCATCATTTAAAAAGAGCACCGAAGATTTATTCAATCCTTCAATATTTCCTAAGCGCATCAAATGCGTTTTACCATGTACATTGTTTCTCGACCACGCTTCTTTAGCTGCCTTTTGGTTTCCGCTCATCGGCACCACAAACGCCTTTCCGTTTTTAAAGGCAAGAATCAAGCCAAAATGTTGATAACCGATCTCTAATAAATACGCCATCCCAAAATCTATATAACAGATATCACCTGCACGAACCTTTACATTTAAAGGCTGGCAGGAATATAACTGTTTGCGTCGACAGAAATTCATTTTTGAAATCATATAATCAAAAACTTCATCCGGACTTAATTGGTTTAACATCTCCTGTTCATCAAGGCTGGCTGATTCTACTAAAGATTCCAGATTATCATCTGCAAGTATTTTATTCTTTAAATTCATCCATTCTTTTGGTTCCATACTACTATTGAACCATGCTCATATCACAATAGCCTTTCAATTTGAATTCTTTTTTAATTTTTTCTTAAAAGATTCCCATTTTCTGGAAATTCGATGATATAAACCGATCATCGGATGATAGTGTTTCGATATCATTCCTGATTTTTCAATAAATAATTCAACACCCATTAAGATCACCAACATGGTTAAAAAGCCAATGTTTCGGTTGATCATATACACAAAAGCGCTGAGTCCGAATAATGCCGTTAGGCCGCACATGATGACTACGGTATTGCGATGTCCAAACTGCTTCATCAACATATGATGCAGATGGCTTTTATCCGCTTCCATAAACCGCTGTCCTTTTAAAGTTCTTCGCACAATGGCCGATAAAGTATCAATAATCGGTACCATCAATATTAAGATCGGCAAAGCTAAAGTCATGATCGAGGAGCTCTTAAATCCGATTAAGGATATGGTAGAAATCATAAACCCCAGAAATAAAGAGCCGCAGTCCCCCATAAAAATACTGGCAGGATAGGCATTGTATACCAGAAAACCGGCAGCGGCGGCCGCCAGAATAAAGGCGATATTCATAATATCAAAACGTCTTTCGATAATCGAAAGAGAACCCGCAATCACAAGCACGATAACGCTCATGCCGCCGGCTAAGCCATCTAAGCCATCGATCAGGTTAACCGCATTGGTAATTCCGACAATCCAGAACATCGTAAACAATACCGAAATGACACCCATGTCGATACTCACGCCAAAAGGCAGACGCAGCACATCTACCGAGACACCGAAAAAGATGACAACAGCTGCCGCAATCACCTCAATCAACAGCTTCATGCGGGGCGTCAAATCACTCAAATCATCGATCAAACCCGCAAAAAACATGATGCTGCCGCCGGCTACAATTCCGGTAACCGCACGGTCAGGCTTCACATAATGCGCCATTGTCACAATAAAGGCAATATAAATCGCAATGCCGCCAATACGGGAGATGATCCCGTGATGCACCGTACGGGCATTTTCTAAGGCATATGCCTTTGCCCAATTGGAATATATTTTGATGATAGGTGTCAGGCAAAGCGAAATCAAAAAAGGCATTGCCAGCATTTCTATATCGATCATTACTTCATCACCCTAGCATTCATTAGAGGATCTTCCTCCGGTTTATCGTTACAATAAACTTTACAATTTAATTCCTGTTCCAACATTTGGCGAAGTCCGAACAAACGCGCCAGCCCTCCGGATAAACGAATTCCTTTTGACAGTACATCTTTCTGTCCGGCTTTTTTCAAGTTTGTCTTCACCCACAATATAATCTGCTTTTCAACCGTTTCGATCGGCTCCCATAAATCGGAAGCAGGTGTTTCAATTTCACTGAATTTTTGATACCGGTTCAGCCCTAAGCAGGTCAGTTTACGATTTCGGCTGTTCCAGAATGCCTCACTTGCCCCATTACATAAAGCTAACGCATCTTCATCGGAGATAATACACCGCGTTTTAGAAGCTACTTTCCGCTTGATCTGTTCATTAATGGTATCGGCACCCAGATTGATCACACTGCTGAGTACTTCATCATCTACATATAAATGCATCTCTGTATAGTTATGACCAACATGGATCACGCAATCGGTTAAATCACTTTGATACAGCCGGGCGGTATCGATAAACATGATTTTTTTCATCCGTAAATCTTTTAAATCTGTCTCCAGCTTCTGCCTAAAAGAATCATCCATCCATGTAGGTTGTACCACAATGCATGTGGAAGGCATCAAAGAAGTTCCTGCCTTCAAGACATCAAACCCTGCTTTTAAGATGGGCATAAGCTCCCCGTTGATTCTTCCTGCCTGTATCGGATAACGGACACGAAAAGATGCATCCTTATAAATATAGCGAAACGTATCGGTGCCCGTTGCCATCAATTCATCATCGTGATAGGCAGCACAGGTACGAACCGCAGCCAGCTTTTGATCCGATACACTGTAAAATAAGCATTGGAAAGATCCGGGATCCACAATATATCTTTTCTCGAACATAGTCCGCCTTACAATCCATTAAAAATCGTTAAGGCAAAAATTGCCTGAGAACTTAAATAACCCAATACCAGCGATAATAAAAACATCAGCAGCATCACCTTGGCAGGCTGCCTTACATTACAGAATTTATCAAATTGAACAGCGCTGATCGCCCAGAAGCTGAGCGCAAAACAAACCGCAAATACCAGCAGCTGGATAATTGATACCGTCATATTTCCCCCTTATCCCACAAAGACAACTTCCGCAAACGGATATTTTGTCTTCATTTCTTCTTTTATTTTATATAATAAATCAACATCCTGACTAAATCCCATCATGGAGGAACCGGAACCGGACATCATGACACGATCAAGTCCAAAGGACATCATTTCATCTTTCAGTGTTGTTAACACGGGAAGCAGCTCAAAGGCCGGTGCTTCCAGTGCATTGTTCATCGATTGAATCAAGCCGCTGTAAGACTTTTCTTCAATGGCCTTTGCGACACCATCCACATCTACCAAAGCAGGAATGGTCTCGTGCCATTTTTTAAAGCAGGCCGGTGTTGAAACACCACCCTCCGGCTTAACGATCAAAATCGGAAATCTCCAGTCGGTCTGAATCGGAGTAATGATTTCTCCGATTCCCTGAACTCTCGCAAATTTTTTGAAGATGCAGAAAGGAACGTCTGCCCCCACTTCTTTGCCCATAAAAATCTGTTTTTCCAAAGGGCATTCTATGTTTTCTAATTTCAACAGACCTTCTAAAACTCCGGCACCATCCGCACTTCCTCCGGCTAGGCCGGCTTCGGCCGGGATGTTTTTCTTGACAAGAATCTTATAGCTGTGATGGATATGAAATGTCTTACGGAATACTTCCACCATCTTATGGACGGTGCTGTTGGATGGAAGTTCCATCCCTACTCCGATAAACTCATCCTTATCTGATATTTCTATATCGATTTCATCAAACAGGGAAATCGGAGCCATGATCATATCTAAGTTATGATATCCATTGGCAAACTGTCCAATAACATCCAGTGCTAAATTAACTTTAGCGGGCGCATAAATCTTCATAAGAAACCTCGTATAAATGGATAAAATCGGCGAGCGTACACTGCTGGGCACGGATAGATGGATCTAATCCGGCAGCCTCAAGCAGGGTTTTTGCCGTATTCTTATCATTAAATAATGTTTGAAAATTATTATAAATGGTCTTTCTTCGCTGCTTGAAGCAGGCTTTGACCATCTCAAAGAACAACTCTTCATCCCTTAAAGAATAGAGATGATGGAAAGTAAATTGAACGACAACGGAATCCACATTCGGTTTAGGAGAAAACACATGCCGTGATACATCCATCACCTTTTTTACATTACAGCGATATTGTGTAATGACACTTAAGGCGTTGTATTCTTTATCATTATTACGGGCAAGAAATCTGTCTCCGACTTCCTTCTGCATCATGACCGTAATTCTTTCAATCGGCTCTTTTGCCTCAAATAATTTAAACAAAATCGGCGTTGTGATGTAGTAAGGAAGGTTGGAGGCAAAGACAACCTTTTGGTTTTCTTTCCGGAATGAGCGGATCACTTCATTCACATCCGCCTCTAAGAAATCCTGAAGAATGATTTCCAATCCCTCATCCTGAATTTCCTGTTTTAAGATATCCGGCAGCCTTTCATCAATCTCAAAGGCAACAACCCTGTCAGCTCTTTTACACAGCTGCTCCGTGAGTGCGCCGATACCCGGCCCGATCTCAAATACCAGCTCATCGCGATCTTGTATGGCAGCTTCGGCAATCTTTTCCACAACCCGGGGTTCAATAATAAAATTCTGGCCGTATGTCTTCTTGGTAAAGATGCCATATTTTTCCTGGATTTCTTTTGTCCGTCGGATTGTCGCAATTGGATTGGTCATACATTCTCCCCTAAAAATTCTATAATATCCTGTTTGGAAACACCCATTTGGTTTAACCGCTTAAAACAGGTCTTCGCATTACAGGGACCGATATAAAAGCCTTCACATACCTGAAAGCGTCTCTTGGAATCACCTACAAGACCCAGATCGATAAAATCGTTCCAATCCAGCGATTGGTCTTTTGATGCAAAGGTTACACAGTGTTTCAAGCTTTCCTCTAAGTCTTCCTTTGAAGCATGTTCTACCCCTACTTTTTTAGGGGTTCTTGCCTTTTCTTTTTTTATAAACGCATTTTTACAGCCCGGTACTGCCTCGTTAATCAGACGGCGGATATGTTCTCCCGGTGTATCGGGGTCCGTAAAAATAATGACTCCTCTTTTTTCTTTAGCCATCTTGATGCGTTCAATTGTGGCTTCATTGACCTGGTCGCCACCTGTTTCAATCGTATCACAATCAAAATAGCTCTGCATGACATTCGTGTCGTTTTTCCCTTCCACGACAATGATCTCTTTGATTCTTTTCATAATGACAGATTATAACATCCTTTGACCATAAAAAAAATCCTTCATTTGAAGGATCATTTTAAACCTTTTGGGATAATGTAGTAGTCCATTAGATAATGGCCTACGCCGCCGTCTTTGCACTCGTAATCCGTTATGTCATCCGCAATTTCCATTGTTTGAGGGGCACTGTTTTTAAGCGCAACACCCCATCCGCATACTTCCAGCAGCGAATTATCGTTTTCATTATCACCAAAGGCAATAATATTATCTAAATTCAGGTTATGGTCTTGGGCATAATGTTTTAAACCGGTTCCCTTATCAATGCCTTTATGCATGATTTCTACGGTTCCCGGGAAAGTTCCGACAATTTGATAATGATCGGATAGTTTTTCTTCATAACGCTCACGGATCATTTTTTCTACATCCGGTGTTGTGCGGAACAAAAATTTATACGTCGGTTTTTCACAGAATCCTTCCACATCCCCTGTTTTGTCGATAAAATTAAACCCATGCCGCTTCATTGAGCGCATTAACTCATCATTAATATACATCGCATTATGGTTTCCGCCGCCTTCTGCATTGATTGCGATTTCGTATTTTTCAATCAAGGGCATCATGCAGTAAAGCACTTCCTTCATTTCATCAACCGTCATGAAATCCACAGACCATAAATGCTTGGAAGCTGTATCGTAAACCATCCCGCCGTTCATACCGATCAAAAAGTCAAACTCATAGTCTAATCCCCAATCTCTGGCCTGATTTAACAGTCTTTGATCGATTTCTCTACCTGTTGCCAATCCCAGCAGAATACCATTGTCATGAAGAATCTGCAGTGCTTCTTTGACTACATCAGGAAGAGGATCTCCCTTTGCGGTAAGAGTCATATCGATATCTGCTACAAATGCGTCTATTTTTTCTATCATACTTATTCCCTTCCATTCAAAACATAGAAATTATACTTTCCGCTTTTCCGATTGTCTATTTATTTGACACAAATTAAGGATTTCTTTTTTGTTATAAGAATTTTGATATAATGAAATCGGTGATGCATATGTTAAAAATTCCTAGAAACGGCACAACAATTGCGCCTGCTTCCTTACATCTTCCCCTCTATCAGATCATAACCGAACAATACGGTAACACACAGGGGATTGAAGTAATTACGCTGCAGACTCTGGTTAACCGTCTGGTTCCGGGGGACTTTGATGAGCATTTAGAGCTTTTATATAAATATAAGGAAGCTTTGGAAAACCTATCAAAAGATAATATTTTCTATCCAAGCCGACAGGATCCGATTTTCTTAGATGCCTGCCTGTCTTTTTTGCGTCAATATGTTTCCTACGGACAATCCTTTGAAGATTTACCGGAAGACTCACGCAAAGAAAAGGATATCAAGGAAGTCTTAATGGAAATAAAGAAGATCGAACTAAGAGAATCCCGATTTCCTTCCGTCTTACAGAATGACGGAAATTTTTCGAATGTCTATATCTTAAAGAAAGAATATTCGATGCAGGATATGCTCTGGATTGATTATTTATTAAAGAATGGCGCTTCTTATATCGAAAAAGAAGAAACCCAGATAAAAGAATATTGGTCAGCCGCCAATCCCCGTAAGCTGGCAGTGGCGATTGCCCATTCTATCATCGATAACGATTTAAACGCCGATGATATCTTTATTGCCGCCACATCGCAAACCGATAAGGAGATATTATCTCAGATCTTCGATCAATTTGAGATTCCCTATACGCTTTTATCAAATAACCTGCCATCTTTAATCACAAGCGAATGGTGTTCTATATTGGAATATATGAAAAATCCGGATATCGATCATTATAAACATTTGATCGATACCTTATATCGTTCAAGCGCTTCTTTTGTTCCGGACTTTTTAGAAGAGCAGCCTGCTTTTTATCCGGATATGACCTGCCGCTTACAGGACATGGAATACGAAGATAATGCGTTAATGGATCAACGCAGCTTTGAACAGCTCCAAAGCGCAGAAATAAAAACTTATGAGTGGATGAAGGAACATGAATTCCTTTTGAATATAGATATGGAAAGAGCTGCTTTGTTGATACAGGAGCTTAATCCAAATCCTTCGCTTGAAGATTTATCCGCTTTTCAAAAGTGTATGGACTTAATCATTCAGGCAAAACCATATATTCATGATTCTAATGATTTGAGTTTATTAATTCATCAAATCGAAACGATGCCGGATTCAAAATCCACTTCTGTTTACACGGGTATTTTAATTGGAAAACGAGATGAAATTACCGCACTTCGTCCCATCAACATCTTATTTAATACGCATGCAGCTACTTATCCTGCTTATCAGCTGGCCGGAGGTATCTTTGATGAAGCGTATCTTTCTAAGACAAAGCTTCCTTCTTTAAAGGAGCGCTTAGATATTCAGAAAACACAGATGGAATCGGGATTAAGTCAGGCGGCACATTTAATTGTTGGGTATCCGGAAGCCGATTCACAGGGAAAGGTTTATCAGCCAAGTGATGAAATTCAAGCTTTTTTAGGTATCGATTCTGTTTCAAAGAACTATCCTGACAGTTCAATTTATGAATCACCTCAATTTAAATTGAGTGCAGATAGTGCTGATTCTCTGTTCTTTGACAAAGAACCGATTCGAATGTCCGTCTCCCGTTTAGAGACTTTTACAAGCTGCCCTTTAAAACATTTCCTTACCTACGGACTTAAATTAAACGAAAAAACCGAATGGTCGGATATTCGCTCACAGGGAACGATGTTACATAAGATCATTGAAAACTTAACTCTGAAATACGGAAAGGAATATGCTTCCACATCCAGAGATGAGCTTCATTCCATCATTGAAAAAGAGTACGCCTTCGGTAAGAAAGTCTATCCACACCGCTCCGATTGGATCAACAGCCAAATTGAAGAGCTCACCTATAAACTGGCATTAGTATTAGAACAGCTAAACGATTTTGAATCCAATTGGCATATGAACATTAAAGAGCGGGAATATCGTTATGATTATGAAATAGAAGGTTTGGATCGAAAAATCATCCTATACGGCTATATTGACCGCGTGGATACATCCCCTTCCTCGTTTGCGGTATTTGATTATAAATCCGGAAAACGCGAATTAAAGAAAGACCACTTTGAAGCCGGATTATCATTGCAGTTATGCGTATATACCCTTGCGTATGAAAAAGAATCCGGATTAATACCGGCAGGAAATTTCTATATTTCATTAAATAAGATCTCTGAAGAACAATTCGCAGTAAAGCTTGGATACACCAAGAATAACGGATGGACAGAAATCGATGAAGCCAACATTTTAGAGGCCTATACAAAAGATAGAAAATTTGAAGGATGGATCTACGAAAAAGATTCTCCTTATGTAACAAAGGAAGAACAGCTCAAGACAAAAACACAAACCAAAGAGTTAGATCATCTGACCGGATTAAAGGGTCCGGAGTTTAAAGAAGTAAAAGAAAAAATAAAAATTATCGTAGAGAATATTTTAGAGGATATCGCTTCGGGAAACATTGAACCCGCCTATGTTGAGCAGGCATGCCAATGGTGTTCTTACAGGCCGATCTGCCGTAATTCCCGAATAGAAGCCCCTATGAAATCTTTTGTGGATAAGGAGGTGGAATAATGCCGTTTACCGTAGACCAACAAAGCGCCATCAACGCCCGTGGTAAAAATATTTTGGTTTCGGCCAGCGCCGGAAGCGGAAAGACAAGCGTGCTTGTAGAACGCTTATGTAAACTGGTATTGGAAGGAATGTCCATCGATTCCATTTTGGCAATGACCTTTACCAACGATGCCGCCGCCGAAATGAAGGCCCGCTTATTAAAGGCATTACAGGATAAAAACGAAAATGAGCCTTCTGAATATTTAAGCGGTCAGATGGCGCTTCTTCAAACAGCCTCCATCTGCACCATTGACTCTTTCTGTAATTCAATTGTACAGAAATATTACTATAAATTAGGTATATCCTACACAATGGCAAAAACGGTCGCTTCCCAATCGCAGACAGACAGCGCCTTTCATATGGCATATGAAAGCGCCTGCCGCAACATGGCCCCCGAACGCTTTGCCCGCCTTAAGCTTTATTTCCAAACATACGGAAAAAAGGATGCGGATATGGCTGCTCAGATCAAAAGATTTATCGATCTGGCCAACTCTAAACCGGAACCGAAACAATGGATAGAAAAGATCATTCAGGACTCTAAAGAGAAACCGGATGAAAATACTTTATTCTGGTTCCTGTTATATTTTAGAGAGCGTATTTTAGCGCTTCTTGAGATGTGTGATGAGCTCACCCTTATTTCCGATACACCGGAAGTCTTCCAGGCTAAGAAACCGAAACTGCAGGATTGTCTTGCGATATTGGACAAATACGACTATCCGGCATTTATTCAGGCATTCCGTGTTTATTTTGAATCGACTCCACCGATCAAAGGTGGCAAAAAATCCGGATTGGATGACAGTATCGTAAAAGAATTCAAAAATTATGAAGGTGCCATCGCTCAATATTTATTCAGTGAAGATGATTTCAATAAGGATAGAGCGTATGTATCCGAATTTGTCGAAACATATTGTGAGCTTGCGTTAAATACCTCTGCCCTTTTCGCCGAGTACAAAAAAGCCCTGGAGATTATCGACTACAACGATATGGAGCATTTCACCTATGAGCTTTTACAGATGAGCGATGTCCGTGAAGAAGTGCGCACAAAATATCAAACTATCTTAGTCGATGAATTCCAGGATACCAATGACCTTCAGGAGAATATCATTGCCTGCATTGCCGATATCGAAGATAAAAAAGTATTCCGCGTCGGCGATATCAAACAATCCATTTACGGATTCAGGCAGGCAAGACCGTCAATCATGAAGGGTCATATGGAACGCAAAGATGAATACAGTCAAACCATCGTTCTAAAAGATAACTTCCGATCCGGAAAAGGGATTGTGGATTTCAATAATCTGTTTTATGAAAAAATCATGAACTCCGAATTATTAGGCGATAATTTTTCGGAGGATGATCTTGCCCGAAGCGGAAAAAAGCTGACACAGGAAGAAATTCAAAAAGAAGAAACGTGTAATCCGATTCCTGTCCGCTTTCTTTATACCGCAGTGGATCCATGGTTAAGATCCCAAAACGAAGATATTAAGAAACAGACGGCCAGAAAGCTGCATCGAATCAACATCAACAATTTGATTGCGGAAGATATTTTAAAAAGAGTAGAAGCAGGAAGATCTTATCGCGATATCTGTATATTGACCCGAAGCCATACACGCCAGGAAGATTTGAAAGCTACCTTAGAGGCCTACGGTATTCCTGTTATGGCAGAGATCGGAAAAGGATTCTACTCCAATTCTGCGATTCAAATCGTAGTCAATGTACTTAAAGCGATGGTCAACCCTTACGATGATATTGCCCTGGCAGGAGCTTTAATGTCGCCGATCCTAAATGTGGATTCACAAATGTTGGCAGATGCCTGCATGAATAAAGACCGTTATTCATATCTATATCCGCATATTAAAGATGAGCCATGGATGTCACCGTGGACCGATATTCAAAAATTGATTTATCAGCCGCTGCCGGAAATGATTCGCTCCATTTATAAGATTAATGATTTTTATGAAAATCATACTTCATCACAGGATAAAACGAACTTGGATTTATTTTTAGAGATTGCGTCCAACTACGTAAACCAGAAAGATATTCGGGGATTTATCCGTTATGTCAGTGAAGAAGCCGATCAAGACTCAGTAGGAGAGGCTGCCCGCTTCGGAAAAAATGAAGATGTTGTACAGATTAAGACCATCCATGGATCGAAAGGGTTACAGTACAAGGTTGTATACTTGTACTCTACGCACGAATCCAGAGATCACGATGGCTCTAATCCACTTTTGGCAGATGCCGATCTGGGATTATGTCCGGCAGGTATTGATCCTGAATTTAAAATCAAGCGGGAATCTATGGCGCATATTGCAGCAAGGACCAAGAAATTCCATGATGAGCTAAATGAAGAGATGCGTATTTTATATGTGGCAACCACAAGGCCGATCTTCGAACTTGTGATTGTGGATGCGATTGATGATTTAACGAATTATCCAACCAAGTTTAACGCCAGATCGCTGCTTTCTAAAAAGAGTTATACCGGATGGCTGTTAAATACCAGAGAAGATACCGGATTGCATCTGGATTATGTCGATACATTATCCCAAACACCGACTGCTTCACAAACCGCACATGCTGCCACAAAGAAAGTGTACAACCGGCCGGTACAGGTTTTACAATCGGCAACCGCATCGGCAGCCAAGGTTCACCTGGTGTGGCCTGCGATTTCTTTTGAAAAGAATATGGGAACCGTACGCGGTACCGTATTCCATGAAATTGCCGGGGGCTGCAGCTATCCTTATAAAAAAGAGGAGTGTATCGCATTTGCGTCCAAACATGGATTTACCATCACCGATCGTGATTTCATCAAATTTGAAGCCCTCAACAACAATCCGGATTATGCGAAATGGATGGCATCAAAACACGAATTTGAAAGCAGCTATATCATCGCAGAAAATGGAACCATCACCCATGGTTTCATGGATTTAGTAGCATGGTTAGAGGACAAGATCATTATTTTAGACTTTAAAACCGATGCGCTTGATAACCCGCAGGACTTCATCGATCGCTACGCTGTTCAGCTTCAAACCTATAAAGAAGCTATGTCGAAAATGAGTGATCTGCCGATTGAAACCTATATCTGGTCCTTTAGAAATAACGCATTGATATCCTTATAAATAAAACATTCCCTTCCGTTTATCCCAAATGGAAGGGCTTTTATTTCAATATCCTTAAGAATATGCCGATTTAATTTGAACTTTTATTTTTAATAGCTTACAATGTTTGCGTCTATATTATAGAAAGGGAGAAAGTATTAAATATGGATAAGTTCTTTAAATTAACTGAAAAGGGAACGAATGTCAGAACCGAACTGATTGCCGGTTTGACAACTTTCCTGGCTATGGCTTACATCCTTGGTGTTAACCCTTCTGTTCTGGGTGATGCAGGAATGGATGTTAGCTCTGTATTCATGGCTACCGCTATTTCCTCCGGTCTTGCCTCCATCTTAATGGGTCTTTTGGCAAACTACCCTGTCGCATTAGCGCCTGGTATGGGTGTAAACGCATTATTCTCTTATACCATCGTATTAGCTATGGGTTACAGCTGGAAAGCAGCTTTAGCTGCTGTATTCATTTCCGGTATTATCTTCGTAGTGATTTCCATTACAGGTATCCGTCAATGGATCATTAACGCAATTCCGGTACAGATCAAGCTTGCGATCGGTGCAGGTATCGGCTTCTTTATCGCATTCATCGGATTAAAAAATGCAGGTATCATCATCGCTAACCAGGCAACATTTGTAGGTATCGGTGATTTATCCGATCCGGCAGTACTGCTTGCAATCTTTGGTTTATTTGTAACAATCTTCTTAGTAATTAAGAATGTTCCGGCTGCTGTATTCGTAGGTATGGTTATTACTGCTGCAGTGGGAATCGTCTTAGGTATGTCAGGCTGCGCAGGTATGCCTGCATTACCACAGTCCTGGGCTTTAAACTTCCGTATGGATGGCTTAGGTGCATGTTTTGCCGGAATGGGTGAATTATTCTCAAATCCGTTTAATGCATTCGTGATCATCTTCTCATTCTTATTCGTTGACTTCTTCGATACAGCAGGTACTTTGGTTGCGATTGGTAACCGTATCGGTCTTGTAGATAGAAACGGACAATTAGAAAATGCAGAACGCGCTTTATTAGCTGACGCAATCGGAACTGTTGCCGGTGCTACTTTAGGTACAAGTACCGTAACAAGTTTCGTTGAATCTTCTTCCGGTGTAGGTGTTGGCGGACGTACAGGTTTAACAGCTGTGACTACAGGGGGATTATTCTTGTTATCCTTATTCATCTCACCAATCGTATTAAGCGCTGTTACAAACGCTGTTACTGCTCCGGCTCTTATCGTGGTAGGTATCATGATGGCTCAGCAGTTAGGCGGCATTGATTGGGATGATATGGTATACGCTTCTTCTGCATTCGTTACAATCATCATTATGGTATTGATGTATTCCATCTCTGATGGTATCGCATGCGGATTCATGGTTTATACAATCGGTATGATCGCTGCAGGTCGTATTAAAGAAATTCATCCATCAGTTTGGATCTTGTTAGTAATCTTTATTATTTACTTCGCAACTCCATTCTTTATGTAAAGTTATATTTAAAGCCAGGGATTGGTTCCCTGGCTTTTCTTATTCTATATTTGATCTCCATGCCGAATCATCGACAACATTGCTCCTGTAATCATGTATTCCTTTTCATCATCCAGTTCATATAATTCCGGAACACCTTCTGGAGGAAGTACTTTTACCAATTCATCATGAATCGATGAAAGAGATGGAAGTAAAGGTCCATGTAAGAGCATCTTTTCCGGTCCGGATACAAGGATAATATTTACCAGGAACGGTAACATGAACTTTAAGGTACCTTCCGGTGTTTTTATCAATTCCTGTGGGTCGCCATCAAATTTATAGAAGTCTCTTGCCCAGCGCATCTCGCCTAAAATTCCTCTTTTTCCGTTGGCAAAGGAGCCGCGTTTGACCAGCGCTAACGAGTTATATTCTCCGATCGGCTGATATAAATACGCCATATCTTCAAATCCTTCATTCAATGAGTTATATCCATAAGCTACCGCATTGGTGTGATTTATAAGCCTTAATTTTAATCCCGGAAATTTATCTCTGAGGTACTGGCGTAAATCCGGATACTCATCCGTAAAATGGGAATAAATATAATGGTGGGTAGATACCATTCCCGGCAAGGCCAGTACAACCTCTTCCAATTCCGGATGTTTAGAGCGAGTTACCTGGATAATACTTTCTATATCGCGTACATCCTTCTGTTTATTTTTAATGATGGAACCATCTTCCACAATCTTTCCGTTGCGGTAATATCGGAAACATAAATGTCTTCCTTCTACCGAAGAATAATAGGCAATAACTAAGATCTTTCTTGTATTGTCAAACTCACGGCGTACGATTTCTTTTCTGGTTACTGTTTCTTTTCTTGCCTGTTCAATACTATCCTTGACAAAATTTACCATTTCTCCCGGATCAAATTTTGCGAATATTGTATTCGGAATCATGCATACAACTTTACCGTTCAGGGCTTTTTTGATCTTATCGTATTCATAGGCAATCTGCGGAGCTAAAAAAATACCATCGTATTTAAAGCCTTCCACGTATACATTCATATACGATACCGCATTAAATTCATAATCGATGGAAAGTGTCTTTGCGGCCTGGTTCAACTTATTGGCAAAGAAACCTGTTGTAAGACCTCCTGTGCAACAAAGTAAAATCTTAACAGTCTTGCTCCTTTTCATTTCCAGCAGCTCTTTGATCATGTCATTGATCATCTCTTTGGCATGCTCAAAATCATTCATTTCAAAATGAAGATAGAATGGATTGTTTTCATTTGCCTTTTCGATGATCATCAACTCCATGACTCCAAAATCATAGAATAATATATCAGCATACGCATTTTCGGTTTCCAATCGATATGCGTTATCATTTTGTTTTGTTAACGTATATTCATCGTGTGTCTGTAAAGGTACCCATTCATGAAGCTGGGCAATAACCTTTGGATCTCCATATTGTTCCATAATATTCTCCTTAAGTATCTGGTTATGACTATTTTACCATAAAAAAAGTATAGCCGAAGCTATACTTAACTAATCTAAATCTTCTCCGTTTGATTTGATGACTTTCTTATACCAGAAGAAGGAATCCTTCGGAATACGGCGCATTTCTTTTAAGTCAAATTCATCACGGTCAACATAGATCAAACCATATCGTTTTGTGACACCCTGATGGGTTGAAATTAAATCAAATGCCGACCAAGGAGAATATCCGAATAACTGAACACCATCGGTAATTGCCTCACGGCATGCGATGATATGTCTTCTTAAATAATCGATTCGTCCTGTATCATGGATGGTTCCATCGGCTTCTAAGATATCACGGTTACCATAACCGTTTTCTGTAATAATAAGCGGTAAGTGGTAACGATCCCATAATTGACGAAGCGTTACACGAAGTCCGATTGGGTCCACACCCATACCATAGCTGTTAAGCTGCTGCAGATCATTTTGAACTACACGGGCCATACCCGGGAAGGATACAATTCCAACCATGAAGTCTTCATCTTCATCCGCATAACGAACCGTTCCTGCTGAATAGTAGTTAAATGCGATAAAGTCCGGTTTTGCGCTGGCAAGAAGTTCCATATCGCCTTCTTCAATATCCGGAGCCACACCGCGGTCTTCCCACCACTTAAATAAAGATTCCGGATATTCACCAAAGATACATGTATC
>ODAI013124587.1_pt1 | contig 16184 bp, 12 predicted proteins | sample 1539321 | NCBI WGS metagenome assembly ODAI01 (sample SAMN02144231, study PRJEB22623) | gut metagenome | biome: sheep rumen | host: Ovis aries | place: New Zealand
GAAGGGCATGGCCAAGGTTCAGGATGAAGAGAAACTGGCTGTTACAACCGGTTACTGGAACCTGTTCCGCTTCAACCCTGCAGGCGGCGCTAAGAAGTTCTCCCTTGACAGCAAGCCCGGCACCGGCGATTATCAGGAGTTCCTGAACGGCGAAGTCCGTTACATGTCCCTGAAGAAAGCCAACCCCACAAACGCTGCCAAGATGTATGCTGAGAACGAAGCTAACGCAAAGGCTCACTATGAGTACCTGAGCAAGCTCGGCGCTCTGTACAACGAGGCCTGATCAGCCGGCAGTAATGCCTGATACATCGTCGTGATCCGGAAGGCCGGTCGGAAAACCTGCCTCCTGAGCCGGGAGGATCTTCCCTCCGGAGAACAAACCGGATTACAATGACAGTATTTGACCGGTCTGCATGAGTTGGATTTTTACTGCAACAAGTTTGAATCCATTCGGACGGATTGCTAAAAAACTGTCTTGACGTAAAATCAAATTGGCGCTATCATATGTCTACAAGCCACAGATCTGCATTTCAATGCGGTCTGTGGCTTGTATTAGGATTATGGGATTTAGTCATTTCTAACCCGAAACCGATTATTTTTACTCTAGGTTATTTTGAAAGGAGATACTACCATGGCACGTGTTATTAATGATTCCTGCATCAGCTGCGGCACCTGTGCTGCTTCCTGCCCCGTTGAAGCTATCGCTCAGGGCGATTCTCAGTACGAGATCGACGCCGATGCTTGCATCGATTGCGGCGCTTGCGAGAGCACATGTCCTGTTGGCGCGATCAGCGAGGCTTGATCGATCTGATATCTGATCGACTTTCTTACGTTTATTCGCGTAATCTTTTATAATACCCGATTCTGACCGGGGGCTTCAGCCACCCTGCCGGAAACGGGTAAATAAAAACAACAAAAGAAATACCGCCGATAGCAGATTTGCTTTCGGCGGTATTTTTTTGACGTTACAGGTAATGATCAGCTGGTCTTATTGCCTGATCTTTTTTAGCTGAACATACTTTCCAGATCCTCCTGGCAGAGGGGCTTGAGACCATTATCAGTCAGTACCTTAATCGCGGCTTCATTATCTGCTACTCTGAATATCATGCAGGCACAGTTTTCTTTTTTTGCAAGGAAAGCATACGAATACTCAAGGTTGATATCGTTGCCTCCCAGCAGGTTCAGAACATTGACCAGGGCTCCGGGCTTGTCTTCAAATACGACTGCGAGGACCCGGGTCACAGAGCACACATATCCTTCCTGCTTCAGGATCAGGATTGCTTTTTCCGGATCATTTACAATGATCCTGACAATGCCGAAATCTTCTGTCTCTGCCAGAGAGAGCGCCCGCAGATCGATCCCGCTGTTCTGCAGAATCGTGGTAAAAGACGCCAGTGACCCCGGTTTGTTTTCAAGAAAAGCCGAAATCTGTTTTACTGTCATAATCCCCTCCTCCTTTCAATATTACTTATTCTTTTCAGATGTGCCGCTGTTATATAGATTTCTCATATCGATTACCCGCTTTGCCTTGCCCTCACTTCTGACGATGGACTTGGGCGCGACCAGTTTCACGATACAATAAATACCCAGCATTGCCTTGAGATCATTGACAAGAATCTTTTCCCGCTTTGTAATGTCCTTGAGGGAGTCGGAGAACATCTCGGGAGTCATCTCGACCTGGACCTCGATACGGTCACTGTGCTTCTCTCTGGTCACGATAATCTGGTAATTGGCCGGATATCCGTTCTTCATCAGGACAGTTTCAATCTGGCTCGGGAATACATTGACGCCCTTGACGATCAGCATATCATCACTGCGGCCCATGGGCTTAGCCATTCTGATGTGGGTCCTGCCGCACTTGCAGGGCTCCGGATTCAGCACACAGATATCTTTGGTGCGATAGCGGAGCAGGGGAAAAGCCTCTTTGGTAATGCTGGTAAAGACCAGCTCGCCTTTCTCTCCGTAGGGCAGGACTTCCCCGGTCTCCGGATTGATGATCTCAGCGATGAAGTGGTCCTCGTTGATGTGCATGCCGTCATTCTGTGAGCACTCAAAAGCGACACCCGGGCCGGATATTTCCGTCAGGCCGTAAATATCATAAGCCTTGAGTCCAAGCTTGTCCTCAATGTCTCTGCGCATCTCTTCAGTCCAGGCTTCAGCACCGAAAATACCGGATTTCAGGTTGATCCTGTCACGCAGTCCGCGCTCATTTACACATTCTGCCAGATAGGCGGCATAGGAAGGAGTACAGGCGATAATCGTGGTGCCCATATCCGTCATGAACTGAATCTGCCTGTCTGTATTTCCAGATGACATGGGGAGTGTCAGGGAACCTACTTTGTGTGATCCGCCATGAATGCCGGCACCTCCGGTAAACAGGCCGTATCCGTAACAGACCTGTACGACATCGTCTTTGGTTCCTCCCGCCGCAGTGATAGCGCGGGCGCAGCATTCTTCCCACAAATCTATATCATTCTGAGTATAAAATGCCACTACTCTTTTTCCTGTCGTCCCGCTGGTGGAATGAATGCGGACACAGTCCGATAAAGGAGTGGCAAGCAGACCGTAGGGATACTCTTCCCTAAGATCCTCCTTGCTCAGAAAAGGAAGCTTGTGCAAATCCCTGATGCCCTGAATGTCGTCCGGTTTCACACCTGCGGCATCCATCTTCTTTTTATAATAAGGCACGTTCTCATACACCCGTTTTACAGTTGCCGCCAGACGCTCATCCTGCCACTTTGTGATCTGCTCCCGGGACGCACATTCTACTTCGGGATTAAAATAGTGTTCCATGTTCAGTAATTCCCTCCTTAGTTCGCCTTCCTTCTCTTATTTTATCTGGATATGTATTTGGATATTAATTTTTATCTGGATATTTATCAATATTCACCATATACATCTATATTTATCCGTACTTTTATTTGGCCAGATTGGCAAATTTAGTCAGCTGCGGCTGCCAGCTGAGTTCCACGGTTCCGATCGGGCCGTTTCTCTGTTTGGCGATAATGATCTCAGCAATTCCCTTTTTCTCGGAATCCTCATTATAATAGTCATCGCGGTATATAAACATGACAAGATCCGCATCCTGCTCAATAGCTCCCGACTCACGCAAATCCGAAAGCATAGGCCTGTGGTTGGGCCTGGACTCCACTGCGCGCGAGAGCTGGGAAAGAGCCACTACGGGCACATTCAGTTCTCTGGCGAGTGCCTTGAGAGAGCGTGAAATATCCGAGATTTCCTGCTGGCGCGAATCGCTTCTGCCGCCGGAGCCGCTCATCAGCTGCAGATAGTCGATGATAACGATATCCAGCCCGAATTCAATCTTGTACTTGCGGCATTTTGAACGCATCTCTGCAACTGTAATAGCCGGAGTGTCATCGATGATCAGACGGCTCTCTCCGATCTTCTGTGCACTCTCTATAACCTCTGCCCACTCTGACTCGGTCAGATCTCCTGTCCGGATCTTCTGCGCCTCGACATGTGACTGCATGGCAAACATTCTGTTGACAAGCTGCTCACGGGACATCTCGAGAGAAAAGACCGCAACACAGCGGTCTTCACGCAGTGTCAGATACTCGGCAATGTTGAGGACCAGTGCTGTTTTTCCCATGGAGGGGCGTGCCGCGATCAGGATAAAATCCGCCGGCTGCAGACCGGCTGTCCTGCTGTCCAGATCTGTGAAGCCTGTGGAAAGGCCGGTGACATTTCCTTTGATCCTGGAAGCCTGGTCGATCCTGTCCATGGCATTGAGGACGATCTGCCTGATGGGAACAAAGTTGGAGGCAGTGCGCCTCTGGGAAATCTCAAAAATCCTTCTCTCAGCTTTGTCCAGCAGGGTCTCCATCTCTTCCTGTTCCGCGTAACAGCTGCCGGCAATTTCCTCATTGGCGCGGATCATACTCCTCAGCAATGATTTTTCAGCCACAATGTTCGCGTAGGATTTGATATTCGCGGAAGAAGGAACCATGGCGATCAGTTCACGGATCAGCTCATCCGAATACAGCTCGGGAGGCAGGTTCTTCTCTCTCAGCTTTGCCTGCAGTGTGACGGGGTCGATCGCGACTCCCTTCCTGCTCATTTCCAGCATGGTCCGGTACAGAATACCGTTCTGTCTGGCATAAAAATCTTCTTCTCTCACAATCTCCGAAGCGATTTCGACCGCGTCGGGATCGATCAGCATGGAACCCAGAACAGACCGCTCCGCTTCCAGGCTGTGCGGCATCACTCTGCCGACCAGGTCTTCCTGTGCCATAATATATCAGGCCTCCATATGATCAGGCCTCTACGACCTTCAGCATGAATTTTCCGGTCACCTGAGGGTGCAGGCGGATCGGAATCTCAAAGTTGCCAAAGGATTTGATCGGCTCCTGGAGCTGGATCTTTTTCTTGTCCAGATCAAGATTGTGCTGCTTTTTGGCCTCCTGGGAGATTTCCTTGGCACTGACAGAGCCGAAGACACGGCCGTTTTCACCCGCCTTCATCTTGACTACCACGGTGACCTTGCCGAGCTCCTGTGCCAGCTTCTGCGCGTCCGCAAGCTTTGCGGCCGCCTCTTTCTCCTGGCGCAGCTTCTTGAGTTTCAGATCATTCTTATTCTTTTCGTTGGCTTCTACGCCCAGTTTTTTGGGAATGACATAATTCCTGGCATATCCGTCACTGACATTGACAACATCGCCCTCTTTGCCGAGAGATTTGACATCCTGTAAAAGTATAACCTTCATGTATTCCTCCTTCTGTTTTTGAACGCATCGTCAGATTTCAATCTCACCGTCTTCGATCATCTGGTCTATGACTTCCTTGACCCTGGCGATGGTATCTTCAATCGTTGTATCCGACAGTTGGCAGCCCGCCATATTGATATGTCCGCCGCCTCCCATATGTTCCATGACCAGCTGGACATTGACTTCGTCGATGGAGCGGGCACTGACAAACAGGAGATTGTTATATTGCGTGATGACAAAGCTGGCTTTGATCCTGTCTATATTGAGCAGCTCGTTGGCCGCCTGGGCACCGATTACTGTAGGGCTGCGAAGCCCTTCCCCGCCGCAGACGGATATAGCAAAGACATCTCTGTAGATTTCCGCCTGGGAAACCGCATCCGCGCGGGCCTTGTAATCCACAGCCTCCTCCCGGAAAAGCTTTCTGACCCGGACCACGTCCGCGCCGCTCCTTCTCAGGAAAGCTGCCGCCTCAAAGGTGCGGACACCGGCATTTTTGACAAAGTTGTCCGTGTCCACAACTATTCCGCCGTATATGGCGTCCGCCTCTTCAGGGCGGAGGCGGATATTTTCACCAGTGTACTGCACAATCTCGGCAACCATCTCGCAGGCTGAAGACGCGTAGCCCTCTATATATGACAGGGTGGCGCCCTCGATGACATCTTTTCCCGCGCGGTGATGATCCAGTACCACTGTCGACTTACAGCGCACCAGAAGTTCCGGGCACTCTGTTCTGGCGGGGGTATTGACATCGACAACCACAACACAGGAATTCTCCGATACCAGTTCGACCGCCTGGGCACTGGTCACGATAAAGTCCTTTTCATATTCCGGATTATTATCAAACAGCCTCAAAACCTGAAGAAGGGAGACTGTACGTTCATTGATGACAATATAAGCCTTCTTTTCCAGTGTTCTGGCAATCCTGTAAATACCGACTGCAGCGCCGAAGCTGTCGGGGTCTCCCATTTTGTGTCCCATGATGAACACGTCGTCCCTGGAGCGGATAATCTCTTTGAGCGCCTGTGCTTTCACTCTGGCCTTGACACGTGTATTTTTTTCCACCTGTCTTGTCTTTCCGCCGTAATACACGACGTTGTCGGGGTACTTCACGACTGCCTGGTCACCGCCGCGGCCCAGGGCCAGTTCTACTGCGTTGCGCGCAAATTCAAAGTTCTGCGTATATGCCAGGCCGTCCAGTCCGAAACCGAGACTGAGGGTGACAGCCATCTCATTTCCCACGTTGACTTTTTTGACATCCTCCAGGATATCAAAATGTGAATCCAGGAGATTCTGCAGGGCCTTTTTCCGCAGGATCACCAGGTACTTGTCCTTCTCGATCTTGCTGCAGATGCCGTCGATCGCGGTGATATACTGGGTCACCTTACGGTCGATCAAAGCGATCAGAAGCACCTTGCGGACCTCTTCTACTGTATCGATGACCTCTTCGTAGTTGTCGATATAAAACAGACCCACAACGATACTCTGATCGTCTATTTCCCTGATGGCCAGCTGCGTGGCTGTGTTGTCCAGCAGGCAGAGCACGATGACGTCGCCTTCTACGCTGTCTCCGAACATGGTCGCGCTGCCGGCCAGATGGCTGGCCCTGATCCGGCGCATCTGAGCTATATAGCTGTTTCCTACGAGTTCCGTCTGGACCTTGACCGTCTTTTCGTCTTTCGGGAAATTATCTCTGCTGAGAGAGGGCAGAATCGTGGAAATAGGTCTTCTGTAGCTGATATCCCTGTGGATTGCCTCCTCAAAGGCATGGTTCATCCAGAGCAGGTGTCCGCCCTCATCGAGGATGGCATAGGGAATATCCGTCTCCCGGAGAAGCAGATCCTCAAGGCCCAGAAATTCCTGCGCGTACTGTGCTATTTCTCTTCTGTAGAGCTCGCGGCTGTTGATAAAAACCGCTGCCATGACAACCGTGTAGATCATGCAGGCAAGCGTAAGGGCCGCAAAGGACCTGGCGTCCAGAAACAGAATCAGAATATCCGTCACCCAAAGGATGACAGCAAGAATCAGCGTTATTCTGAAATATCCGAAAACACGCCCTCTTTTTCTTTTTATCAATGACTGCACAGAAGACTGTACAGAAGACTGTATAGATGACTGTATAGATGACTGCACAGGTGTCTGTACGGATTCTTGTACGGATTCTTGTACAGATGTCTTCTCTTCAGACTGCATTTCCTGTGCAGCAGAGTCCGACGGATCTGTCACATTCACTTTTTCCATTCATATATCTCCATAGCAAGTGATATTACAGCGGCATATGCAGATCGCGGTCACCCGATCTGACCGGCACGTTCGTCCAGCCAGTCCGCTGCCTGCTGCATTCCTTCCTCGGAAAAAGGAAAGGTCTTATCTGTCTTTTGTCCGTCCTCCGTGGCCGCATATCCGAAGGGCCCCTGCCAGATCGTCACCAGCAGGGATGCCTCTCCCCGCTTTTCCGGCGGGGTATAATGGACGTTCTGAAGCGGCTGGCGGGCGATGCGGAACCTCATTTTCCCGCAGCTGCCAAAATAAGCCTCACCGTATTCATAGTGGACGAAAGGAAATAAATCCTCTCTGGCTATTTTTCTCTCATTGCTCATTGCATCCAGGTCTCCCCTCACATGCTCCGCACGCATAGGACGCATGCGCTGCGGCTCTCTGTTACGACGCAGCCGCCGGCGTCTTTCCGGTGTAAAGATGATAATAGCGCTGCCCGAGGGCGAGCAGCTCCTCGTGTGTCCCCTGCTCGACGATCCTGCCCTGTTCAAGGACTATGATCAGATCACTGTTGCGGATCGTGGACAGGCGATGGGCGATCACAAAGGTCGTTCTTCCCTTCATCAGTTGGTCCATACCCGACTGGACGATTTTTTCTGTCCGGGTATCGATCGAACTGGTCGCCTCGTCCAGAATGAGGGCAGGCGGATCCGCGATCGCCGCGCGGGCGATGGCCAGCAGCTGCCTCTGTCCCTGTGACAGGTTGGCCCCGTCCCCGGTCAGCATGGTGTCATATCCCTGGGGAAGCCTGCGGATGAATCCGTCCGCGTTGGCAAGCTTCGCGGCATTTACGACTTCCTCCTCCGTGGCATCCAGTTTGCCGAAGCGGATATTCTCTTTTACTGTCCCCGTGAACAGATGGGTGTCCTGAAGGACGATTCCCAGTGAACGGCGCAGATCTCCCTTTTTTATCTTATTGACATTAATATTGTCATACCGGATCTTCCCGTCCTGGATATCATAAAAGCGGTTGATCAGATTGGTGATGGTCGTCTTTCCCGCACCGGTCGATCCCACAAGGGCGATCTTCATACCGGGTCTGGCGTGGATCCAGATATCATGGAGGACGATCTTGTCGTCGCGGTAGCCGAAATCAACCCCGTTGAAGGTAATATCACCCTCCTGCTTCTGATAAGTGGTGGAGTCCGTCGCTTTGTGGTAGTGTTTCCATGCCCACTGTCCTGTGTGTTCCTCTGTCTCCACGATTTCTCCGTCCTCGTTTTGTCTGCAGTTTACCAGCATGACGTAGCCGTCGTCCGTCTCCGGTTTTTCATCCATCAGACGGAAGATCCTCTCCGCGCCCGCAAGCGCCATGATGATGCTGTTGAACTGCATGCTCACCTGGTTGATCGGCATGGAAAAACCGCGGTTCAAAGTGAGGAAGCTTGCCAGAGCGCCGACTGTAAACCCCGCATAGGCATTGGCCGCCAGAATGCCGCCCACGATCGCGCAGATCACATAGTTGGCATTTCCGAGCTGTCCGTTGACCGGACCGATAATATTGGCAAAGCTGTTGGCTCTGGAAGCGCTTTTATACAATTCCTCATTTAATTCATCAAACTGCCTGATCGCCTCTTCTTCGTGCGAAAAGACTTTGACCACCTTCTCGCCTGTCATGGTCTCTTCGATGAAACCGTTGAGTCTGCCCAGATTGTGCTGCTGGGCGACGAAGTTCCTTCCCGACAGAGAGGTCACTTTACCGGAACAGAGCAGCATCACGCCTACCATACCGATGGAGACACAGGTCAGAGGCGGGCTCAGGATCAGCATCATGGACAGGATACTGACAACCGTGATCAGGCTGTTGAGCAGCTGGGGCATACTCTGGCTGATCATCTGGCGCAGAGTATCAATATCATTTGTATAGACAGACATAATGTCGCCGTGGGCATGCGTATCAAAATATTTGATCGGCAGACTTTCCATGTGCTCAAACAGCTCCGTGCGCAGGCGTCTCATCGTCCCCTGGGTGACGCCGGCCATGGTGCGTGCCTGCAGATAGGCGCATCCGATTCCCACAGCATAAAAGCAGGCAACGCGGCCCATAGCCCTCAGAAGAGGTGAAAAATCAGGCGCTGCCTGCCCGGTCCTGACCTGCTCCACCATGGGAAGGATATAGGCGTCGATCAGAGTGCGGGTAAACATGGTTCCCTGTACATTGGCGAAAACGGACACGACAATACAGACCGCCACTGCCAGCAGCTGCAGTCCGTAATAACGAAATACATATGAAAAAATTCTGCGAATCAGTTTTCCTGGATTTTCCACCTTGGGGCGGGGTTTTCCCCTCATTCCCCGGGGACCGCCGCCGATCTCCTTGACTTTTTCCGCCATCTGAGTCCCCTTTCCTTTTATGTCCCCGCGCTCTGCGCCGGGTCATTACCCGCTTTGTCGAAATCGGCGTCCGCACCCGCCCCGGTCTGGGATTCATAGACTTCCCTGTAGATCCGGTTGCTGCGGAGCAGGTCCGCATGCCTGCCGAAACCGTTGACTCTGCCATTGTCCATGACGATGATCCTGTCACAGTCCTGCACGCTGGCAATGCGCTGCGCAATGATCAGACGGGTGGTGCCGGGAATCTCTTCCGCGAAAGCCCGCCGGATTTTGGCATCTGTCGCTGTGTCTACAGCGCTGGTGCTGTCATCCAGTATCAGGATCCTGGGCTTTCTCAGAATAGCCCTGGCTATGCAAAGGCGCTGTTTCTGTCCGCCGGAAACATTGGTTCCGCCCTGTTCTATATAGGTATTATAACCTTCGGGCATTTTCTCAATAAATTCGTCCGCACAGGCAAGCTGACAGGCACGCCTGCACTCTTCATCTGTCGCGTCGGGGTCACCCCAGCGGAGGTTTTCATAAATCGTCCCTGAAAAGAGGACATTTTTCTGAAGGACCACCGCGACCTGCCTGCGGAGGACATCCAGGTCATACTCCCTGACATCGTGTCCGCCGACAAGAATGCGGCCCTCCGTGACATCATATAAGCGGCTGATCAGGTTGACAAGGCTCGATTTCGAACTGCCCGTGCCGCCGATGATCCCTATGCTCTCACCGGAACGGATGTCCAGATCAATATCCTGAAGCACAGGATCCGAAGAACCCGGAGAATAGGAAAAATACACGTTTTCGAACCTGATGCTCCCGTCCGGAACTTCCATGAGAGGATTGTCCGGGTTTGTCAGGCTGCTCTTTTCCAGGATCACTTCCGTGATACGTTTCGCGCTGGCTTCAGACATGGATATCATGATCACAACCATGGAAAGCATCATCAGACTCATCAGAATATTCATGCAGTAAGTCAAAAGGCTCATCAGGTTTCCCGTCGACAGAGTGCTTCCGACGATCATATTGGCACCGAACCAGCTGATCAGCAGAATACAGGAATAGACGATTCCCATCATGACAGGAGAAATGAGTGCCAGACGCAGTTCCGCCCGCATGAACATTTCGTAAATATTTCCCGCCGCCCTGCGGAAACGGCCGATCTCATAGTCCTCCCTGACATAGGCCTTGACAACACGGATCGCGGATACGTTTTCCTGGACACTTTCATTCAAAAGGTCGTAGCGTTCAAACACCTGCTTGAAATACCGGGTAGTCGACCTCATCATCAGTCCCATGAACAATGCCAGGACAGCGACGGCAGCCAGATAAATGCTGGACAGGCGGGCACTGATCATAAAAGACATGAACAGAGCTACGATCATTGTGGCCGGAGCCCTCATAGCCATCCTGAGTACCATCATATAGGCGTTCTGAATATTAGTAACGTCTGTTGTGAGCCTTGTGACAAGACTGGAAGTGGAAAACTTATCTATATTGGAGAAGGAAAAAGTCTGAATATTATCAAACATGGCTTTGCGGAGATTCCTGGCCAGTCCGGCTCCCGCCCTGGCTGCGAAAACGCCCCCGAGAAGGCCTGCCGCCAGGCCGCACAGTGCAACTGCGATCATCCTGGCACCGGTCTCCAGAATATAGGAAGTATTTCCCGCCATGACTCCATAATCGACGATTCTTCCCATCAGAACAGGGATGACCATCTCGCAGATTACTTCTCCGAGCATACAGGCCGGAGTAAGTATGGATATCAGGCGGAACTCCTTCACCTGGGATAATATTGTTTTGAACATAGTCTGTTTACTCCCTCCGGCGCACAGTAAAAGGCACGTCGGAATCTATATGCCAGCCTTCGCTGAATCAACAAAATTATCTCTTTATGATATAAAATTCTCCCCTTTGTTGTCAATGGCATGGGCTGTCATTCAGGGGCTTCCGGTGTTTTCCGTTACTGTCCGCACCCCCTCTAAAGGGCGTGGACATGCAGCGATGCGCTGTCTTCCCGTACGTTTCTCCTGTGCTGTCCTCCTGTGCTGTCCTGCCCTGCTGTCCTGTCTGATCCTGCCCCTCCCTCACGAACAAACAGCGCAGCTGTTTGCTGTAAACAGCCGCGCTGTCCGATGCACGACAGTGAGCAGGCATCATCGTTACTGTCCACGCCCTATCGAAGGCGTGGACATGTAACGACGCGTTTGTGCTCCGGCACAAACAGCCGGAGTGAAATGAATCGTATCGACGATATTTTTCATTCCTGGTTCTCATCACTGTACAGCGTACCGATCGAGAGGCCGCGCAGGGGGCCGTAGTCTTTCACCGGATTGCCGCGCAGATCCAGATAATCAAGCGCTGTCAGGGATTTCAGAACCGTTATGTCCTTAATCTCATTGTTCTGAAGCTCTAGTTCCTTCAGCATAACAAGTCCCTTGAGGGAATTGATGTCTTCGATCAGATTGTCGGAAAGATAGAGGCTTTCAAGAGCGGTCAGTCCCGCCAGCGGAGCGAGATTTTTCACCCTGTTGCTGCCGAGCATCAGAAGAGACAGATCTTTCATGCCGGTCAGCGCACTGATATTTCCGATCTCGTTTCCCCAAAGGTTCAGCTGACGCATTTTTGTCAGTCCCTCCAGCGGCTTTAAATCTGAGATGCTGTCGCTGTACAGGGTGAGAACTTCCAGATTTTTCAGCCCTGAGAGCGCTTCAATTCCCTGCAGCGGGTTATCTCCCAGATGCAGGATCCCCAGTGACTCCAGCTTGGACAGAGGCGAAATATCCGTGATTTTGTTTCCGTCCAGGTAAAGCTGGGTCAGCCCTGTAAGGGTCTCCAGGGTCTTTATATTACTGATCTGATTATTGCGCAGATACAGGCGCTGGAGAGTCGTCAGATTCCTCAGCGGCTGTATATCTGTAATCTGATTGTCGTCGAGGCAAAGCCCCTCCAGCTGTGTCATATCCGAGAAGGCTTCCAGACTGTTGATCCCGTTTCCGGTCAGGTCCACACTCTTCAGGGCAGGGAACTGTTTAAGCACAGAGAAGTCTTTCAATCCTGCATTGGTGAGGTCCAGATAAGTGACCTTTTCCAGATCCTGCCGTGTGATCTCACCCTGCGGGATCTCCGCGGCCGCACGGACCGCCTGCTCCACTGCTTCATTCTCCCATTTCAGCGCAGGTTCCTTCTTTTCCTGAGCCGTCTTTGGTTTCTCCTCCGGGGCTTCTTTTCCCGGACTGCCGGTGGAATCCTCCCCACTTCCTTCTTCCTTTTTCTCCTCTTCCTTCATGAAGGGAAGATTTCCAATCAGAGACGGATCCGGGAGACGCCTGACGATCTGAGGGATTAAGATGCACAGAAGGACAATCGGAATGAGGGCAATTGCCAGAACAGGCAGAATGCTGCCTTTTCTTTTCTTTTTTCCGCCGTCCCCGGTTCTTCTGCCGCGCTTTGCCGGTTCTTCAGCCGGTGCAGGGTCGAGGCTGCCCTGTGCCCTCTTGTTCTTCCTCTCCCCGGTTTCTTTTTCCGCACTGCTGCGGGCGCCGGAGTCCTCATACGGATTCTCATACAGACCCTGTTCTTCAATTTCGGACGCCTCGTCAAAAAAGCCTGCTCCGCGGCGTTTTGCCTCCTGTTCACTCCAAAGGCCCTGTTCGTCCGAATACTCAGAGTGCGACGCTGTCCTCGAGCCTCTTCTGTTACCGGAACCCCTGCGCTTCTTTCCTCCCAGAACAGGGACGCTGTTATCCCGGCCGCAATGGGGACAGACCGGAATCCCGTCCGTCAGTTCAGTTCCGCAATATGCACAGCGCTGGATCATATCCCCCATAACAACACCTCCGTCTGTAGTCATAAGAAATAAACGACACAATGAACTTCCCCCCCCCGCGGTGCTGAACCGCCTCCTTTGGAGATGCTGTCAAATCCCCGCCAGACTTAAGAAATACTCTGGTTTTCTGATATAGAGACTATTTTGTCGTTTACCATATCATTATAAGTGTTCGGGATAAATAAGGCAAACACCACAATAGGGCAGAGGAGGTCATGCCGCCCTCTGCCCTCCCGCGGGCTGCCGTTCGCAGTCAGGCGATAGATACCTTACGGCAGCCCTGCTAAATAGAAAAACACCCGGCAGCGGGATAAACTGCCGGGTGTTTTTCAAGGGATGTTACAAGATGCTTAGGGGGGTAATATATTAGCTAGCGCATTCACGCTGAACTAATCTTCATAAACTTCCGGCTGCGCCGGAACAGGTTTCAAAGAGGAAAACCATTATTTGATTTGTCCGGGTTGTTTCTCTCTTTGATGGATTTATAATAACATGACTGTCCTATATCGAATAGATAATATTTTGACAAACTTTATGCCTTTTTTGACATTTTTGTTATTGATGTTTTTCGTTATTATAAGTAATATAAGGGAAACAGAAAACGAAGTCTTTTTCAATAGGGCACATTCGACATATCATCCCGCAGCGGGCCTCCGGACAGCCGGTTCAGACCCCGCTTCCGGGATTTGCGCGGTGAAGTGAATTCCCCTTTTTGCGCTTATATCCCGCGGCTGAAGTCGCGGCTATTGCGCAATAAAGGGCAAAAAAACATGGAGGATCCAATGCAGGATACCAATATTTACATCCCCAAATATGAATTGATCAATCAGAACACGACTATTGATTTCAGGACTAACGGTTCTTATGTCCCGGCACACTGGCACTCCGCTCTTGAGATCACATATCTTCTCAACGGCCGGGCTGAAATGACTACGGAGGGAAACAGACACACCATGGTCAAGGGGGAGTTCATCGTCGTTGACTCCGGCAGAATCCATGAGTTCAGATGTCCCCAGGATTATATGCAGCTTGTCATCCATATCAATGACGAATATATCGCTTCTTTCATGGAAAACAAGCGCAATTATCAGATCATCTGTGACCGGACAGAACTCACCGAAGAGCTGGTGGGGTATTATCTGGAAATCTGTGACGCGCTCGCCGAACTGTCTCAGCTGTGCATCAACCGCCCCTATGGCTACCGGATCCAGATCGAGTCCCTGATCCTTCATATTCTGTTCCAGCTGCTGTCGCATTTTTCCATCCAGCTCCACAGGGATGATCTTCCTGAGCCGTCAAAAGACCAGCGCCGTATCAAAGAGATCGTCTCCTACATCGCCGAAAACTACGCAAAGCCTATTTCCCTCGATGAGATTTCGGATCGTTTTGGACTCAGCAACGAGTATTTCAGCCGCTTTTTCGCCCAGAAAATCGGCATTCCATTTAAAAAGCATCTGAATCAGGTGAGGATGTCCCATATTTATCACGATCTGTGCACGACAGATATCCCGGTCATGGAGATCGTAAGCACACATGGTTTCACCAATTACAAGCTTTTTAATCGAATGTTCAAGGAGACCTACGGGACGACCCCCAGGGAGCTTCGCCGCCGGATTTCCAACATGTTGTGATAGATCTGCGGGCGCATATGGGCGTCCCTGGTTTTACATGGCCTTTCGATAATAACAGAAAAGCCGTCTGCAGAAGTATTCTCCGGTCTGCAGACGGCTTTTTATGCTGAATTCAGCTATAAGCTGTTCATGGAGCCAGCCATTTCCGGCTCCTTATGTCATTCACCTTTCATCTCACATTTTTACCGCAGCATGCCGGAGCGTGTCAGTGCGCGGAGCATGCCGCAGCAGATCAGTCTGATGGCATAGTCCGGACAGGATTCCAGCATCGGACCAGATGCTCACGTCCCTCTTCCTGCCCGATCACACTCTCCAGTTCCGGTCTCTTCCTGCAGGCCTCCGTGGCATAGGGACAGCGGTGATAGAAATCACAGCCTCCCTCCGCCGGCTCTCGTCTGGTCTCTTTGAACCCGTATTCAGCCAGTTCATCAGCCTGCTCAATCTCCGGAATGGCAGACAGAAGCATGCGGGTATAGGGGTGGAGCGGATCATTGTAAAGGCTCTCCGCGTCTCCCTGTTCCACTATGCTGCCGCGGTACATGACCGCGATCCTGTCGCAGAGATAATAGACCACATTCAGGTTGTGGGAAATAAAGAGCATGGCAAAGTCTTTTTTGTCATGGATCTCCTGAAAGAGGTTGAGGATCTGCGCTCCGACGGAAACATCCAGGGCAGAGGTCGCCTCGTCCGCGATCACCAGCTCAGGGTCGATCATCAGGGCGGCGCCGATACAGACGCGCTGCCTCTGGCCGCCTGACAGCTCACGCGGCAGCCTGTCGGCATAGGAGCCGTCCAGTCCAACCAGCTCCAGCATTTCTATGGCCTTCTGCCTGCGGGACTCCTTTGTTCCCATCCCGTGAGCCAGAAGAGACTCCTCCATGGTGGCGGCGATCGTCCTTCTGGGATTCAGGGAGCTCAGAGGATCCTGAAAGACCGCCTGCACACTGGCGGAGAACTCGCGGCGGTTCTTGCGGGAATACTCCATCCCCGAGACCTTGATCTCCCCCTCAAAAGGAATCAGCCCCAGGACCGCTTTACCCAGTGTCGACTTTCCGCATCCGCTCTCTCCCACCAGTCCGAAGATCTCATCCCGGTGAATGGTCAGACTGACATCATTGAGCACGCGGGTCGTTTTATTCTTTGAAAAAAAGCCGGATCCGCTGTTTCTGTATCGATTGGTGACATGTGAAATCTCTACGATCTCTTCACTCTTTTTTTCCATTTTACCCTGCCAACTCGAATCCTGCGCCCGGCGGGCGCTTCTGTAACGTCTCTGCTATGCGGTCTTCTCTGTAAGAGAATTCCGGGTATGTCAGCACACCTGCCGCCGCCCGTCAGTAATGACACCAGAGAATATGCTCCTCCGAGATCTTTTTTCTCGAGGGATATTCAGTAAAGCATCTCTTATCA
>ODAI012203274.1_pt1 | contig 16183 bp, 9 predicted proteins | sample 1539321 | NCBI WGS metagenome assembly ODAI01 (sample SAMN02144231, study PRJEB22623) | gut metagenome | biome: sheep rumen | host: Ovis aries | place: New Zealand
GAGCGCCGTGAGCGCCGCGAAGGCGACCGTGGTCCCCGCAGGGAAGGTGACCGCGGCAACGGTCGCCGAGATGAGCACCATTCCTCGGACCGCGGCGAGCGCCGTCCCCGCAGGGATGACCTCCCCCGTCATTCCGCTCCCAAGGCCCAGGCCCCCGCAGCCGAAGACTTCAAGGAGCCCGTGGATGAGCTCTACTAGTCAGTAGATTATAATTCGGAAAGAGCTGGCCTTTGCGGTCAGCTCTTTCTATTTACCAGAGGTTTGTCTTCAATGTCTGCCGTCCGGTGTAACAGTTGAGGAATTCGATTTTCTGTCCCTTCTTTACCGACATAATGATTGCTCCGTGGGGATATAGGACCACGGGATTCATATGGTTGCCGTACATTGTTTCGAACTTTATGTCCGATATGTTGGAGACCTCAATCCTGCCTCTGTCGGCATCGATTACCTTTACTTTGAGGGAGTGGTGGACCAACTGCTCGAGCCACGTGGCGTCGCCTGCGAGCGTATTGTCCCAGAATGCCACCATACGGCCGGCAAACATTGCCTCACGTACTGATTCAAGAGTACGTTCCCTTGCGAATACCAGGGTCATAGGACGAATGACGTGGCCGTAATCGACGACGGCGGGCCTGTGCTGGTCGGTGTTGGCGGTCATAGGGATATGGAACTCGTCAAACCAGTCGAGAACCTTGGGATACCACTCCTGGTGGTTGCAGATCTCGACGGCGTTTATAAGTCCCTTGGCCAGCATTTCCTTGTGGATGTCGTACATATCGCATTTGCGGTCGGGCCAGCCGGGGTGGTTCCACTGTATGAAACACTCCTGCTCGACAGCGGCGGCGATGTCGTCCTGGAGGGTCTCCATATTGTTGACGCTGCGTCCCTTGTCGTCTTTAAGGCTATGTCCGTCCTCCCCGATTATGTAGCGGTCCTCACTGAAAGCGTTGGCGTCTTTTACAAACAGGAAGTTCATATGTCCGAACGGCTTGGCTCGGGTAATCTCAACGCCCGGGATGACTATCATACCATATTTCTTGCCCTCGGCCATCGCCTTCCGGTTGGAGAGGTTGCGGTCGGGAAGCTCTTCGAAGATATGGTGTATTCCAATATGATCGGTCATAGCCATAACGTCCAGGCCGTCATACCAGTCTTCCTGTACCCGACCTTCCGGGGAAACCTGTCCGTCGCTGTAAACGGTGTGGGTATGAAAATCGCATTTGAGAGTCTTATATCCGTCTATATCCGGAATGGAGATGACACGGCGTACGGATGGCATCATCCTGTAGCAGCCCACGCGATCGTCGGAGTTCTCGGGAGGATTCTGCGCAAAAAGTGCGCTGCAGGCCGCAAGGGCCATCATAAGTAATAGTGATTTTTTCATAATTGGTTTGTTAGTATTTACAAAAATAGCATAAAATTCATAAATTTGCCACATATGAAAGTTAAACTCTTAGCCGCAGCCGCGCTTCTCGTATGCGCCTGCAGTACGGTCCCCAACGACCTTGAAAAATACGGCCTGAACTGCAAGGCCAGTGAGATTTCCGTTAAGTCCGACACCCTCGAGTTCAGTTACGACGTCTTCTTTAACCCTGCCGGCCAGGTGGAACTTATGAAACGCTACAACTTTGACGGCAGTTTCCGCTACCGTGAGGAGTATTCCTACGACTCCCGCGGGCATCTGTCTGAAGTCCGCGGCATCAACGCCGAGGATGAGACCGAGGTCCGCTATGAGTATGACTGGAAGGGCCGCTTCATAGCCGAGTGCCGCATATACGGTATGAACAACGAAGAACTTCACCGCTGGGTGCATACCAATGACGGAAAGCACATAGTCCGTACCGAATACTATTCCGAAGGGGAATATATGTACACTACCACCAAAGACTATTCCGGCAACGGCTACGACGAGGAGTCAATTTCAGCGGAAGGCAACCTGATGGGACGTGCGCACGTGGATTTTCTTACGGAGGAAAAGCCCACCAGGATTACCAGCGATGCAATGAATGTGGAAATAGACTACAACGACCGCCGGCTTCCGGTACGCAGCAAGGAAACAGTCTTGAACTCTCTGTGCGAGATGCAGTGGGAGACCGGTCTGGACGATTATCCCGAGCGGTTTTATACCTATGAATACGATGAGCGCGGGAATTGGATTTCCCGCGCCGAAAGGGTTCATCCCGACAGCGCAGCCGTTGTGGTGCTGCGCCGTACGATTAAATATCAGAAGTAGAATTCTTTCTCGAAAGAGCTTTCGGTCGAGATTTTTTCGCAGGTGTATTCGTGACTGGCCGTACCGCCGGGCAGCTTGTGCGTTGCAACCACTACCCAGTCGCTCTCCGATGCGGGATCTCCGGATGCCGGTTTGTAGTACCAGTAGTGGCTGGCAGTCGTGGATGAGTAACTGGAGCTGTTCTTGCCTTTCTTGTTGAAATAGAACGCCGACATAGCTACGTTAGTGCTGGACCCGTTGGACAGGCGCTTGAAGTTGCCGATCTTCTCGCCGGTGCTTTTCTTGCGCAGCTCTACTGTCCAGTAGGTGTCGTCGTCGTTGAATACCTGTGCCACGAAACAGTTCTTCAGGTTGCTGTTGCCCTTTACCGTTACGGCTCCGGTCCCGGCCTTCTGGCTGGCGGTGTACCAGTTGAGGGGATAGCTCATAGCCTGATAGTACACGGCGTTGCCGTCGAAAACTCGCAGCTGGAAGTCGGCATCCTTGTTGGTGCCCTTGAACTTCCAGTCCTTGATGTGTGCGCCTTCTATATCATAAATGGTATAACCGGAAGGCTCGCCTGTAACCGTCGAACTGCTGGTTGAGGTCCACCACGCGCCGCAGGCGGAACCGTGTATGTGCTCGTACACCGGCAGGCCGCCTTTGGCCTTGTAAGATGAGCCGTACACGTAGTTCTGTGTGTAGTGGGTGTGGCCTATCATAATGTGGGCCTCCTTGAAATTCATCATCAGCTTGACGACGTCCAGCATATGGTTGGCAGTCGCCCCGCGGAAAGGAATGTGGCAGCATATGAAGACCATCTTGTTCTCTTTGTCGGCAACCAGGTCGAGGTCTTTCTTGAGCCATTGATACTGGGCGTCCGTGAACCCCTTGCCGTAGTCCCACGTCTTGCCGTTGCTCTTGCTCGAAGAATGGAGTGAGGTGACCGGGATGTCGTCCATAGAAACTACGTGCACATCGCCTCTGTCGAAGGAGTAGTCGGTGGGGCCGAAGTAGCTGCCGAAGGTGGAGGTGGCGTTGTAGTCGTCAGCGAGGTTGTCGGCAGTGTCGGGCTTGAGGGAATCGTGGTCGTGATTGCCAATTGTCTGGAAGAAGACGACGTGGCTGGTGCCGTTGTAGACCGATGACATCGCGGCCTTCATTGTGGGCCACATATTGGTGCTGTCAAAAACAATGTCTCCCAGGGTCATAGCGTACACGCTCGACAGCCCGGCCGTGGCCTTCTTAAGGTCCGGGATGGTCTCGGACGAGTACCGGTTGGCCTCGGCGGCTTTGCAGCACTGGGGGTCACCTATGCCCACGAAGGTCCATTTGGTCTCTTTCCCGCCCGGAAGAGGCTCGAGCACAAAGTCGGTGCGCAGTACTTTCCCGTCGGGTGAAACAGCTTTGTAGAATACAGGCTGGCTGGGCGACGTAGGAGTTGATATTTTGTATTCGGCCGGTGTGGTGTAGTACACAAAGCGGGTAAGGGAGTTGGACTTGAACTGGTAAACGCCGTTGGCGTCGGTCTTCACGCAGTCGTATCCGTCGGTGACGGTGACTCCGGGAATGCCGCGGCCTGTTTTCTTGTCGGTAATGAGGCCGACAAGGTCATTTCCTTCGGAGATGGAAGTGCCGTTGATGCTCTTTTTGCCGTCTTCAGGCTTGGACGGGTCGGAGGCTGTCTCGAACTCGCTCACCTTGGACAGCCTGAACCCCTTTGCGGAAGCGCTGCCCGTATAGTCGAAAGTCAAGACGTCGGATGTCTCATTTGTGAGGGTGTAAGTCCCGGGAAGGGACTCGAACACGTAATTCTTGGCAGCGCCGATTTTGGCCGTGTATTTTTTGGGGTTTGTTTTAGAAAAGCTGCTTTCCAGCGTATATACCTTGCCTTTGTAATAGGTTACGCCTTCCATTGTTTCTGGAAGGCTCTTCACAGTATAGCCGCCTTTGCCGTCAAAACAGTATATGTCAGACACTTTGAGATCGGTCCACTGGTATCCGTTGTATTGTGAGGAGAATACCCAGGTGCCGTCGATGGTGGCGCTTGTAAACTGCTCTTCCTTCTGGCAGGAAAGCAGTACCGCAAGACTGAGCAGCGTCGTTACCGCAGATTTTACAATTTTCATAGCGTTTTATTTTGTCTCACAAAAATAATATTTTTTGATAAAAAGCGCAATCAACGAAAAGAGCCCGGCCAATGCCGGGCTCTTATAATAAGTATCGGATAAACTGTTATTCGGGCATATTGCCTTCAGCAACGCTACCGTTGTTGGGATATCCGAGGAGACCCAGCGAGCCGATATTTCCACCGAAGGTCATATCTTTGTAATAGACAGTGTATCCTGTTCCGTCGTTACGGTAACGTCCTATGAGCCTTGCAGTCGTGACAGAGCCGCTGGTGTTCAGAGTGGTGTTGATGGTACATCCGCTCCACTGCTTGGTGGCCTGGCCGAATCCGCCGGTGACGCCGCCGTAGTAGCTGGTGCCGCCTGCCTCGATAGTAACGTTGTTGTTGACGGTAACATTGGTGAAGGATGCGTTGGAGTAGCCGGCGATAGAGCCGATTTCAGGCTCCTTGCCGGTGATGCCGACGCACTTCTTGACGTCAACGTCGCCGGTAGCTTCGCAGTCGGTCATAGTGCCGTTGAAGGCTCCGCAGAGGCTTCCTGCGCAGAGGGCTTCGGCGCTGTCAACGCTCACTTTGCCGCTGTTCTTGCAGCCGGTCATATTCTGGGCTCCGCTGTAGGTACCCATAATGCCGCCGACATAGTTGAGCACAGCCTGGGTGACACCGCCCTTGTAGGTGATTTCGCCGCTGTTCTCGCAGTCGGAGATGGTGGCTTCCACGAGAGATGCGCCGACGATGCCGCCGACATAGTCCTGATAGGAGAAGTAGTTGGTGCCGTCAGAGGCGAGGGCTGCGCTGTTGCAGTCGAAGACAAGAGCTCCGGAGTTGGTGCACTTGCTGATGGTAGTGGCATAGGACCATCCGATGATGGCGCCCACGCGGGCAATCTTGTGCCAGAGGCCAATGTTGAGCTCGCCCTGGTTGTGGCAGTCGTCGATGTCGATGCTGGAGTAGCCGATGACACCGCCGCCGCCGGACTGGGTGCCGCCGCCGGTCTTCTGGCAGACCTGGAGATCCATCTTGCCCTTGTTGATACAGCCGCTCACGAGGCCGTCGCAATGAGCAAGATAGTATTCACCGGCGCCGCCGATGACGCCGCCGAACAGAGGCTGATGGATACCGCCGCAACCGGCGTTGCCTTCAGTACCTGCTGCCCATACGCCCTTGGCGATGACTGTACCCTCGTTGATACAGCCCTTGGCGCCCTTGGTGACGTAACCTACGACACCGCCGAGTGCAGGACGGGTACTGGATGCTGCAGGATCGTCGCTGTCCTGGATGGTAACGGTACCCTTGTTGGTACAGTCTTCAATGGTGCCCTCGATGTAGCCGGCCACACCGCCTACGTCGCTGTAAGAACCGCTGTTGTTGACTGCCCAGATGTGTGATACGGCGCCGGTGTTGACGCAACCCTTGACGATACCGTAGTCCTTGAGTCCGTTGCCGGCATTGATGCCCTTGCCCTTGGCGTTGAGGACGGAAGCGCCCACGACACCACCTATATACATATTCTTGGGAGTGCTGCCGGTGTTGAACTTGACTGCACCGTTGTTGGTACAGTTCTCAATTGCGACTACGCCTGCGGAATTCTCGAACTGGCCGACCACACCGCCGATGCAGTTGTTGCTGGAAGAGCCGGCGGAAGTGTCGAAGGTGATGTTTCCGTTGTTGGTGCAGCCCTTGACCAGACCGGTGGAACGGCCGGCGATGGCACCGAAATAAGTGACGGAGGTAAGGTCGCCAAGGCAGCTTGCGGCAGCGTTGTTGACGCAGCCTTCAATGGTACCTTCGTTGGTCGCGGCAATGATTCCGGAAGTTCCGGGAATGATGCTGAACTGGCAGCTGGAGTCGATGACGAGGTTCTTGATCTTACCTTCATTGACACGGAACAGGGGATCTCCGGCGCTGGTCCAGTTCTTGATGCTGTGGCCCTTGCCGTCAAGGGTTCCGTGGAAGACATTGGCGGCGATGATGTCATAGCCGGACATATCGATGTCATTTTCAATCGTATAGACATCGGCGTCGCCTGCCTGGTCGGCAATCTCGCTGAAGAATCTGGAGAGCTGCTCGGCGGAAGTGATGGCAGGGGAGAAGTCGGGCTTGACCGGAGTCGTGATGCCGGTGAGGGTAGAGTAATTGGTATATACTTTTTCTTCTCCCTGGAGCTGGTATGCCCTTACGCGGATGTCATAGGAGGTCTCCTGTTCGAGGTGGGTGATGGTGTAGGCGCCGTCAACAAGGTTGTCGGCAGCCACGGTCCATTCGTTGGTGCCGGACTTTGCGTACTCAAGCTCATATCCGTCGGCCGGTCCGGTAAGAGACCACGACACGGCGATCGAGCTGTACGTCTTGGGAGTGGCGGCGAGGTCCTGAGGCTCGACAAACTCGGAGATTACAAGGCCGTTGCCAACGCTGACCTGGACCACGATGTCGTCACGCTTGAGATATACCCAGTCAGAATAAACCGAATATGCGTAATTGGCGCGAATTCTGACAAAGTACCTGTCTCCCTTTTTAAGTTTGCTGAATGAGCAGGCTTCGGTGATGTTGCCGGCGTCATCAGTTGCCATAACAGTCTTGGCGAGGGAGGAATAGTTGTCGCCGGCAGCGTTCAGCGAGTCGGTCAGCTGCGCGGTGAAGGACAAGGCTCCGTCGGCAACGGCTTTCTTGCCGTCCCAGAACAGAGAGATCGACGTGGCTGACATTCCATCCACGTCAAGCTCAAGGTTCTCGGGGCAGGCCTTGGTGGAATCGATGCCCGAGATTCTTTCGTAGGGTTTGTCAATGTCGCATCCGGCGAGCAAGGCAAGAGCGACCGACAGACCGAGAACAGATAATTTGGAATGTTTCATAATGTTTATTGTTATTGAAAACAACAATGAAAGGTTCGCCGTTTCGACGCACCATAACCACATTATGCTTTTCTTCTTTGAGACTTACGATGCAAAGATATTTATTTTGAAATAAAAAAACAAACGAATCAGACAAAAAACAAATGAGCGGGAATCGAGATAAAGGAATTACGAAAAAAACTAATAATAGTGAACAATGTTTTGAAAAAACGATTATATTTGTCCTATAAATAGTAATATTGACGCCAGATTTTTGATGACACTTAAAACAAATTTAAACAGGTAAAAACAAATAAAAAAACAAACTGAAAGCCAGCTAACAATCCTAACCATCTTGTTTTTCGAGACTTACAACTTGTGAAAATAAATTAGGATCATTAGTTACTTATGAAATTATTCAAATCAAGTTTCGCTGCACTCGTGATCGGTTTGCTATTCACCGCCACGGTGTTTGCGCAGAACCAGACCGTTACCGGCGTTGTATCGGATTCGAACAACGTACCTATGGTCGGGGCTGCCGTTATGGTCAAGGGAACTTCCAAGGGTGCCGTTACCGACATTGACGGTAAGTACACCCTGCAGGTAGGCCCCGACGCAGTCCTTGTTTGCCAGAGCATCGGGTACAAGACTCAGGAAGAGCCTGTTTCCGGCCGCTCCGTTATCAACTTCACCCTTGCCGACGATGCCGAAGTCCTCGAGGCTACGGTGGTCGTGGGTTATGGTACCCTTAAGAAGACCCAGCTCGTGGGCGCCGTAGAGACAGTTGACGGCGAGTCCCTCGAGAACAGGACCAACGCTACGGTTTCCCGTTCCCTCCAGGGCCAGGTTGCCGGTCTGCAGATCGTCACCGTCGATGGTAAGGCATCCCACCAGGGCGACATTAGTATAAGAGGTAACAGCAAAAAGTCTTATGAATCCCGTACGGCAACGTCAGGAAAGGAGTTCGGCACCTATTCAATGGGTCAGGGAGGCAGCTGCCTTATTATGATTGACGGTGTCGAAGGTGACCTTTCAACCGTCAACCCCGAGGACGTCGAGACCATTTCCGTCCTTAAGGATGCGGCTTCCTGCGCAGTGTACGGTGCCCGTGGTGCTTTCGGCGTTATCCTCGTGACCACCAAGAAACCCTCCAAGGACAGGGTCTCCGCAAACTTCAGCGCCTCCTACGGTATCAACCGCAGGACCCGTATCTGGGAAGACGAGATCGTCTCCGACGGTCCGACCTGGGCAAAATACTACATCCTCTTCTCCCAGCTCTCTGCAAGTACCCCTCAGAAGGGCGGCGGCCTCAACGGTGCATATCCTTCAGCCGTCAACGGTTACGACACCTTCTCTCCCGAGTATTACGAAGAGCTCTGCCGCCGCTGGCAGGATCCTACCTATGAGTACTATCAGAATCCTTACGGGTACGAGGCTGACGGGACCTACCGCTACTACGGCAGCACCAACTGGTATGACCTTTATTATAAGGACTACAACGCCACCCAGAACTACAACTTCACTGTTTCCGGTTCCGGAGAGAAGACCACTTTCAGCGTCAGCGGACGTTATTACGATCAGGACGGAATCTACAATTTCGGCAACGAGCAGTTCAACTCTCTGAGCCTCCGTGCCAAGGGTTCCGTACAGGTGACTCCTTGGTTCAAGATTTCCGAAAACGCCTACATTTTCAAGAGGAAATACCATCAGCCTACCGTGGTGTCCGGTTCTTACGTTATCCAGCGTCAGTTCGAAATCCGCGCACAACCTGTGCTCGTACCTCTGAACGAAGACGGCACCAATACCTTTGCAGGCGCTGCAACCTGCTACACCGCCTGGCATAACGACGAGGCTTACCAGGAGAACAACAAGTTCGACGCCATCTCCACCACCACCCTCGAGCTCACTCCTATCAAGGACGTGCTCAAGGTGACGGGCGACGTGACCTTCAAGACCATCCGCTCCACGCAGCTGCGCCTTTCCCCTATGCAGACCGGTTATCTCAGCCCCAACGGTACGAAGAATTACAACGAATACACCTCTTCATATAAGAGTGACTGGCGTTACAACACCGACTACCTGGCTGCCAACATCGTGGGTAACTGGACTCCCAAGCTCGGCGAAAAGCACGACCTTGACGTCACTGCCGGTTGGAACCTCGCATCGACCAATTACCGTCGTCTCTATCTGCAGAGAAGGGGTGTGATGTATCCTCAGATTCCTTCCTTCGAGCTCTTCGACCTCGATGTTTACAATGTCAACGATGACGGTTACGACCGTGCCGAGGTAGGTTTCTTCGGACGTATCAACTACACCCTCCTCAACAGGTACATCTTCGAGGTCGCAGGACGTTATGACGGTTCTTCCCGTTTCCCGGCCTCCCAGCGTTGGGGTTTCTTCCCTTCCGCTTCCTTCGGATGGCGTATTTCCGAGGAGCCTTGGATGCAGGGTGCAAAGTCCTGGCTCAACAACCTTAAGTTCAGGGCCAACGCCGGTTCCCTCGGTAATGCCAACATTTCCGACTATGCCTTTATGGACACTTGGTCAATCTCCAAGTCCGGCAACCTCATCCAGGGAGCAAAGGTGCCTTACACCATTTCTCCTACCAGCCTGGTTCCCGAATCCCTTACCTGGGAGACCATCACCACCTATGACGTCGGTTTGGACTTCGATATCTTCAACAACCGTCTGTCCTTCTCCGGTGATGCCTACATCAAGGATTCCAAGGACCTCCTGATCGCCGGACCCACCCTTCCCCAGCAGCTAGGTGCCAGCACCCCGAAGGGTAACTACGGTTCCACCCGCGACATCGGCTGGGAACTGCAGCTCCAGTGGAAAGACCAGTTCAAGCTCGGCGGCAAGCCCTTCGCTTACAGCGCTAAGGCGACCCTGTTCGACAACCGCTGCTTCGTGACCAGCTTCTACAATGCGACCGGTGACATCTTCAACTTCTACGAAGGAAAGGAACTCGGAGAAATCTGGGGTTACCGTACTGCAGGTATCTTTGCAACCAATGACGAGTCCAACGACTGGGCTACCGACGTGTTCCACCAGAACGGTACCTCCATCTACCGTACATACGCAGGTGACCTTAAGTTCGTCGATGTCAACGGCGACGGTACCATCAACTACGGCAAGGCCATTCTTGACGACCACGGCGATCTCGAGAGAATCGGAAACGAGACTCCCCGCTACCAGTTCGGTCTGGTGCTCTCCGCCAACTGGAACAACATCGGCATCAGCGCTTCGTTCCGCGGCGTAGGCAAGAAGGAGTGGTACTTCTCCACCGGCTCCGGTATGTTCTACGGAATGTACGACCGTCCTTACGGTATCCTGCTCAAGAGCCACCTCGGAAATATGGTCGATATCGACACCAGCACCGACAAGTGGGTCGTTACCAATATGGCATCCAAGCCTTATTGGACTGCGCAGCGTGGTTATGTGTCCAACCGTAACGTCGGTCCCCTTTCCACTCCCAACGACCACTTCCTGCAGAACGTCGCATTCATCAGGCTTCAGAACCTGACCATCGACTATACGATTCCCAAGAAGATTACCGACAAGATCAACATCAAGAGACTCAACATCTTCTTCTCGGGTGAAAACCTCTTCACATTCTCTCCTCTGTTCAAGCATAGTACGGCCATCGACCCCGAGGTCATCGAGGCCGGTGACGAAGATACCAACAACCACGCCAAAGGTTACAACGGTATGGGTGAAGGCTACAGCTATCCTATGCTCAAGACCTACACTTTCGGTATCAACCTCTCCTTCTAAAATGCACTTGAAATGAAAAAGATATTTTATTCAATCATCAGTGTTGCTGCCGCGTTGAGCCTTGTTTCCTGTGAGAAGTTCCTTACCGTTTCTCCTCTGGACGAGGTTTCCGCCGATACTTTCTTTACGAGCGAGCAGGAGCTCAGGCTTTTTGCCAACGGCCTGATTGAGACTTATCAGCCTGATGCCGATGACATTGCCAACGGCTCAGACATCGCTTCCGATCTAACTGCTAAACGTGATGCCTCCAAGTTCTGGTATCCGGGAGATATTTTCAAATCTTCTGATCAAGGAGCGTGGTCATATAACAACGTCCGTCGTGCCAATGTCCTTATCAACAATATGGTACGGGCAAAAGGCAAGGTGTCGGACGAGATTTACAACCACTACCAGGGCGTCGGTCGCTTCTGGAGGGCATACTTCATTTGGGGGAAAGTCAAAGCTTATGGCGACGTGCCGTGGCAGGAGACTCTTGTCGATCCAAAGGACAGCGCTATGCTCTACGCTCCCAGGGATGACCGCGAGTATGTAGTCCACAAGTGCATCGAGGACCTTCAGTTTGCTGTTGACAACTGCCTCGGTGACGACACCTACAAGAACGTCATCAACAAGTGGGTTGCTGCTGCATTTCTTTCCAGGATCGCTCTCTATGAGGGAACCTACAGGAAGTATTTCGATGTGAATACCTCCACCTACAAGCCCTGGACCAACAAGTACGAAACTGCCGACCAGCTGCTCCAGATTGCAGTGGATGCCAGCAAAGTCATTATGTCGTCCGGCAAGTTCCAGCTGAATGCCAGCTATCACGACAACTTCGTCACCGAGAACCTCCTGGGCAATCCCGAGATGATCTGGGTGGCCGAGTATTCGACCGGCGAGGATGCTACCCGCACCCACTCCCTGACCTCCGACTTCCGCGGTTCCACCGTCGGCGGCCCCAGCCCTACCAAGGAGTATGTCAACCACTTCCTCAAAATCGACGGAACCCCTATCACCAACGATCAGATTCCCCTCTATGAGGAAATGGCGGCAAACAACGGCCGTGACCCTCGCCTCAACAACAATGTCAACCACATCGGACTTACCTACAAGGCCCTTTCCGGTGCGACTTATGCTAAGTGGATGCCTTGCCAGCTTACCTACTCGGGTTACAATCTTACCAAGTGGAACATCGAGGAGGAGCAGCAGTTCCAGGTTGCAAAGTGCGGTAACTCCATTCCCATTATGCGTTACGCCGAGGTCCTTCTCAACTATGCAGAGGCAAAGGCAGAGCTTGGCCAGATGGATGATGCCGTCTGGGCCGAGTCCGTCGGTCTTATCCGCCAGCGTGCCGGCTTGACCTACACCGGCCGCCCTGTCAATGCAGATCCTATGCTGTACAACTACTACGCTACAGCTTATGACTTTGAGGAGCAGGGCCTTCAGGGCAACCGCGCCAATGAGCTCAAGTCCCATCTTACCGCCGATCTGCTTGAGATCCGCCGTGAGAGGGTTACCGAGCTTGGATACGAGGGCTTCCGTGGTGATGACCTCCATCGTTGGCACTGCCTCAGCCTTATAACCCAGAAGAACACCAACGGCCGCGGAAACCGCGGTATCTGGGTTACCAAGGAAGACTACAAGAACGGCTTCCTGTTCAACCCCGTGTTTGCTGCAAACACCGAGGGCAAGGGAGAATACAACTACGACAAAGATACCGACACCTACACCAAGGCTAAAGACGGCAAGGGCGGATTCGACCTTGTCCACGGTCTTGTAACCTTCGGCTCCAAGGCGTCCGAAACCTCTTTCGGTATTGCCAACAGCGGTGCAGACCAGAGCTTCTCGCTGTCCGAGGGTGACCACGGTTATCTTATTTTCCACTATGCACTTGAGTTTGCCCAGAAGAAGTATCTCTATCCTATCAACTCAAGCTCAGTCCTTCTCTTGAATACCAACATCGTCCAGAACTGGGGATGGGAATAGTTTAAAATGAAAAGATTTACCAATATCGTTTTGGTCGCGGCAGCCCTCTTTGCGGGGGCTGCTTGCGACAAAACAAATCCAGATGACAAAGATAAGGGCGGCAAGACAGATGCCGACCGCGTAACCGAACTTAACGGAACGATTATCAACGAGGAAGCCAATATGATAGGCATCGTCAAGGATGCATCCGGCAACCCCATTGCCGGAGTGCCCGTGACGGACGGCTATACCTATGTGGTTACTGACGCCAACGGCGTGTACCAGATAGTGGGCAGCCGTTATGCCCGCAAGGCCTATCTTAGTATTCCTTCCGGCTATGAAGTCCCTCTTGATCCGACTACGCATCTCCCCGCGTTCTTCTCTCCCGGTACCATTATCAGGGATCAGCAGAACCGCTATGACTTTACTCTTACCCGCCAGACGAAGCAGGAGGACAAGTTCACCCTCGTGATGATAGGTGACCCCCAGTGCCAGACAGATGCCCAGGTCCAGAGGTATGCTACAGAGACTGTCCCCAACATCCAGAGCACTCTCTCTTCTTTTGCGTCGGAATATCCCAATCCGTACGCCATAACGCTTGGAGACATTATCTTTGACAGTACCAATACCTGGGAGGGAATGAAGAAATCGATGTCCAACGTCAACGTGGGCGGCAGGTATCTGCCGTTCTTCCAGTGCATAGGCAACCACGATCATAATGGCAAGGCCAGCACCGACTTTGACGCCACAGCCAACTTTTTCGAGAACTTCGGTCCCACCGACTACTCCTTCAACAGGGGGAACTTCCATATCATCGTGATGGATGACGTGATGGGTACTACCACCGCCACGAATTCCAGCCCCAACAAGTGCACTTGGAATTACAACGGCGGTTTTACAACCTATCAGTGGAAATGGCTCCAGGCTGATCTCGAGCTTGTCCCCGACAAGGATAAGAAGTGCGTGATACTGTGCTGCCACATTCCTTTCCGCGGCGGATCGGCTTCCGGCGGCTCCAGCGTCAACAAGAACGATGCTTACTACTCGGAAATCCTTACTGCCCTCAAGGGCTTCAAGGAGGCTCACCTGATGATAGGCCATACCCACTATCCGCAGAACTACATCCACAACTCGTACAGGACCAAGAGCGGTCTCCCTATCTACGAGCACGTGCACGGTGCGGCCTGCGGCGCTTGGTGGAGCAGCAACCTCAACACCAACGGCCAGCCCAACGGCTACAGCCTGTACGAGTGCGACGCTGTCAACGGCACCATCACCAACTGGGTGGCCAAGAGCACCAAGGACGACTTCAGCTCCCAGATGAGAGTGTACGACGGCGACCAGATCTACACCGGATCCAAAGGTTACCGTTATTCCTGGACCACCACATCCAGCGGTGGTGCCGGATCGCTCAACGTGGGCGGCACCGCCAACATTTTCGCCAAGGGCAATTCGGTTTTCAAGAATGCGTTCGTCGCCGCCATCTGGAACGACGATGCAGCAAACTGGAAGGTTGAACTGTTCCAGAACGGCGTCAAGGTCGGCGACTTCAAGAGGCTTGGCGACGGCGGCAGCTGCGATGTGTGCGTCTGCTCATTCTTCTTCAACGAACTGAACAAGAACACCTCCACCTGGACTACCAGCACTGCCAGCCACTACTGGTATTTTGTGCCTGCATCCGGCAATCCCAGCTCGGAAAAGAACTGGGAGGTCGTTGCTACTCAGACCATTCCGAGCAGCAAGAAGACCAATGTCTATCGATGCAGCGCATTCTCAGTGGATTACGGCGGGTTTGCAAGCAACTAGCAATCTCCGATGATTAAAAAAAGCGGTTCCAAGACATTTGGAATCGCTTTTTTTTATCCCAGCATCTCAAGGACGGACTCAAGGGAGAGGGCCTGGGAGATGTCGAAGCCTCCGTTGCGGGTGCGGCGGAGCGAGCCCAGGAAGGCGCCGCTGCCGAGAGCTTCGCCCAGGTCCCGCGCGAGGGCGCGGATGTAAGTGCCCTTGGAACAGTCCACGAGTATCTCAGCGTGCTTCAGCGAAGCCTCACGTACGTCAGCTACTTTTATGCGTCCGCGCCCTTCAGTGGGCTCGACCGGCTCGGGAGCCGAGGCGAAACCATCCTCGAAGCTGATCAACTTGAGTTCGTAAATCTCGATCAGGGAAGATTGCAGCACGTCCCCGGGATCGAAGCTCTCGCCCCTGGCCCGCGCTTCACGCAGCAGGCGGCGCGCCGTTTCATACGCGCGCACCCCGTCCACGGACTTGGCGCTGAAAAGGGGAGCGACCTGCATTTGCTGCCCGACGAAAGAGGGGAGCAGCGCTTCGAGGCTCTCGCGAGAGACTCCGTCCAGCGGGCAGGTCCTGTCGATATCCTTCTCAAGGTCGTAGGAAGGAGTTGTGGCGCCGAAGCACACCCCTGCGACATATTGTTTGGGCGACGCCTGAAGTTCTTCGGCACGGCGCGTCGCCGGCCCTATGCATACGAGCAATATCCCCGTAGCCAGCGGGTCAAGCGTGCCGGCGTGCCCGACCTTCAGGTTCTTCTTCCCGAAGTGCCTGCAGGCGGCCCACTTGATTTTCCGAATCACGTCGGCGGAAGTCCAGCGGTACGGTTTATCCACCGGCAGCACGATGCCGTCGGGATAGTCGGCGATGTCGCGGGAGAACATTATTTAATAGGAATCTTTGCGATGCGACGCTCGTGCCTGCCGCCTTCGAATTCGGCCGTGAGCCACTCGCGGACCATCGAAACCGCCATACGGTAACTTACGAAGCGGGCCGGCATCACTAGCACGTTGGCAAGGTTGTGGGACTTCACCAGGTGCGCGACGGCGGTGTTCCACGCAAGGCCGGCGCGTATGCCCTGATGCTTGTTCAGCGTGATGGCCATTCCGTTGCCGGTGCCGCAGATTGCGATGCCCTTGTCCACTTCGCCCTTCTCTACGGCAATGGCCAGCGGGTGCGCGAAGTCTGCGTAGTCGCAGGAATCGGTGGTGTCGGTGCCGAAGTTGACCACTTCGTATCCCTTACCCTTCAAATACTTAATCAGCTTGAACTTGTATTCCACGCCTGCGTGGTCGTTGCAGATGCCGATAGTCATAGTCGCTGAAGATTTAATTGTCGATGCCTGCGTTGATTACCGTAAGCACCAGCCCGGGCATTCTCAGGAGGCGTTTGCGGGTGACGGTCTTGACCGAATGGGAACTGTACAGGGTGCCGGGGATGAGGGCGTCGTTCCCGTCCCGGAACTCCATATCCATATCCGTGAGCGTGCCGGTAGGC
>ODAI013380170.1_pt1 | contig 16183 bp, 15 predicted proteins | sample 1539321 | NCBI WGS metagenome assembly ODAI01 (sample SAMN02144231, study PRJEB22623) | gut metagenome | biome: sheep rumen | host: Ovis aries | place: New Zealand
GATATGAAGGAATTCCTTCGCGCTGAGTTCGCAGGAGAATGTTCCGAAGTCGGCATGTATCTGGCAATGTCCAGAGCCGCTATCCGCCAGGGTTATCCCGAAGTTGGCGCTTTCTATCGCCAGGCAGCTTTTGAAGAAGCAGACCACGCTTCCAGATTTGCTGAATTATTAGGAGAAGTTTTGACAAATTCTACTAAGAAAAATCTTGAGATGAGGGCTGAAGCTGAATTTGGTGCATGTGACGGTAAATTAAAACTTGCAAAAAAAGCTAAAGAATTAGGTCTTGATGCTATCCATGATACAGTTCACGAAATGGCAAAAGATGAAGCTCGCCATGGCAGAGGCTTTGACGGACTGCTTGCAAGATATTTCGGGAATTAAATAATAAGTTTTAATAAAAAGAACCTCGGTTCATGAACCGAGGTTCTTTTATTATTTGTCGTGAAAACATATATTCATTCATCTATTTACTAGGAACAATATAACTCCACATAGGGTTACAATCTTCATCCAACAAACAAATATATGTAATTCTTGTTTTGCGCATTTTTTGAGCTTTCATATCTCCGTATCCGTACGTTATAGCCGGAATAACTTTATCCCCGATTTTTTGCTGGTATTCAACAGTATGCTCTTTTTTTACATTTATCCTTACTTTTGGATTTCCGGTTTGTTTACTGTATTCTTTTTCAGCATATCTTGATGCATCAGTTGAAACAGCATATGATGATAACACACATAAACTAAAAACTAATAATAAAACTAAATTCTTCATACTAATATATTAACATAACTTCATATGAAATCAATTTTGTTAAGTATTAATTTTATTTATTCTATAATAATTGTATGTTAAACGGAAAACGTATATTACTGGGAATTACAGGCGGAATATCCGCATATAAGACGTGTTTGCTAATTCGGTTATATAGGAAAGCAGGTGCAGAAGTTCGGGTTGTAGTTACTCCGAATGCTCTAAAATTTGTCACTAAACTCACACTGCAAACCTTATCAAACAATAATGTCTATCTTGAACAGTTTGATATTGATGAGTACAAGCCTGAGCACATATCACTTACAGAATCCGATATATTTGTTATTGCGCCTGCTACCGCCAATACTGTCGGGAAAATTGCAAACGGTATTTGCGATAATCTTTTAACGACAACTGCTTGCGCATTTAATAAGCCTATATTAATAGTTCCTGCTATGAACAACAACATGTGGTCAAACAAATTTGTTCAGGAAAATATAACAAAATTAACCAATGCAGGTTTCAATATTTTATATCCGTCAGAAGGCTATCTGGCTTGCGGAGTAAATGCTGTCGGGAGGATGAGAGAGCCAGAAGAAATTTTTGATGAAACAGTTAAAATATTAAATCCTGCATTAAAAAGTTCACAAAATTTATCAGGGAAAAAAATACTTATTACAGCCGGCGGAACAAGAGAAAAAATCGACCCTGTTCGGTTTATAACGAACAATTCTTCCGGAAAAATGGGATTAGCACTCGCTGAAAACGCTTCAAATATGGGTGCTGATGTAACTTTAATTTCTACTTTTAAGTCAGACGGAAGTTATAAAAATATTACGGTAGAAACAGCTCAAGAAATGGAACAAGCAGTAAAAGAGAATTTAAAAGAACAAGATTGCGTAATTATGGCGGCAGCTGTATCCGATTACAGAGCCTTAAATTATTCGGAAAACAAAATTAAAAAAACATCAGAAAATGAATTAACTATACAATTAACAAAAAATCCGGATATTTTAAAAGAAATAAGCGCTATAAGTTCTAATGCAAAGATAATAGGTTTTTGCGCAGAAAGTGAAAATTTACTGGAAAATGCTAAAACAAAAATAAAAAATAAAGGGTGCGATTTTATAGTTGCCAATGACATATCAAGAAAAGACATTGGTTTTAACAGTGATGAAAATGAAGTTTATATCATTGACAAAAATTTAAATATCAATCATATTGAAAAAGATACAAAACAAAATATCGCAAAAAAAATTTTGGAGAAAGTTTTTGAACAAGTATGATTTAGTCCGTAAAATAGAAGATTTTGCACCTTTGTCTGCACAGGAAAAATGGGACTGCTCGGGATGGGTAATAGATAATTCCTGTTCTGAAGTAAAAAGAGTTATGTTTGCTCTCACAGTTGGAGATAAAGTAGTATCTCAAGCGATAGAAAAAAATTGTGATATGATAATATCTCATCATCCGCTTTTTTGTGTTCCGATAAAATGGAAATGTATAAATATATACTGTGCTCATACTAATCTGGACAAGGCATCAGGAGGGACTACTGACAGGCTTATAAAAGAACTTGGTTTTAAAATATCGGAAGCCAAAGAATTTACAAGAATAGTTTATCTAAAAGAACCAATGTCTGTAGAGAATCTTAAACAAAGACTTTTAAAGATTTCTCCAAACTTAAGATATATAAACAACAAAAATACTGAAATCATATCCTCTATCGGCTTTTGCGCCGGTTCAGGAAGCGAATTTATAAATGAAGCCGGCACAGATGCATTTGTTACTGGTGATTTAAAATTTCATACAGCATTTGAAACAAACTCGGTAGTTTTTGACATAGGGCATTTTGAAAGTGAGATATTTGCGCCTATAATCTTAAAAGAGATTACTCAAATCGGTGAAAACGGAGTTATTGCAGATGAAAAAAGTCCTTTTATTCATTAGTATATTTTTAACGATACTTGCAGTATCCGCTTATGAAACAATAATATTTCATTTTCCGGATGGAGAATTATGGGAAAGTGCGTTCTATAAAAAACGCGGGAATGAAGCAATTCTGCAATACGTTCCCGGCGGACAAACTTCAAACAATTGGACTCGCTCAATTGTTGTTCACTCCTACAATGAATCAGACTTTCCTGCAAGATATTTTGCTCAAAATGAAATAAGAAAAATGGTAAGAATTAACCCTACTGCAAAATATCAAACTATAAAAGCGAATGAAAATGATGTTATATTTACAAGATGCACTGATAAGTACAATGAAGTTCCCGCTCACTGCGAATTTCTGCGTATAACAAATGCGCATGGAGGAATTGTAACAATTCAGTACATGAACAGAAATAAAAAAGATTTTGAAAATAATTATACATTATGGCTTGAAGTCATCAGAGGAGCCCGTCTGATGAACAGTTATTTCCGTACTGAAAGAACATTTGATAAATCCATGTATTTTGAACTTTAAATATTAAAAAAAGCTGTCAATTTAATGATTATTTACTTTTTTTCATTGTAAATTTCTAAAGTTACATATCGACATTTTGTTATTATTACTTATTGAACTAACCCTAAAATTTTATGTAACAATTTGTAACAGTTTTTATAAAAAACTAAAGTTTTTTAAATTTATGCCGATAAATATAAAGTGAAGTATATTTAAACAGGAGGATATTTCGTGGTAAAAATAAATCCAAACAACAATATTGCATTTAATGGAATACAACCTCAAAAAAATAACATTAAACAAGGACGTGAAATGAAAACAAATATCTATGAGGTAAAATTAGCAAATTTTGAAAACAAACTTTCTGATATAGAAATAATACCTGATGAAGTTCCTCTATAATAGACTGTATACTCAAGTTAAAATAGCTATTGCATTGATATATACCGGATAAAGTGCATTTAAATAGGAAGATATTACGTGGTAAAAAAAATTAATCCAAATAACAAATAAGGAAAGAATTATAATGCAATTTAATCAATATAATTTATATTCTTATAATGCGAATATTGCACAATCGAGCGTTCTGGATGAAGTTGATAACTGTAAACAAGAGTTACTGCGAATTACAGAATATGATGCTGTAAAAGATTTTTTAACTACAAAATTTGGAAAATTTGAAGGGGAAAAATGGGTAGAATATCCGGAAATAAGTAAATATGTTTATTTATATATAGACGAAGAAAAAGTCGAATTCTGTGCCATAAAAGACAGTAAACAGTATTGGGGCAGAGGTTGGCGACTTGAAGAAGCAAAAGAGTAAGCAGACAAATACTAAATGCTTGTAAAGATTAAATAGATAGCCCTTCTGATAAATCTGTATACGTTAAAATTAGCAGATTTAAATAAAGTCTCATTTAATAACAAATTTCAATTTTTTATTGATAATTTATACAAATAAAAAAACATTACTCTTGTATATGTAGTATTGTTTGAAGTATAATTGTCAGAAGGGAGAAGGTAATATGATTTTTAAATGTGTAGAATTATTGATTACTGCAATTGCAGCATATATAATCGGCTCTATTCCCACAGGTTATTTGATTGTAAAATCAAAAACAGGTGATGACATTAGAACAATCGGATCCGGGTCAACAGGAGCCACCAATGTAAAAAGAGTTCTCGGTAAAAAATGGTTTTTTATAGTTTTATTATTGGATGCTTTTAAAGGAGCATTGCCTGTTATTCTAGCAAAAATGCTGATTACTGCGGGCGCAAGTTACGGAATTGCACCAGTAATTGCTTCTATAGCAGTTATCCTTGGACACAGCAAATCATTATTCTTAAATTTTAAAGGCGGAAAATCTGTTGCATCAGGAGTCGGAACCATATTAGCGCTTAATTGGGTCGCAGGTATTATAATTGCAATTATTTGGGCAGCAATTACTTACACAACAAAATATGTTTCTGTCGGTTCTATAATTGCGCTTGCGCTTTCTCCATTCATAATGTACTTTGCTAAAACTCCGATTGCTTATGTTTGCTATTGTACATTAGGAGCAGTTTATATTATTTACTTACATAGAGAAAATATTAAACGTCTTCTGCAAGGATGTGAAAATAAAGTACGCTAATAAAAAAGAGGTTATCATGTTTGAAAATTTTAATGAAGTTATATGCTTAGGAATGGGCGGTTCATATTCCGAGATGGCTAAAGATAAGCTCTTTAAAGCTTATGATTTGTTTTTATATCAACGCTCACTAAACGGTATCAAAGATTGTATAGATTACATAGATGAGAATTCTAACGCAATAGCTATTTTACCTGTAGAAACGACTTATAAAGGAATAATAAGAGAAACTATTGATAACCTGATACAAACAAAGAATCAAAATGTTCAAATACTTGCGGAAACCATAATCCCTGTTAATGACTGTATTCTTTCCAAAACAACGGAATTTTACAGCGTAACCGGCTTGATTGCAAACCCTAATGCATTATCAAAATGTAAAACTTTTATAAGGGAAGAAATGCCAAGACAGTTAAATGTCGTCATTGCGGAAAGCATGGATGAATCAGCCAGAATGTTGAATAATTATAATTTGACATATTCAATTATAGGAACTCCAAAAACAGCGGAACTCTATAACTTGAATATTCTTAAAGAACATATAGAAGATTTTAAAATTAATAACAGACGATTTATAGTAATAGGAGATTCGGAAACAAAACCAACCGGACATGATAAAACAAGTGTAGTACTGTTTTTAGATGACCATCAAGGAGCTTTGCTTGAAGTTGTTCAGGTATTTGTTAAATATAATATAAATATTACACAGATTAATTCTAAAATGATGATGAATAATGAACAAGAACAAGCTGTTTTCATTGATTTTGACGGCCATAAAGAAGATGATAATATTAAACAGCTTCTATCAGAATTAACTCCGCCGGCAAAAGGTATAAGAATAATAGGCTCTTACGCTTCTTTCTAATATTACGAAATCGTATAAATGAACTACGTAAATCTCATTGATTAAATATCAAATTTATTGTAAAATTATCTTAACAATTATAATTATATTCAAGGAGAGATAAATGACAGAAGAGATTAAAAAGATTCTTGACTATGTTCCTACAGTTATAGAACAGTCTTCAAGAGGTGAAAAATCATTTGATATTTTCTCAAGATTATTAAGAGAAAGAATCATATTTTTAGGAACAGAAATTGATGATGATGTTGCTAATTCAATAGTTGCACAAATGTTATTACTCGATAGTGAAAATCCGGAAAAAGATATTATGTTATACATAAATTCTCCCGGAGGAAGCGTAACTGCAGGATTTGCTATTTATGATACAATGCAGCATATCAGAGCTGATGTTCAAACAATTTGTCTTGGACAAGCTGCTTCTATGGGAGCATTCTTACTATCATCAGGTGCAAAAGGTAAAAGATTAGCACTTCCTCACTCAAGAATTATGATTCACCAGCCTTTAGGCGGTGCAAGAGGTCAAGCTACCGATATTGAGCTTGAAGCAAAAGAAATCTTAAGAATGAAAGATTTATTAATCGGTATTATGGCAGAAAATGCAGGACAAGATTTTGAAAAAGTTAAAGCAGATTGCGAACGTGACCATTACTTGTCTGCTCAAGAGTCTGTTGAATACGGATTAATTGATAAAGTTGTAACTCAGGTTTAAACTTGTACATATATAGAAAAGCGCGGTACAGAAAAGATGTACCGCACTTTTTTTTATAAAATCAGAGTTAATTATGCTATTTGAGCCTGCGCGTTTTCACTTGCACTTTGCGCTTGATTCATCGCTTGCTGAAGTTCTGACATAGCAGATTCAAACTCTTCTTTGGAACTTGCATTTTCTATTTTTGTTCTGAAAGCTTTAACCGTTTCTACTGATTGTTCAAGCATAGCAAGCTGATTTTGCATTTCTTCGGGTGACAATTCTTGCACAAAAAGCTCAGTATTTGAGTGAATCGGTTTTATCCATGTTGTTGAAACTTTTGGAACGGTACCTGACGGATGAGTTAATAAAGTCCCAAATACCTTTAAATTATAGGAAGGATTTTTACCGCCAATTGCGATTGCTTCTTTAGTAGAAAACCAATTTGACGGTTTGTACCATTTCTTTTTTACTCCTGTTGAAGAAACATAATCATCCAAAACTGTTCTATAGTCATCAGGTGATTTTGCATATTTTCTCATCATATTTTCTTGAGCTTTTATTAAATCTTTAAAGCTTCTTTCATAAGCCTTTTGTAAATTAGTCATTTGTCTTTGGAATTTAGCGTACTCTTCAGCTCTTACATTCCAACCGCTTATGGAAACTTCGCCGTTTGAATCAGGGGTTCTTGCTGCAAGACGTTCTATATTTTCCTGTGCAGCTGTTTTGGTATCTTTGGCTATTAATTTATCAATATCGGCTTTTGATTTTAAACCCTTATATTTTGTAAATTCAAGCCTGTTTTTAGTTAATAATGCTTTTTTCTCAATTAATAAAGTCAACTTTTCAGGGTTTGTTTCAACTGCAATTAAATCATCAACCGCTTGAATTTGATTATTTAAACCTTTTTCGTAATTTGCCAATTTTGAAGCATATATATCATCCCACCCCTTAAAAGCATTTCCCCAAGAAGTTTTTACGGAATGTTTTGCCGAACGGAACGCATTAACAGTCATATCTCTTCCTGCATTGGAGAAAAGCTCCCCGACTTTTCCTATTTTTGATGCAGGAGTTTTTGCACAGCTTGCAAGTTCGGCTGTTTCTGCAGAAGTCCTGAAACCTGCACCGATATTTCTTAAGCCGATTGCGGAAAGGACTCCCATTACACCATTTACCACAATATCTTGCTGTGCTTCATCAATTTTCGCCTGATCTTTTTTCTTTTCAGCTTCTTTTAAGTCTAAGATACCTTTTCCTACTCCAACAGCCCCTAGACCGGCTCCCAGAGCGCCTAAAATAACAGGTCCTCCCGGAACAAAACATAATCCTACGCCGGCAGCAAGACCTACACAGTTCCAGAACAATCTTTCTTTACTGTGATTTCCGTCTTTATCATATCCAGCAAAACTTTTTGCAAGATTCTTAAATCCAGTCCAACCGTTTGCAGCCCATCTTAGTATACCTTTTTGACCGCTATCAACTCTGGCGCCGCCATCAGAAGTTTTACATGCTTCCAGTTCCTCTTTAGCTTTTTGGTTTTCTTCTTCCTGAACTTTTAAACTATTAATAACCGCACGATTTTCAGCTTTTAATGCAAGAAGTTCCATCTGCTTCAAAAAGTCATCTTGAGCTTTTTTTGCAGCCTCCTGCATTTGCTCCCATTCTTTTTGAACTTCGCTTTTCTCATCTTCTTTTTTCTGAATGTTTCCCGAGCTGTTACTGTTCCCTGACCATATCGGAAGAGTACAATAAGCGGGGAATCTTAAAGGTTCGTATGCCATCTTATATCCCAATTTAATTATCCCTATATACATAAAGTTTATTTAGAGGATAAAATTGCTTTTTCTTAACAAAATGTTACATTAATTTATCATGCTTTGATATATTTTTTTTGATATAATTTGTATATGAAGTGTGGATTTGTAACAATATTGGGACGTCCTAATGTTGGAAAGTCAACTTTGCTAAATCAGATATTAGGTCAAAAAATCGTAATCACTACTGATAAAGCTCAGACGACCAGAAAACGTATTAAAGGAATTTTAACGGATGAAAACGGGCAAATAATTTTTGTTGATACCCCCGGAATCCATCGTCCGCTAAATAAACTTGGAGAATTCTTATTAGACGAAGCAAAAGTTGCAGTTCCGGATGCAGACTTAGTTTTATTTTTGGTAGACGGGACAGAACCCGCCGGCAAAGGCGATAAATGGATTGTTGAAAATATTCTTAAAGGGGCAAAAGTTCCTACTATATTAGTTATGAATAAACTTGACAAAATCAAAAATATCCAAAAAGTGGAAGAAAATTTAATGAGTTACAAAACACTTTTTGATGAAAATGTTCCAATTGTTAGAATATCTGCAAAAACAGGCAGAAATAAGGATACTTTGATTAGTAATATATTAAAGAAATTACCCGAAGGAGAAAAATTATATCCTGATGATATTGTAACAGAAGAGAGCATGCGATCTGTTACAGAAGAAATCATAAGAGAAAAAATTCTGATTAATACTCAGGATGAGATTCCGCATTCAGTAGCCATCAAAGTTGAAAAATATGAAGAAAAAGAAGATATTGACAAAATTTATGCAACAATATATTGCGAACAAAAGAGTCAAAAAGGTATATTAATCGGCAAAGGCGGAAGTTTATTAAAAAAAGTAGGAATAGAAGCAAGAGAAGAACTTGAAAAAATAACAGAAAAAAAAGTTTTTTTAGGTTTAGAAGTAAAAGTTGAGAAAGATTGGCGTAAAAAAGACAAAATTTTAAAAGATTTTGGATATAATACACAAGATAGTTGACAATAATAGCTCTAAAGAACTAGCAAAAATTAAAATGAGAAATTTATATAAGTATATAGGAGTGTGTGTATGAGAATAACGAGTACAGAAAATCACAATATTCAAAAAGTAAATAATATTCGTTCCGTTAAGCAGCCGAACTTTGGGAGAGTCTGGGAAGAACATATAAGCTGGGGGGCTAACTATGTAAAAAACAAAGGAACAACTAATTTTAAATTATTTTCATTTCCTGACGCAAAAGCTGTATTTGTAGAAATTGCAGATAAAGCAACTGCCGGCTTGCAAAATATCAGGGAAAGACTTGTTCAAATAGTAGCTCTTGCAGGAACCGGATTAGCATATGAAAAAGCTATCGGTATTGATGAACACTCAAAAGCATACAAAATGGAGCATAAAGGCGATGGTATTTATGTCGCAAACGATGTAGATGCTAAACCAGATGACAAATACAGATACATTATCGTAGACGGCGCAAGAAATATTAATATTGTAAAAGATCCTTATGCCAAAAAACAGGAAAATATTCATGGATGGAGTTCTATATACGATCCTGATAATTACAAATGGAAAAATACAAAATGGCTTGAGGGCAAAGATTCCCGCAGAATAAACAGAGATTCTAAAGACGGAGCTTTTCATGGTCTGTCAAAATTAAGAATTGAAGAGGTTAACATTCCTACAATAACAAAAGAAGGAACATTTATTGCTGCAAAAAACGCAATTGATAAAATTGCAGAAAAAAAGATTGTAAATGCAATTGAAATTATGCCGCTTGAAAATACGTATTCAAAACAATGGGGGTATGACGGGGTAGATAAATTTGCAATTAATGAAAGAATGGGAACTCACGCTGAATTAAAAGAATTAATAGATTATGCCCACGGAAAAGGGCTGAACGTAATTATGGACATGGTCCCCAATCATATGGGGCAGGATGGGGATTACCTTGCTCAAACAGGACAATACGAATACGATTCAACAGAATGGGGAGCAAAGTTAAATTATGAACACGATGGCAACAAATATGTAAGAGATTTTATGGTAAATGCCGCTCTCTGGTGGGCAAACGAATTCAAAGTGGATGGTCTTAGATTAGATATGACAAAACATACGGCATCAGATTATTTGTTAAAACAAATTGTTGATGAAGTAAATGAACATAACCCTAATGTATTTCTAATAGCCGAAGACGGCAGAGATAACAAACTTTCTTTAACAAGATATGATGATACACAAAATACACACGAAGAAAAGATTAATAATATTGACTTGTTTGTTGATCTTATCGGAAAAGGCGCAAAATCAACTCCGCATGCAATAGGCTTTGACAGCGAATGGGATTTTCCGTTCGTGCATGCTCTTTGGGATGCTGTTACACACAATAGTCGTACTTCACTAACTGCACTTGACGATGCGATGATAAATTCAAATCACAGAGTTAAATATATTATGAGCCATGATGAGATTGGTAATAAAGACGGCACAAGGCTAATTCCTAAAATTATGGCACAATATATGGATTATTTTTCAAACCTGAATGACAGTAATGAAAATAAGGGACAAAAAGCAGCTCGTTTATCGCAAGATATATTTGTTGCATTATTAACAGGTAAAAATTCTACTGATGAAGAATTAAAAAAACTTCAACAAGACTATGGAATGAGATACATATTTGACAGAACCGCTCTTGTTAACGGTCTAAAAGCTGCATTAGCAAAATCAAGACTAGCCTATGGTACCATTATGACAGTACCGGGACCAAAAATGATTTTCCAGGGCGAAGGTTCTGTCGATATGTCTTACTTTAAATTCTTTAGAGATTTCTCTCCTGAATTTCATAATTATCCTCCAAATAAGGGCATTCATGAAAAAATAAGTGCAGAAAAAGGATACGACATTTCTAATGAATATGCTATGAAAGATTCCATTGTAGGACAGATTAAACCCGGAGGCGAATTTGCTAATGTTCAAGAACAAATGATTGCTTATAATAAGGATTTATCAAAATTAATAGACTCTAATGAAGCTCTCCAATCCGGAATAATAAAATCTGTATATAGAGACCATGAAAATATGGTTCATATACATTCACTTGAAAAAGATGGAGAAAAGTTTTTAATATTTAAAAATTATGCTGATAATTTTCATAACGGAACATATTCTTCATTAGGATTCCCTCATGACGGCAAATATATAGAAGTATTCAACAGCGACGATGTAATTTACGGCGGAAGCGGAAGATTAAATAAAGGTCGTGAAATTACTGCCGATAATCAGAATTTGAAATTAGCTGCAAACACAATGGTAATATTGAAGAAATTGTAAATAGTTTTTAAACGTAGACAATTCCTGTCGTTGTGATACATGTAAATAATTATTTAAATAAATGCAACAAAATATGTATTTTGTTGCATTTATGCAACTAATTTTTTTTTATTATTAACAATATTTTTAATCAAATCAAATGTAAACATTTGTAACAAATAACTTCCTTTGTGAAATTAAATATTTTTTAAATACTTTATATATATGTGAGATGTAGCAAACAAATTTACTTAAATCCCTAAATCCCTTCCTAATTAATTTTCCTAGCTTCTCCTAATCGAGAAGTTTTTTTTTATTATTTATTATAATTTGTTAATTGTTTATAATTTTCTATGATTTCCGGATGCTTTGAAATATACAAAGTATACTGTCTCATTTTTTCAAGAATATTTTTCGATATAATATGCTCCATTTTACAACCCAAACTCTCAGCTTCTACAGGAGTTATCAATAATATTTTTTCAAAAAACTCCTTAAGTATATTATGCTTATGATATACACGAATAGCTTCTTGTTTTCCTTTTTCAGTCAAAGCAATCTCACCGTAACTCTCATATTTAATAAGTTCCTTCGCAACTAATTTTGATAGGGCTTCCGATACTGACGCGCGGGAGATATTAAGATTGCGCGCCAGTTGGGCACCCTTAAGTTGTGTTTTATGTATATCTGCAATGTAGATTGCTTCTAAGTAGTCTTCCAAACCTGATGATAATGAAGTATTATTCATATTACACATTATTGTAAGGCATACCTTACACTTTTGTCAAGTAAAATTTTTTTTGGGCTTAATTAACCCCTGTTTGTTATCCTGACCATTAATTCCTTTGCATAATCCATTTTTAAGGAAATATTTAAGAATATATACAAAACACTTGTAATTATTATAACTGTAACTATTTTTACAAGTTCAAATATGTACTTGGGTAAATTAAAGTCATTAAATTTTTCACACAGAATAAAACCAATAGTTAATGTTATTAGACCGGCAATTAACATTTTCCCTAAATTAATAAACAAGCTTTTATAATCCAGTCTTATTCTTTTAGAAATAAATATACCTAGCATTACTGCATTAAATAAAGTTATAAAGGATGTAGAAAGTGTAATTCCTGCAATTCCCATATTTAACTTTAATATCAAAAACCAATTTAAAAAAGCTTTCAATAGAATTGAAGATGTAGCAATAATAAAAGGTGTTTTTGAATCATTAAAGGCATAGTAAACCCTTGTTATTGAATCTCTGAAAACATAAGGCAGTATTGAAAAGGATAAAAAACAAAGTGCTTCTGATACCATAACAACGGCATTCGAATTAAATGCACCCCTTTCAAATATTAATGAAATTCCGTCTTGTGCAAGCAAAAGAATAAATATGATTATTGGAATAGCAACAAAAAATAACACTCCGACACCTTTATTAAAATAGCTTTTTATGGCATCGGCATTGCCTTCTCCCGCCAGTCTTGAAAATATAGGAAATAAAGGAACAAGAAACGCTGTTACCAAAATTCCTACCGGAAATTGGAAGATTCTATTTGCAAACACAACAGCTGTCCATGCTCCTAATACAAGATTTGATGCAAAAAACATATCAATATAAATACTTATCTGACCGACAGTAGAACTCAAAATGGCAGGAAATAAGAGCTCACAGATTTCTTTAAATTTGACTGTTTTTACATCTAAATTAGGCTTAATTCTATATCCTATCTGCCTGATTTTAGGAAACTGAAGCAATATTTGACAAATTGCACCTAATGTAGTTGCGCCGGCAAGTACGAAACCGGATTTATCGCATTTGGCTATTGATATTGCGATTATTACCACAATACTCAATATCATTGGAGATAAATTCGGTAAAATATATTTTTTGTGAACAACTAAGAGTCCGTAATAAATACCTATAATACCACCTATTAATATAATAGGTGACATTATTCTGAAGTGCGCTGAAGCAAGAGATATAAGCTCAGGTGAACCTGCTGATATTATCAATCCCATAATTTTATCAGCAAATATAAAGCCTAAAATTGCAAAAATTGAGAAAAATATAAACGATACTGTTAAAAATGTATTATAAAGCTTATTTATCTCTATATCCGGTTTTTCATCAGCACCTATAAGTTTTGAAAAAACAGCTACGGCAGCACTATGAAAAGGACCGCCGACACCGCCGAGTATTATTATTGCAAGAGAAGGCAGCTGCAGAGCATAAAAATACGCATCAGACACTAACGTGGCACCATAAAAATTGGCAACGACCATATCTCTTACGAAACCTATAAGCTTACTGGCAACCGTCACTAATGCAATTAACCATGCTGCTTTTAGAATTCCTTCATTTTTAGTTTTTATTGCTTTACTTTCCATTAAAAATATCTTCCGAAAACTTATTCTTCTTCATCTTGAAAACTAAGCTTTGAATGTTTTTCCACTAATTCAATATATGCACTCACAGAACGTCCCAACGATGGAGCGTGAAGCGTTATAGTGTTATATCCGTCATCAATAAATCTTGAAATATCAATTTTTTGTTCCCGATGAAAAACCGGTTTTGAAAGAACAAATTCCAATTCTTTACCGTTTATCATAACAGCAAGCTTTGGTGCTGTTGTATCTGTAATAACAATTTGAGCCCTTCCTATAGGAGCCCAGAAAGTTTGTTTTACATCATTACCGGACACCGTTACAGGGATTGTTCCTAAATTTATACCTGAATAGTAATGCCTTAATATGTTATAATAGGGCTGATTAAGTTTTAATGCCATATACCCTGCTCCATACTGGCTCATACCGACACCATGACCGAATCCTCCACCGTATACGACAATTTTTTGAACATTACCGTAATTATCTATTTGCTTTTCAAATACTGCATTTGCGCTTGGCAGCGATACGCCGTTTTTCTGAAAAACTCTTCTTATGACTAATTCTTTTGAAATGGTATAGCATCCTTTTGATGTAAGAATCTCGACCTCCATTATTTTACCGGAGTTACCTCGTTTCATTACTTTTATATCTTTAATTTTTCCTATATCATCACCTTCTCTTAGTGACGGATATACGAATCCGGTTTTAGATTGAGCGGGTAAAGTTATTTTCAGGACATCCTCAAGTTCTTTAGCGCCCCATTCTTTTGTCCATCGATAATATGGAGATTGAATATCAAAAGAAGGAACTTTTGTTCCGTAAAACTCTTTTGCTTTTATATCATCAATTATCGGTTCAAACTCAGATTTATCAGGAACTGCTGTCAAATAAGCTTTAGTAGTTGACGGAAACTTCTTTGTGTAAGGATCTGAAAAAGCATTTGCATAACTTTCGGTATAACCGCCTGCTGTTGAACTATACAAAGCTAAAATCAACTCATTATTATACAGAGCAACAACTCCGTCTGTTTCCATGACCGCTCTTGTTGCCAAATCCTCTTCTGTATTTGCGCCAAAATATACTTGACTCGCAACACTGTCGACCACATTAAATTCTTTATAAGCTTGAGTTCTTGGCGTTAAAACATAATTTCTTGCTGCTACAGCCTGTGCCTTTAAAGCTTCTAAACCGAAAGAAACAGGCATTTCATTTGGGACAACTCCTTTTAAATAATCTTGAATTTCTATTAGATTAACTATATAGAACCCTTCTTTAGAAGTATTTTGGACAATCTCAATAGCTCCATGGTATAACGCAGGTTTTCCTTTTCTTTGGAGACCTCTTACGCCTATTAATCCTTTGGGACAAACTATAACAACATCAGGTAATATTGCTGAACTTTCATTAATCGTTGTAACAAGCCCTCTTGAAGAAGCTTGAAAAGAGATATCAGTATTTGCAGGTATTTTTAAGATGGCTTTTCTTGAGGCTTTGTCGCATATTTCACACTCATCAGTACCATACAATACCGCTTCTTTTTTCTGAACATTTTGAAAATTATTATCTGTTATCCCTACTCTTACAATCTCAAAATCATTAACGGCAAAAGCACAACAAAAATTTACAGCAAAGAATATTAAAAATATGCCTAATATTTTTTTCATTTTACCAACGTACATACTTATTTCAATTCCCAAACCGTTCCGTCTTTTGAATCCTTCAACAGAATTCCCGCATCATCAAGAGCAATTCTTATCTTATCTGCAATATCCCAGTTTTTTTCTGCTCTTGCGTTTTTTCTTTTATTTATTACATCTTCCATTGAAGTAAATTCTTCATTAAGAGTTTTGCTTATACTTTTCAATTTTTCTTGCAGCTCTTCATCGCTTAACCCTGCCTTTTCAAATATAAACCCTAATGTTGTCGCCAGTTTATACAGAAGTGTATAAGCATAATCTACATCCTTATTTGCTTTATTTGTTAAATCAAATAATACTGCCAGAGCTTTTGAAGTATTTAAATCATCGTCCATTGCATCTGTAAACTCTTTATACTCTTCCAGTTGAGTAATATCGATATTTTCATTCAAATCGGTTCTTTTAGCATTTAGCATTCTTTTAACACCGGCTTGAGCAGATTGTAATGCCTCATCAGAAAATTCAACAGGCATTCTGTAATGATTTGTTAAAATAAAGAATCTTATAGTATTTGAATCATAATTTTTTAGCAAATCATCTATTGTTAAAAAGTTGCCTAATGATTTTGACATCTTTTCTTTATTAATAGTAACAAAACCGTTA
>ODAI010661290.1_pt1 | contig 16182 bp, 17 predicted proteins | sample 1539321 | NCBI WGS metagenome assembly ODAI01 (sample SAMN02144231, study PRJEB22623) | gut metagenome | biome: sheep rumen | host: Ovis aries | place: New Zealand
CTGCGGCATTGAAGGGCTTGAGGTTAAGGCTGCCCGACTTGTCGTTGAACCATTCTTGGTCGCTGCTGCCGCCCAGGCCCAGCACACTGCCCTCATAGTGGGTCTTGCCCGAGAGGTTGAAAGTGAATTTGGGACCGGCAAAGATGGCGAGGGTGAGGTCCTTGTTGAGGTGGAGGCCGTAGTTGAACAGCACGGGGACGTCCAGGCCGATGATGGTGGTGGTGTGCTTGCCGCTGGCAATGCCCCAAAGACTACTGGAGCCGCTCTCGGTGCCGTAGCGCAGCTGGCCGCCGATGTTGAGTTTGAGGTCGCCGGTGAGGGACAGGTTGTGGTTGGCACCAACAAAGATGCTGCTCAGGGTGAGGGAACTGTTCTCAGAGGCCCATGCTTCGGGACTGTAACCCAGATGAATGCCCGTCTGGGCGTTGGCCTTGCCAGCAAAGAGAATGCCGGCAGAAAGGATAGCAATGATGATAAATCTCTTCATTTCTTTTGTGTTTTAGTTGTTATTTTTTTCGCTCCATAACGGAAAGATTCAGGCGATTATTGCATCGATAGTGCTTTTTTTAGTCTTTTTGACAAAAAAGTCGTATTTTTGCAGATTGTTTTTTGTATGAAAGTAAACACTATGGAGAGAACTTTTGTAATGGCCGACAAGGCCACCGAAGTGTTTCCCGAGGTGGATGCCGAGGGTAAGGTGATAGGCCGTATGAGCCGGGCCGAGGCCCACAGCGGCACCAAACGGCTGCATCCCGTGGTGCACCTGCACCTCTTCAACAGCCGTGGCGACCTCTACCTGCAGCACCGCGCTAAATGGAAGGATGTGCAACCCGACCGATGGGACACCGCCACGGGCGGCCATTTCGACTATGGCGAGACTCCTCTGGAAGCCTTGGCCCGTGAGGTGCTGGAAGAGATTGGCCTCACGCCCGTCCAATACCAGCCCCGTCTGCTGCGGAAGTATATCTATGAGAGTGCCATTGAGCGGGAACTGGTGTATGTCTTTGCAGCCACTTTTGACGGCACCCCTTCGCCCTCGCCCACCGAGACCCAGGGCGGCCGTTTTTGGACAGTGGAAGAGATAGAGGCCAACTTGGGCAAAGGTGTTTTCACCCCCATGTTCGAGAAAGAGTGGCCTAAACTGATTTATGACATAAAATAACCGATATGAAGAAGATTTGCCTAATGTTATTGCTGTGCCTGACTGCATGGAATGCCGTGGCGCAGAGTAGGTCCGACATCCTGCGGGAACAGCTTTTGCACAATCAGAAATATGTGTTGGTAGTGGCCCACCGAGGCGACTGGCGCAACCATCCCGAGAATTCGCTGCCCGCTATCGAAGGCTGCATTGAGCAGGGGGTGGACATGGTGGAAATTGACCTGCAACGCACTCGGGATGGGGTGCTGATATTGATGCACGATGCCACCCTCGACCGCACCACCAACGGGCACGGCCGGGTGGACGAGCACACCTTTCAGGAAATAGCCGACCTGCGGCTGAAAGCCATGCACGGTGCCTGCCTGACCCGCAACCATGTGCCCACCCTGCAGGAAGCCTTGGAACTGTGCCGTGGCAGAGTACTGATAAACATCGACAAGGGCTACCAGTACTACGACGAGGTGCTGGCCCTGGCCGAGAAGACCGGCACGCAGGGCCAGATAGTCATCAAATCGGGCGTGTCGCTGCAACAGCTGTCGCAGGAACATCCCACAGCACTGGATGCATTGGTGCTGAACGCTCCCAGGATTGCCCGTGGCGATCAACTCTCGGCTGCCGAAGTGGGGGACAGGGGTTTGCTGTATATGCCGGTGGTGAGCATCGACAGGCCCGAGAGCGTCGATTTTATTACCGCTTTCATGAAAGCCCATCCCGTTGCGGTGGAGTGCAACATGAGTGAGTTCAACGAAACTGCCCGTCAGAATCTGGAGCGCCTGCGCGAGGCAGGCATCAGGATATGGATGAACTCCATTTGGGGGTCGCTCTGTGCCGACCACGACGACGACCGCGCCGTCGAACTCTACCAGCCCGGTGAGAGCTGGGGCTGGCTGCTGGAGCAGGGTGCCTCCATCATCCAGAGCGCCCGCTGCCTGCCGCTGCTGCAATACCTTGGGCAGCGGGGCAGCCGAAAGTGACTAGCGGTCAGTAGGTGCCAACATAGTTGGTGAAACGGCTCCATCCCGTGGCGGTCTGATAGTTGCTGATAGCGGACATCATTACGGTGACGGGGATGGTGGTAGGCATATTGCCAAAGGTGGTGGCGTTGCAAGCAGGCGGCGTGGCGGTGAGGCAGGTGATGGCCTGCACCGAGTCGCAACCAACGAAAGCGCTGTCGCCCATCTGCTGCACCGAACGGTCGAGATAGATGCTGCGCAAACCCGAGCAGTGGGCAAAGGCCCTGTCGCCAATCTGCATGATGGTGGCGGGCAGTTGTATGGAAGCCACCGAAGCACATCCGCTGAAGGCGTCGGCAGGGACAGCCGTAAGGGTCGAGGGGAGCTCAATGCTGGCCAGCGATGTGCAGCCACGGAAACAGCCCTGCCCCAGCGTGGAGAGCGAGGTGACGAATTGGAAGGACTGCAGTTGCGTGCAATTCTCAAAAGCATAATCCCCGATGGTGGAGATGGAGGTCGGGACCGACACACTGGATAGCGAACTACAGTTGCGGAATGCCGCAGACTCAATGACGGAGATGGTCGGCGGGAGGGTGAGGGAGGTGATGCCGGTGTAGCTGCTGAAGGCATTGCTGGCCACCTGCGAAACCACATAGGTCTGCCCCTCAGTGCATAGCGACACGGGCCATATCGAAGCCACCGTCAGTACCCCTTCGGGCTTCTCTGTCTACGCCTTTGAAAACCACGCCTGGGTGAAGAAACAGGGCCAACTGATGCTCACCGAAGGCGAAAGAACCATGCTCTATCTCTCAGCCCAAGGCTACACCATGAGCCAGATTGGCGAGAAGATGTACCGCTCCGTCGACACCGTGAAGATGTACCGCAAACACGTGTTCGACAAATTAGGAGTCACCAACATATCCGAGGCCATTGCCTACGCCTATAACTACAATCTGCTGTAGGCCGCCGCAGCACCCCTTTTGTGTTCAGCAAGGAAGCCTGCTAGCGCATTGCACCCTGCCACTGTTGTTTTGCATAATCTATTGTAGACCAACTTTGTGAACGTAATCTCAAGACTGTCACAGTGCTTTACCCCCGTTCGAATAGCGATGGGAAAGCGAGACAGGATCGAAGTGGTAGTGGCGGCGAAGCGTGGATGATATGGAATAAGGCTGCTGCCCCATGAGAAACCGATGGGGGATGAAGAAAAGGGCACACGAAACGATTACTGGTAGTGCTCGGCGATGCGGTCGAGGAGGGGGAGGGCCTGGTCGAGGGTGGTGGTGTTGACCAGCGGAATGCGGAACTGCTTGAAGTCGAAGAGCCCTTTGAAATAGCCGCCGTAGTGTTTGCGCATCTCAAACATGGCGGTGTGTTCGCCCTTGAATTCGACGGCGGCCAGCAGGTGTCGGCGGCAGACCTCGACCCGCTCCTGCACGCTGACGGGGCGCTCGGCCTCACCACGCAGCAGGCGTTGGGTCTGCTCGAATATCCAGGGGTTGCCGATGGCGCCGCGGCCTATGAGGATGCCGTCGACACCGTAACGTTGGCGGGCCTCCAGGGCCTGTTGTGGGGTGACGATGTCGCCGTTGCCAAAGATGGGTATGTGCATGCGGGGGTTGTTTTTCACCTCGGCGATGAGGGTCCAGTCGGCGCTGCCTTGATACATCTGGGTTTTGGTGCGGCCATGGATGCTGAGGGCTGCGATGCCCACGTCCTGCAGCCGCTCGGCCAGCTCGACGATGGGCTTGTCGTCGGCATCGTAGCCCAGACGTGTCTTGACTGTGACGGGGAGGTGGGCGCGGCGGACAACGGCCTCGGTGATGTGCAGCATTTTGGGCAGGTCCTTGAGGATGCCGCTGCCGGCCCCTTTGCCGGCCACCTTGCGGACCGGGCAGCCCCAGTTGATGTCGATGAAGTCGGGCTGCTGGGCCTCCACAATGTCGACACACTGCACCAGCTCCTCCTCGTTGGCCCCGAAGATTTGTATGCCGATGGGGTGCTGCGAGGGGGTGAAACACATTTTGCGATAGCTCTTTTCGGCCTCGCGGTTGAGGGCCTCGGAGGCGATGAACTCGGTGATGAGCAGGTCGGCCCCAAAGTCTTTGCACAGCTGGCGGAAGGGGAGGTCGGTGATGTCGTCCATGGGCGAAAGGCCAAGGACACAATATTTTCCAAAATCTAACGTTTCCATAAAAACGAGTGCAAAAATACGAATAAAACTTGACATAAAGAGAAATGATATGGTAAACAAGTGTTTGACGATAGCCTATGCCGAGTATGACTCGGTGGCGGAGTTGCCCGAGGAGGACCGCCGCCTGATGGAGGCGGCCATGGAGGCGACGGAGAGTGCCTATGCCCCTTACTCTCAGTTTCATGTGGGGGCTGCGGTGAGGCTGGCCGACGGCACCATCGTGCGGGGCAGCAACCAGGAGAACATTGCCTACCCTTCGGGACTTTGCGCCGAGCGGACGGCGCTGTTCAGTGCTTCGGCCAAATATCCGCAGTTAGCCGTGGAGGCCTTGGCCGTGGTGGGCTTTCACGAGGGGCAATTCACAGAGGCGTCGCCCTGCGGTGCCTGCCGACAGGTGATGGCTGAGTATGAGCTGCGTTATGGCAACGAGATAAGCGTGCTGTGCTATCTTTCGGGAGGGCGAATTCGGCGTATTTCGGGTGTGAAAAGCCTGCTCCCGTTTGCCTTTGAAGCCGAATTATAGAAAAAAATATCGTTTTGCAAAGTGTTGAAAAACACTCGTATGGGCGTTTTTGCCAAATATTTTTCGGCGAAAAAGTTTCTTACACTGATTTTTCTTTGTACCTTTGCACGCTTAAAAAGTGATTTTAAATAAGGATAATAATAAATTAAATACTTAAATATGGGAATTATTGGAAGTATCAGAAAACACTCAGGAATAGCAGTTGCCGTAGTGGGTATTGCTATCGTTGCATTCATCATCGGTGACCTCACCAAGAACCAGAGAGGTGTGCCCGATATGGGTAAGATTGGCGACCAGACCATCACATACGCTCGCTACAACGAAAAGGTGGAAGAGATGGAAGAGAGCTACAAGGCCCAGCAGAACATTGCTCAGATACCGGCCGAGGTGGAATATCAGCTGCGCGACCAGGTGTGGCAGAACTTGGTGACCGAGACCCTCACCGACAAAGAATTTGAAAAACTGGGTCTCCAACTCACCAATGCCGAGTTGAACGATATGTATATGGGTACCTTTGTCCACCCCTACATTCGTCAAGTCTTTTCCGACCCGCAGACTGGCAACTTCAACGTGGCCGCCGTCAAGCAGTATATGTCTAACTTCGACAATCTTGACACCCTTCAACGTATGCAGCTGGTGGAGATTGAGAAGAGAGTGACGGAAGACCGCAAGCAGCAGAAATACAGTGCGCTGATTTCTCGCGGCATGTACATGCCCAAGGCCATCGCCCAGCAGATTGCCGACATGGGCAGCAAGCTGAGCAACGTCACCGCCATCAACTGCAGCTATCAGTCGCTCTCCGACGACGAGGCCGGCACCCTGACCGACCAGGACTATCAGAACTACTACAACAAGCATAAGGCCGAGTTCCGTCTGCGCGACGAAATCCGTGAGATTGACTATCTCATCTATCCTGTTGTCCCCACCCAGCAAGACCTGGCCAACATCCAGGCCGAGGTGGAGAAGACTTGGGAGGAGTTCCAGACCATCAGTGCCGACGAGCTGACCTTCTTCGTCAATGCTGAGTCTTCGCGCAACTACGACTCCACCTACCGCAAGGCCAGTGAGTTTGCCAGCCCCATGGACAGCGCCCTTATGGCTGCTGGCGAGGGCAGTTTCATCAGCCCCCGCATTGCCGGCAACGAGTGGGTTATGGCCAAGGTGTTGAAAATTGCCAACCGCCCCGACAGCCTGCGTGCCAGCACCGTCTATATTTTCAATAGCAATGCCGGTAGCAACTTCACCCGCACCGACGAGCAGGCCAAACAGCTTGCCGACAGCGTGATGAACCTGCTCCGCAGTGGTGCCATGACCATGGAAGAGGCCGTTAGCAAGTACTCCGACGACCCCCAGAAGTCGCAGAACAACGGCGACATGGGTTGGAATCTCGACGGCGGCTATGGCTTCATCAACGAAGACATTATCAACACTCCCGAAGGTGGTTACTTCGTGAAGAAGCACCCCCAGGAGGTTGGCTATTTCTTGGTGAAGGTGACCGGCAAGACCACTCCTCACAGAAAATATCGTGTGGCCACCATCGCACGCGAGATTGCTGCCAGCGAGGCCACTTCCCGCAATATCTATAACGAGGCCAACAAATTTGCTGGCAACAACCGCACTTATGCCGAGATGACTGCTACCGCCCAGGCCGAGAACCTGCAGGTGCGCAATGCCATGGTTTCTGCCATGCAATACGGAATCGGCGGTGTGAGCAATGCACGCAGCATTATCCAGTGGGCCTACAATGAGGACACCGAGGTGGGCACCGTGGCCGACCAGATTTTCGAAGGCGACGACATGTTTATTGTTGCTGCGCTGAAGGATGTCTTTAAGGAGGGTTATGCTTCTCTCGACCAGGTTCGCCCGATGATTGAGAACCAGGTTCGCATCGAGAAGAAGGCCGAAGTGCTGAAAGCTCGTCTGGAAGAGGCTCAGAAAGCCGGTGGCAACCTCAGTGCCATCGCTGCCAAGGTGAATGCCACCATCGACACTCTCGACAGCGTTTCCTTCAACGACTACTATCTGGGTCAGTATGGCATGGAGCCTAAGGTTCAGGCCGCCATCGCTGCCGCTGAGGCCAACAAGCTTATCGGACCCATCCAGGGTGCCAACGGTGTGTATATGGTCAGCGTGAACGCCAAGATGGACAACCCCGCTGCCCCCGACGTGGAGAGCATCCGCATGCAGAAACAGCAGTCCTTCATGCAGGGTCTGCGTGGCATCCAGCAGGTGCTGAAAGACAAAACCAAAGTGAAAGACAACCGTATCAAGTTCTTCTAATGAACAGCCAGCGGTCGAATACGATAAAAGAGAAAGGCGCGGCCATGCGGCTGCGCCTTTCTAATAAGTGGCAGGACTTCAGCGAGCGGATGCACCACAAACGCCGCCTGGTGCTGATGGACACCGACACCTTCAAGGAGAATTTCTCCATGGAGCTGACCGGGGTCAACATTTTCACATACGTGGGCATCAGCGTCATCGCGTTGATTCTCCTCTCCATGCTGCTTATCGCATTCACCCCTCTTCACAACCTGATACCTGGTTACATCAAGCCTGAACAGAGAGAGGAAATTGTGCGCAGTGCCCAAACGATAGACTCTTTGGAACAGATTATCGACGGGCACGAACAGATGATTGCCACCATTCAGGATGTCATCAGCGGCAAGCCCCTCACCGAGGAACAGAAGCAGCAGACCGAAGAGATAAGCGAGGAGGCGGTGGTTTATCGCCACTCTAAGTCCGACTCGCTCTTGCGCCTGGAGATTGAGGCCAAGCAGAAACAATACAAGGAATCAAAGAAAAAGAAGAAATGAAAAGAATAGCCATATTGGGGTCCACAGGTTCTATCGGAACGCAGGCACTCAATGTCATTCGTCGCCACCGTGACTTGTTTTCCGTTGAAGTGCTTTGCGCCGGAAGCAATGCCGACCTTTTGATTGCCCAGGCGTTGGAGTTCGACCCCAATGCCGTGGCCATTGCCGACAAGAGCAAATACCCACAGGTGCAGGAAGCCCTTTCGCCCCACGACATCAAGGTGTTTTGTGGCATGGATTCCGTGGCCGACTTGATGGAGATGGAGTCGATAGACATGGTTTTGGCCTCCATTGTGGGTTTTGCGGGGCTGCGTCCCACCCTCCGAGCCATCGAGCACCACAAGCCTATCGCACTGGCCAATAAAGAGACCATGGTGGTGGCGGGCGAGATTGTCACGCGGGCGGCCATGGAACACCATGTGCCCATCCTTCCGGTCGACTCCGAGCATTCGGCCATATTCCAGAGCCTGGTGGGCGAAGGTGGAGGGGTGGACAAGATACTGCTCACGGCCTCCGGTGGTCCTTTCAGAGGCTATACTCGCGAGCAGCTGGCCCATGTGACCCTTGCCGACGCCCTCAAGCACCCCAACTGGAGCATGGGCCGCAAGGTGACTATCGACTCTGCTTCGCTGATGAATAAAGGCTTGGAGGTGATAGAGGCGCGCTGGCTTTTTGACGTGCCTGCCGAGCGCATCCAGGTGTTGGTGCACCCCCAATCCGTTGTCCATTCCATGGTGCAATACGTTGACGGAAGCATCAAAGCACAATTGGGCGTGCCCACTATGGAAACACCCATACAGTATGCCTTCAGCTTCCCTGAGCGCATTGAGAGTTTCCTCCCCCGCCTGAGTTTTGAGAAATACAGCCAGCTCACTTTCGAGAACCCCGACACCAAGACTTTCCGCTGCCTTGATTTGGCCTATCAGGCCATTGCCAAGGGCGGCAACATGCCCTGTGTGATGAATGCCGCCAACGAGGTGGCCGTACAGCGTTTCATCGAAGGCAGGCTCACCTTCCTCCAGATCGCCGACTTTGTGGAGGAGCAGATGCTGCGGGCACCCTTCATCGCCAAGCCCACGTTGGACGACCTCTTCCGAACCGATGCAGAAGTCCGGGCTAGTGGTGGGTTGCAATAGATTAAAGAGTTTATCCCGCACCGGCAGGGTGACAAAAGGGGACTCATCGCTGCCGTGCCTTTACAAATTTAATTATTAAGTGCCCCTAACATTAAATACTATTTACCATGAAAAAAATTGTCATTTCCCTACTGGTGGGCGCAGCCTTGATGATGACCGTCGGCTGCAAGAAAGACCAGAAAGACAACATCCGCCCCATCTCCACAACCTACCTTATGCTTGATGCATTGAAGAAGGACTACCAGACTGTTATTAAAGACTATCCCGACGCCCTCGACAAACTGGTGGAAGCCCGTTGCACTCTTGACCATAGGATTACCGAGGTTTCGTCGGTCAAGGACCTGAATGTAGTGAATATGTCCGAAGTCTACTACATCGGCTATTTCTCCGATGAGCATAGCAGCCATATCGTCTATATGGACCGCGATTTCGAGGCTGGAACTACGCAAATGACCTATGACCAACCTCGAAGCCCATGGCTTGGCGACTACTATATCCCCGTGGCCTCTTTAGACAGTATGATTACGCTGGAACAGGCCATCCGCTGTGTCATGGCCTCCGACTTTGCCACCCCCAACACCCGCTATGTCAACCTCCGCTATCCGGTTTACTCCTTTGACAAAGGTCACGCCATGTATGTTTTTGGCGGCTATTCGGCCGACGGCAAGCACCTCTGGGTCGATGCCTATACAGGTGAGGTCTACTCCGTTGATGACGACCAGGACAACGATGACTATTGAGATTTGAGAATTGAGAATTGAGATTTGGGAATTGGGAATGGAGAATTAATTGGGCGAGATCCAAGTTGAAAGTAAAAACTAAAAACTAAAAAGTGGTTAGGCAAATGTTTTGCCAATATACTTTTTAGTTTTTAGTTTTTACTTTATAGTTTTGGCTCTAGTTTGATAAAAGACTGATTTTTAGCAGCCTCGAAGAGGCTGAATCTCAATAATCCCATACTAAGCGACCAACGGGAGCGCAGTGTGGGGATAGCGAAACCCCTACTACTCAGCGTGTCGAAGACACGCCACATTGAGTAATACAAGCAAGAATCAGTCATACTTTGTACTAGAGCGTTTGGGGTTAGCCAAACCAGAGAACAGGTCTAGCAGGAAGTAGGCTGGGTTGACTGACTGGATTTGACTGTCGTGTCGGTTTTCGAAGTGCTGTCGGTCTTGGCCGGAGCGGGCTTAGGAGCAGTTTTTTTCTTGCGATGTTTCGGCATGAGAATGTCGTAGAGACTATGCTTTTTGTGAAATTTGTCTAGGTCCACATCGCCTGAAATACCACTAATGCGGCCCGTCTTGCTATGCTGCCATAAGGTGTAACGGATGGCGGGAGTGCCCTTGTACTTAGCCACAAAAATATGATAGGAGCGGTAACGCTTCCCAGCGAAATGTTCATGATAGACTTTCTCGCTGGTGTATATCATGGGTTTCACCCCATATTCTTTTTCCATGAGTTCCAGCAGTTTGTCCACACGCGCCATATATAGATTGCCGCTGTGGTGCCCTTCTATGTCAAGGACGGGTATCAGGTCTTGTTTCTTCTTCGAAACAACTGATTTGAAATTGGCAAACTGTTGGTAGGCAGTAGTCTTGCTGCTGTAAACATGATAGCTACCCACATAGATATTATGCTTGCGGGCCGAATCAATATTTGCTTTATAGCGAGGGTCTTTGATGGAAGTTCCTTCTGTGGCTCGAATGTATACGAACTTCACCTTCTTGCTTTTGGCCACCTTCTTCCAGTTGATGGTTCCCTGATACTTAGACACATCAATGCCCTGTGCCTGTGTTGTGGCCTTTGGACACAACACAAGCACAATGAGAAACAGCATTGACAGCAAAAGTCTACATGGAAATCTCATCTCCCGAAGCATTGAAGAACTTATAGTCTAACAGCCCATAGGACTCTGAGGGCTTGAAGGTTAGACGCAGTCGGTACTTAAACATCCATTGAAGGCCGATGCTTTTAATGCCTTTGGTGAGATAGGCGTAGACGTAGGGGTGTGTGATGATGGTGAGTTTCTTTTCGTTTTGAGAAGTGATGAGGTAGCGCAGGTTGGACTCGATTTCGTCTACAACCACCAAGCTAGACTTGATGGTGCCGGTGCCGTCGCAGAATGGGCATTTCTCCTGCACGTCGACCTCGACGGCGGGACGGACACGTTGACGAGTAATCTGCATCAAACCGAATTTGCTGAGTGGCAGGATAGTATGCCGAGCCTTGTCATGACTCATCTCCTTGGTCATGAAGTCATAAAGCTCTTTGCGGTGCTCAGCCTTGAGCATATCGACAAAGTCGATAATGATGATGCCTCCCATATCGCGCAGCCGCAGCTGGCGGACAATCTCCTTGCCCGACTCAATGTTGACCTGTAAGGCCGTATCCTCCTGGCCATTCCCTGCTTTGATGTGGTTGCCGCTGTTGACATCAATAACATGCATGGCCTCTGTATGCTCAATATACAGGTAGACACCAGAACGGATAGTAACAATTCGGCCAAAGGCACGGCGAATGTCGCGCATAATGCCAAACTGCTCAAAAATAGGAGTCTCCATCTTGTATGGATGGACAATGTCAACCTTGTCGGGTGCCACGGTGGCGATATACTGCCGCACCTCGTTGCATACATTTTCGTTGTCGACATAGATGGCATTAAAATCGTCAGTCAGCACGTCGCGGAGCAATGCCGAGGCCGTGTTCAGTTCCGAAAGCACCTTGGTGGGGCCCGTGATGGTCTTCAGCCGCTGCGTGAGGGTCTTCCATTGGGTCATAAGGTTGCGCAAGTCGGCATCCAGTTCCTCCACATTCTTGCCCTCTGCAATGGTACGCACAATAACGCCAAAACCCTCGGGCTTGATGCTCTGCATCAGACGGCGCAGACGGCCTCGCTCCTCGCCGCCCTTAATCTTCTGTGAAATGGAAATGCGATTGATAAAAGGCGAGAGCACCAAATAGCGTCCGGCAAGAGAGATGTCGCCCGAAAGCTTAGGTCCCTTGGTAGAGATAGGCTCCTTGGCCACCTGGGCCAACACCAACTGCCCCACTTTAAGCACATTGGAAAGGTTACCCGTCTTTTCTAGAATCGGTTCGTTTTTGAAATCTTTGAGTGTAGCCACGCTGCTGTCGCCATTCATGGCCAGTTTCAAGTACTTGGCCACAGAGCCGTAGTTGGTGCCCAAATCAAGATAATGGACAAAGCCATCCTTCTCCTCTCCCACATCGATGAAAGCGGCATTGAGGCCGGGCATTATCTTGCGCACCTTGCCTATATAGATGTCGCCCACATGGACTTTATTGCCCGCCTTGTCCTTATGGAGCTCAACCAATTGTTTCTCCTCCAAAAGGGCCAGTTGAATATCGTTCTCGTTAGCGGATATTATTAATTCTTTGTTCATTGTCATTTAAAAGTAAAACAAATTACACAAACTGGCGACTCGCACCGTTGTGTAATTTGTTTTAGTTGTTAGATTGTGTTTTAGACTTAGAGAAGGCCGCTAGGCTTACTTCTTCTTATGTCTGTTCTTGCGCAGGCGTTTTTTACGCTTGTGCGTCGACATCTTGTGTCTTTTGTGTTTTTTTCCGTTAGGCATGTTATAACAGATTTATTAGAATGATAAAATATAAAAATTCTTACTTGGTGTTCTTCTTAACGTCGTTGACGAAAGTCTTAGCGGGCTTGAAAGAAGGGATGTTGTGAGCGGGGATGATGATGGTGGTATTCTTCGAGATGTTGCGACCAGTCTTCTCGGCACGTTTCTTGATGATGAAGCTACCAAAACCACGGAGGTAGACATTCTCTCCTTCGGCAAGAGACTCCTTGACTACATTCATAAATTCTTCCACGGTGGCCTGAATGGCAACTTTTTCAATACCGGTTTTCTGAGCAATCTGAGCTACGATTTCAGCCTTAGTCATGTTTTCTATAATTTATTGTGTTTTATTTTAAAATTTAACTCACCCTTATGGGGGCGAAACAGGCTGCAAAATTACCAAAAAAAATTGACATGAAAAATTTTTTTTTCAAACCCTTATCCCTCTAAACCAATTTTATACGCACAACAAATTGACAACAAGCAGTTTATAGAAATCATTTTTATTCCAAAAAAGGATAAGGGGCTGAAATATAGTGACTCAGAATTTCGTTTTCTTAGGGTCTTTTTGGACGATTTTGGTGAAATAAACCAAGAACAACATAAGGCCAGCCAGACCACAAATAATTGTAGTTGTCCACGAGAAGAAAAGCGGCTCCGATGGGTCCATGGGCACGAGTCCACGGTGGTAAAGATAATAGAGCACCACCACCATGGCATTATTGAAAAAATGGGCGCAGACGTTGACCAGAATGGAGCCAGAGAGGGCAAAAAGATAGCCCAGCAAGAGACCCAACACCAATCGCGGAACAAATCCGTACATGTCCCCATGTGCCAACGAGAATATCACAGCCGTGACAGCCACGGCCACATGCAGATTGCCAAACCACCTGTGCAGCACCTGCTGCAGGCAGCCCCTAAAGAAAAACTCCTCACACACGGCGGGCATCAACGCCACCACTAGCAACTGCAGCAACAGGTCGCCCGGCGAAGTGAGGGAAAGCAACTGCTGGGTGAGCTGCATAGACTGCTCGGATTGTTGGCGGAAAGCCTCATCCAAGGTACCGAAGTGCCATTGCTGGTTCCAATAGGTAAGCCAGTCGTTGATGGGAATCAACAACAACAGCACCACAATGCCCACCAAGGCCAAGAACCACTTCCTCCCGCCAAAGTCAAGATTGAAAAACCTTGTCGGAGTGCCCTGGAAGAGCCATGCAAAAACTAGTGCCGGGAGCAGGAAGATAAGCACCTGCGAAAAACCATTCCACAGCAGATTGAAACGAATGGCACCCGGGGTAGATGCCTGTGACATGGGCAGCCACAACTGCAAGCCCACCACCATAATAAAACCCAGCAGCAATAAAAAACACAAGCCTAACAACTGACTGAAAGGCTTTGTGCTAACAAAAAAAATGGAAACATTCTTCACTTTGGGAAGTTTTAGTGACCCCGGCGGGATTCAAACCCACGACTTTCGGAACCGGAATCCGACGTTCTATTCAGCTGAACTACGGGGCCAAATTTTCAAAACATTTTAATTAACTCGTATTTTATTTTTTTATTGTTCAAAAAACGAAAAAAAATATCAACAATGCCCCTGTCGCCTGCTGCGGGGGTGGTTCCCTCGCACTGCGCCAACGACTTGCGACCTCCTAGGCATCGGCAAAGACCTTTCCGTCGGGCAACGAAACCTGCAACGGAGTGTACTCGCTGTGGAAATCGTTGCGCAGTCGGTCGAGGTATCTCCGACTCTCCCACTGGCACATGGGCAGGTCGTGCAGCAGATAGTTGCCACAGGTGGCGGGAGTGGTGGCTGGCACCTCCTTCTGCTTCAGCACCCACTCCAAGCATTCGATAGTGAGCGAGCGCATATCCTCTACCGTATAGTTGCCCGTCATGATAACATACATCCCTGTCATACAGCCCATTGGTCCCACATAGACAACATCGTCCTTGGCCGAAGAATTGCGAAACCACGTGGCCATCAGGTGTTCGAGACTGTGCATGGATGCGGGGGCCACGGCGGGTTCGCGGTTGGGGGCGGTGATGCGCAGGTCAAAAGTAGTGAAACCTTTGTCGATACGTGAAACATAAATACCTGGATTCAAACAGGTATGGTCGATAGTAAAGCTTTGAATAACTTCCATGCTGTAGCAAAAAGATTATAAATGTTCAAGGAAACTTCTCACAAAACGAAACGAGCGGTCGGTCATAGAGTTCAAAAAGTCGTCCCACTGCTGCTGGTGGTCGTCGGTGTTGCCGGGGGTGTCGCTGATAACGCGGATGCTGAGGAAGGGCACTTTCTGCAAAAAGCAAGTGTGGGCGATGGCCGCCGACTCCATCTCGCAGGCCAACCCGTCGGGATACATGGCCTTGATGGCCGCCTGGCGGGTACGGTCGGTGATAAACTGGTCGCCGGTGCACATAAGCCCCTGGCGCACATGCAGGTCGCTCTCCTCCCCCACTTCCGAGGCCACGCGGAGCAGATTGCTGTCTGCGTCGAACCTCTGGGGCAGTCCCTGCACCTGACCGGGCTCATTGCCCATGCCGCAGTAGACATCGTGATAGGCCGTCTGAGTGCCCACCACCACATCCATCACCTGTAAACTGTCGTCTATGCCGCCGGCCAGCCCGGTGCTGAGAATACAGTCGGGGCGGTGCTGCTGGATGAGCATCATGGTGCCCACGGCGGCATTCACCTTGCCTATGCCGCACTGCCAAAGCACCACATCGTTCCTCCCGATGCGGCCTTCGGGCTTTCCGCCGAGCACTTCAAGCATCTTGCGATACTCAATATCCATGGCTATGATAATACCTATTTTCATGTCAATATATACGTTGCGGTTGTGCCAACCAATTTAACAAAATGCAAAAATACGATTTTTTTCTTAAAAAAAGAATCCTAGAAAATTTTTTTTCATAATTATCGTTACTATATATTATATTATCAAAGAAATGAAACGCCGATTCCTCATACTGCTGTCCACTCTTTTTGCCATTGCGGCCATCACTTTGGTTATCATCCAAATCACCCAAATGAGAGAGTCCGCCCGCATGAGCGACAACCTATTCAATATCAGTGTCAACAACTCCATCGACAAAGTCTTCACCCAGCTGGACCAGATGAAGGTGGAGGACTACGTGTCGCAGAAAGAGCGCTACCGTGTGTTGCAGTTCCGCCGCATCGACAACATGAACGAAAAGATGCAGGACATCCTACGTAACAACAGTGAACTCTTCTATGACGAAAGCCGCATCCAGTTCGGCATCTCCACCCAGGACAGTGCCATCGTGCTCCCCAAAGCCAACCTCACCGACCAAGAGAAGAACGCCTTAGCGCAATACAACACCCTCCTCAGTGCCCGCAACAGACTGATTAGCACCAACAAATATTCCAACGAGCAGTATCGCAAACTGGTCAACGACCACTCTATCGACCCTACCAAACTTAACTTTCCCCTGCTGGACTCGCTGATTCGGGAAGAGCTGATAATCAACGGTGTGGACATCACTCCCTCCATTGGCATCCTCGAAACCGCGCAGGACACCCTCTATTACTGCAGCGACGCGAGCGACTCCTCCAAAATGCGCGCCACCCCTTACAAATACACCTTCCACGCCAACGGTATCGTTTCCAACGAAAACCTCTACCTAGTACTCGTCTTCCCCTCCTCCCCCATTATCCTCACCAGCGATGCCAACAAATATACGGTGCTGAGCATCTTCATGATAGTGCTTATCTCCGCCCTCTTCGTCTTCTCCATCCGCACCATATCCACCCAGCGCAAACTGGACGAGATGAAGA
>ODAI010334533.1_pt1 | contig 16181 bp, 12 predicted proteins | sample 1539321 | NCBI WGS metagenome assembly ODAI01 (sample SAMN02144231, study PRJEB22623) | gut metagenome | biome: sheep rumen | host: Ovis aries | place: New Zealand
CCTCAACAGCTTTCCTGTAAGCATTCATCGTGTTATCGTAGCCCATAAACGCCGATACGAGCATTATAAGAGTGCTCTCCGGCAGGTGAAAATTCGTTATCAGTCCGTCTATGCACTTGAACTCGTATGATGGATAGATGAATATGTCTGTATAGCCCTCGTGCTCAGCTATCTCGTTGTAGAATGTCGCCACGCTCTCAAGAGTACGGCAGGTAGTCGTTCCTACTGCGATAACTCTGCCGCCGTTTTTCTTTGTCTCGTTTATGAGAGCGGCGGTCTCAGCCGGAAGATAGTAGTGCTCGCTGTGCATCTTGTGGTCAAGAACGTTTTCCTCCTTGACAGGTCTGAACGTACCGAGACCGACGTGCAGCGTGACAAAGGCGGTCTTCACGCCCTTCGCCCTGAGCTCATCGAGCATCTCCGGAGTGAAGTGCAGACCGGCTGTCGGGGCTGCTGCAGAGCCGAGCTCCTTTGAGTATACCGTCTGATATCGCTCTTTGTCCTCGAGCTTTTCGGTTATGTATGGCGGCAGCGGCATCTGTCCGACGTCCTCAAGTGCCGTGAAGAAGTTGCCGTCACATTCAAAGCGGACAACGCGGTTCCCGTCGTCCTTGACCTCGAGCACCTCCGCGATGAGCCTTCCTCCGCCGAAGCTGAACCTCCTGCCGACCTTGGCTTTCTTGCCCGGACGGCAGATTATCTCCCATATCTTGTCGCCCTTCTGTTCAAGCAGAAGAAACTCGATAAAGGTGCCGTTGCCGATCTTTTCGCCGTAAAGGCGGGCGGGAATGACTCTCGAATCGTTCATAACGAGCAAGTCACCTTCTCTGAGGCGTTCGCATAGATTATAGAAATGAGCGTGTTCTATCTCACCTGTACGGCGGTCAACACACATCATACGGGAGGAATTTCTCGGCTCAACAGGGTGCTGAGCGATGAGCTCCTCGGGCAGATCATAGTAAAAATCCGATTTCAGTAGTTCCATTCAATTGCTCCTTAAACTTTCAGGCTGCGGAGATACTGCTTGTGCGCGTCAGTCACGCGGAAGCTCTCTGCGGCTTTCTGTATCGTCTTGTTGTGAGTCCACCTGTCAAGACGTTTCTGTTCTATGTATGGCAGGACTTCATCGTAGTTTTTGGCAAGCGCCGTTGCGAAGTACCATGCGCGCATCATATTTATGTAATACTCCTCCGAGGTGACAGCCGCAACTCTGTCGGCATACTCAGTCCGGAAATACTCACCGAGGAAGCGCCTCATCAGCGTGCCTACCGCAAAACGGACGGTGTATGTGTGTCCGGAAGCGAGCCACTTGTCCACAAAGGCTATGAGGTCACCGCGGTGCTTTGCAAACACCTTCGGTGAGAGCTGGTCGCAGGTAGCCCAGTTGTCAACATACGGCAGGAAGGCTTCGAGCCGCTCCATACAGAGCTGAAAGTCCTTCTCCTCCGATATGATGAATGAATGGAGCTGATCCTCCTCAAAGTAGCTGTGCGGCAGCTGGTCGAGGAATTCTGCGGTGTCAGGACGCTTTCTCAGTTCTTTCGCGAGCTGCTTCAGCTCCGGAGTCTTAACGCCGATGAAATGCTCACTGCCGTGTGTGGGAGTGAGATTTTTCTGGAATTCAGCGTATTTTTCATTCCTCAGACTGAAAAGCTGCGCTTCGATATCAGTGATGATACTCATTGAGCTGAGACCGCCCCTTCAAATTTATTTTTGTAAAATTGCAAAAAACTGTTGACAACTCGCGCCTAAAGTGTTATTATGTAAACAAGGTAGAGGTGCGGCTGCGATAAGTACCTGTGCACGGGACGACCGGTCCGATGGTGTACAGTGAAAGGCAAGGCTGCCGAAGAACGGTCTCCGGTAAATTCCGTTCTGGCTGTATGTTTAAGAGGTATACAGCTGTCATCATTGCTTTATGATGGAGAGCTATCGGCATCGTTTATATGCTTTGCCAACATTTCTATTATAACGCAAGATGAACCGGTTTGCAACCGGTTTTTGTTATTTTTGTGCAAAATTTTATTTAAGGAGACTTTTTTATGAAACAGTACAATGTAGGTATCATCGGCGCAACGGGTATGGTAGGTCAGAGATTTGCTACTCTGCTCGAAAATCACCCGTGGTTCAATGTCAAGGTCCTCGCAGCTTCTCCCAGAAGCGCAGGTCAGACCTATGAACAGGCTGCCGGAAGCCGCTGGAAGATGGCTGTGCCTATGCCGGCTGCTATGAAGGATATGGTCCTTCTCGATGCAACAAACGACATCGAAAAGATCGCTTCTATGGTTGATTTCTGCTTCTGCGCAGTTGATATGAAGAAGGACGAGATCAAGGCTCTCGAAGAGGCTTACGCAAAGGCTGAGTGCCCTATCGTTTCCAATAACTCCGCTCACAGATTTACTCCCGACGTTCCTATGGTAGTTCCGGAGATAAACCCCGAGCACATCGAGATCATCAAGGCTCAGCGCGAGCGTCTCGGTACTAAGAGAGGCTTCATCGCTGTCAAGTCCAACTGCTCTATCCAGAGCTACGTTCCCGCTCTCCACCCCCTGAGAAAGTTCGGTCTCAAGGACGTTCTCGCCTGCACATATCAGGCTATCTCAGGCGCCGGAAAGAACTTCGAGACATGGCCTGAAATGGTCGATAACCTCATCCCCTTCATCGGCGGCGAGGAAGAGAAGTCCGAGCAGGAGCCGCTCAAGGTTTGGGGCGAGATCAAGGGCAATGAGATCGTTAAGGCAACAGCTCCCAATATCACAACACAGTGTCTCCGTGTTCCCGTTTCCGACGGTCATACAGCTGCTGTTTTCGTAAAGTTCGAGAACAAGCCCTCAAAGGAAGAGATACTCCAGCTCTGGAAGGACTTCAAGGGCGTTCCTCAGGAGCTCGAGCTCCCCAGCGCTCCGAAGCAGTTCATCCACTACTTCGAGGAGGATAACCGTCCTCAGGCTAAGCTCGACAGAAACCTCGAAGGCGGTATGGCTGTATCAACAGGCCGTCTCCGTGAGGATACTCAGTACGACTACAAGTTCGTTTGCCTCTCCCACAATACTCTCAGAGGTGCAGCAGGCGGCGGCGTTCTCCTCGCTGAGCTCCTCGCAGCTAAGGGATACTTTGACTAAGCGGGGAGCCCCCGCTGGCTTCCACGTTGCCGCTCGTAAACTCGCTCACTTGTTAAAAACGGCAATGTCTGCTTTCGCTCACGGAACATATTGATTATTATTATGTAAGTAGGGGCCGCCGCCTCGGCGTCCCATTCAGTACATTCCATTTATGAAAGGAAAACAGCTATGAAGAATACCATTTTCACCGGCGCTGGAATTGCTATCATCACACCTATGAACAGCGACGGTTCTATCAATTACGACGAGCTCGGACGCATCATCGACGACCAGATCGCCAACAGCACCGATGCTATCATCATCTGCGGTACTACCGGCGAGTCCGCTACTATGACCGATGACGAGCACCGCGACTGCATCAAGTTCGCAGTTAAGCACGTTGCTGGAAGAGTTCCGGTAATCGCAGGCGCAGGAAGCAACGACACCCGCTATGCAGTTGAGCTCTCCAAGGAAGCTGAAGCTGCCGGCGCAGACGCTCTCCTCCACGTTACTCCTTACTACAACAAGGCTACTCAGAAGGGACTCATCGCACACTTCACAGCTATCGCTGATGCAGTGAATATCCCGATAATCCTCTATAACGTTCCCAGCAGAACAGGCTGCGGTCTCGAGGTCGCAACTGTTAAGGAGCTCTCCAAGCACAGAAACATCGCTGCTATCAAGGAAGCAAGCGGCAACATCAGCTATGTTGCAAAGCTCGCAGCTGCCTGCGGTGATGACATCGACATTTACAGCGGCAACGATGATATGGTCGTTCCGGTAATGTCTCTCGGCGGCAAGGGCGTCATTTCCGTTGCATCTCACGTTATCCCGAAGCAGATGCACGATATGGTGCAGTTCTGCCTCGACAACAACTTCGCTGAGGCTCAGAAGCTCCAGCTCGAGTACCTCGACATCATCAACGATCTCTTCATTGAGGTGAACCCCATTCCTGTAAAGGAAGCTATGAACCTTGTCGGCTGGAACGCTGGTCCCTGCCGTCTGCCGCTCTGCGAAATGACTGACGACCACAAGGCAAAGCTCCTCGCTACACTCAAAAAGCACGGTCTCACAAAGTAAAAAGCTACAACAATTCTGATAATGGAAAAGGAAGTGTAAAATCATGACTAATATTGTTATTTGCGGCGCAAACGGTAAAATGGGCAAGAACATCTATGCCTGCGCTGACGAGCGCGACGACTGCAAGGTCATCGCCGGAGTTGACGTTTTCACCAAGCAGTACGCTGATTTCCCGATAGTTGAAGCTCCCGACAAGATACCTGTAAAGCCCGATGTCATCATCGACTTTTCAAACCCGGCTCTGCTCAACAATCTCCTCGGCTACTGCCTTTCCACTGGTACTCCCCTCGTTATCGGTTCGACCGGCTACTCCGATGAACAGATAGCTCAGATAAAGAGTGCCGCTCAGCAGATACCGATATTCTTCACATTCAATATGTCCCTCGGTATCAATCTGCTCGTTCAGCTCGCTAAGAAGGCAGCTTCCGTACTCGGCGACCAGTTCGACATCGAGATCGTCGAGAAGCACCACAATCAAAAGATAGACGCTCCCAGCGGTACCGCTATCATGCTCGCAAACGCTATCAATGAGACTCTCGATAATTCAAAGCACTATGTCTACGACCGCCATTCACGCCGTCAGAAGCGCGAAAAGTCCGAGATCGGTATGCACTCTATCCGCGGCGGTACTATCGTAGGTGAGCACGACGTTATTTTCGCAGGTCACGATGAGGTCATCACACTGTCGCACTCTGCCGCTTCAAAGGCAGTTTTCGCAAACGGTGCGGTAAATGCAGCTGTTTTCCTCAAGGATAAGCCGGCAGGTCTTTACGATATGTCACAGATGGTCTGAGGTAGATGTCCTATGCTGACTCATACTGGTACTGTTACCATCGAAACTGAACGTCTCATTCTGAGAAGATTTGAATACTCCGACTGCGACGCTGTTTTCAGGAACTGGGCAAGTGACGAAAACGTCCAGAAAATGTATTCCGAGCCTACCTACCACACACCGGAAGAGGTCAGAGGTCTCCTCGACAAGTACATCAGCTCCTACGAAAGAGAGGACTGCTACCGCTGGGCTGTCATTGATAAGCAGAACGGCGAATGTGTCGGTCAGATCGCATACTTCCTCGTGGACAATAAAAACCACTTTGCCGAGATAGAATACTGCATCGGCGCTGATTTCCAGTGCAGAGGCTATGCTACCGAAGCCACAAAGGCTGTCATAGACTTCGGCTTCAGAAGTATGAACCTCCACAAGGTCCAGATATGCACAAAAACTATCAACGTCCCCTCGAAGAAGGTCATCAAAAAGTGCGGCTTCACATACGAGGGCACTCTCAGAGACTACTTCTTTATGGACGGCAGATACGTTGGAAGGCTCTACTTCTCAATACTCAGAGACGAATACGAAAGCAAGAGGTAAACTATGACTGATAACGAAACACTCGAAAAGGTCCGCGAATTCTTCAAAAATGACCGCTTTGCAAGCGAGGCTGGTATGGTCATCGACGAGATAGGCGATCACTACGCCAAATGCAGTCTGACTATCACCGACCGCCACAAGAATGCTATGGGCGGCGTTATGGGCGGCGTTTACTTCACGCTCGCTGACCTCGCTTTTGCTGTTGCTTCAAACTGGCAGGAGCCCGGTATAGTCGGTCTGAACTGCGACATCTCTTACATCGGCACTCCCAAGGACGGAAAACTGATAGCCGAAGCTAAGTTCATCAAGCAGTCAAAGCACATCAGCACATACAGCGTTGAAGTCACTGACGGTCTCGGAAACATCGTGGCTGTTGTACAGTGTCTCGGCTTCAATACGAAGAACAGATAAACACTGTCTCAAACCGAATATAATAACAGATCCCGATACAAAGGTATCGGGATCTCGCATTATTTATACTTCTATAGTTTTGGCTTTGAAAGTCCGGCTGTCCTGCTGCCGAAAACAGGCATTTATACCCTTTCATTATGAGCCTTATGTGGTGTTTTCTGTCTGGCTTTCGATTTTTAGCATACCGACAACGACCTGCCGCATCTTTCCGTCGTCGGTACAGGATATGACCGTGAGCCTGTCATCTCCGAAGTCGCTGAGTACCCATGTATCGCTTGGAGTGACCGTTCTGTATTCAGTAACTATGTACTTGTACCGTGTACGTTTTTCATCTGTGTCCACAAGATACATCTCATCACCGATCTTTATCTTGTCAATGTCATTGAATATCTCGGCGTAGATAGTGCTGTTATGACCGCAGATGCAGTAGTTTCCCCTGCCAAGTGCTCCTGTGCCTTTGAAATGTCCTGCCGAGACCTGAAGAGACTTCTGATCTGTTCCCTCAAGCACCGGGACCTTTATATCAAGCCGCGGTATCTCGAAATTGATATTATCTTTCAGCAGTCTGCGAAGATAGAGCTCTCTGCTTATTTTACGATAGCCGTAAAATGACAGTATACCAACACCCAGTACTATCATCACGATGCCGATAATGAACATCGGCTTGTTCCTTTTTTGCTTTTTTTCCATATTAGTCCTCATACGATATGTTTTTATCCGGAATATGTTTATATTATACCACTTTTTTCCGTGAAGCACAATATGTGAAGCAGCAAATGAAAAGCTCCGCATCAAGCGGAGCTTTTTTATGCTTATTTGTACGCGCGGTTACGTTTGTTTATAACTTAGGCTCATTATTAGTGTGCAGACCTTCGATCTTCTCGGACTTACGGGCATTTTTACGGGTTTTCTTGATCTCGTACATTTTATCGTCAGCTTCCTGTATAATACTGTAAAGCGTCGTATTCTCGTCAGGCATAGCGATAACGCTTCCGATACTTGCCGATAAGACGTAAGGTTTGCGGATAATGGAGTTCATATTGTCGATGCGTATATCAAAACGCCTCTGGAGAGCTTCCGCAGAGGACGATGTAACGCCGACCTCAAAGATCACGAACTCATCACCGCCGAGTCTTGCACAGATGCTCCTGCGTCCGCAGCACTCCTGAATAACGCTCGCAAGACGCTGTATAGCAAAGTCGCCCTCGTTGTGTCCATAGTTGTCGTTGATGAACTTCAGTCCGTCCATATCTATGAAGCTGAGCATTACCTTCATCTTCTTCTCAACGCACTCCTTGAACATATCGTCAGCGATGTTGATGAAGCCGTTTCGGTTATAGACGTTGCAGAGCGGATCAATAACGTAGAGCTTATTTAGCTCGTCCATTGCCTTATTGAGACGGAAGAGCTTGCGGATATTTTCGAGCGAGTTGCTTATATTCATCGTGAGTGAATGACAGAGAAGGCTGTATATCGGGAAATCACCGTTTGTAACGATGTAGTAGCCGAGACATCTCTCCCTGAAATGCAGCGGCATAAAGTAGCTGACATTTCCGCCGGTCTTGAGGTGTTCGGGGTACATCTCACTGCTCGGGAAAAAGCCGACTGTGCGTGTCTCACCCTTGTCCCAGATGAGGGGCGATGTCATAAATGCTGCATACTCGCCGTCATCGTGAACTATTATCTGCTCGCCGTTGTCGAACGAGTCCTTCCAGTCCTCGGTAAGGCAGAGCGAGAAACGCTCGCATTCGAGTTCCTCGATGAATTCGCAGAGAGCTTCCGTATGCTCCTTCTCCTCCTCGGTCTCAGCGAGCCTTGCAGTAAGGCGGTTTATCATAGTGATATGAGCGTTGACGGTCTCGGTGTGCGTATAGGAACGCTTCTTGTACGCCTTGAAATCATCGGCGTCCTCTGTACCGCAGCCGCAGCTCTCCGTGAAAACAGGAGTTGCTTCAAGGCTGACACCCGACGGGAGCTCCTTGCCGTTCACCACATCTGTGAGTATCTTGCAAGCCTGATAGCCGACCTCTTCAAGCGGACGTCCGACTGATGTAAGCGCCGGACAGAAATTCCTTGCGTTGTATGTATTGTCAAAACCGGTTATCATAATATCTTCCGGTATCTTGTAGCCCATTTTTTCGAGCGTAGTGGCAGCCGTGAGCGCCATAGCGTCGTTTGCGCATATTACGGCGTCAGGCAGAGGCAGACCGCTCGCAGCGAATTCCTCGATAGCCTTTTTACCGTCCTGACTTCTGAATTCACCGTAATAGATACGCTTGTCCTCGACCTTGAGACCGTGCTTGTTCATAACGGTCATAAAGGAATTAAGACGAGCCTTTGCCTCGGGGTTGTTGAGAGGTCCGGAAATATAGTTCAGTACCTTTGCACCGTGCTCTGTTATGATGTGCTCGACTATCTGGTTCATAGCCATACTGTTGTCGATGCTGATATTGCAGAATTCCGGGTAATCGGAGCAGTCGAATACAACAGAGGGTATTCCGGACGCGCGGACTTTTTTGATGATATACTCTTTAACTTCACTGTCGCTGATAGTATTGGTCATAAGTATAGCGCCGTCAAATCTTTCAAAATCAATAAGCCGGTAGATGCTATATTCGCCGATATCAAAACGCTTGCTGGGCAGCATTCCTCCGAACGCAGTAAAATAGCTGATATTGACTTTGTTTTCTCTTGCAGCTTTGTTGATACCGGAGATTATGGTCTGCTGATACTCCTCATCAATACCGGCTACGGCTACGGCAATGTTGATGATCTTTTCATTACTCATACGTTGTCACCTGCTTATCATATGATATTTTCAATTCATTTCGGACAAATCACGAAATACAGCCGTTTAACAGCGTATCTCCTGAAATATAAAAGTTTACTTATATATATTATAACATTTTTACAGGGAAATTAAAGCACAAATTATTAATTAAAATATTTTTATAGAAATGCACATCAAACCATTGATTTCTTAGTACATTATGCACAATTGTGCAGTACATTGTTACATACACATATAAAAACGGGCAGGTATGCCCTGCCCGTCAGTTTGTCAAAAAATTCAGTTTCATAAGGGGACGCCTTCACTTGCAAGGCGTCCCCTTTTCAAAAACAGTCCACCGGACTGTTTTTGAATTCACCCCTTGCGAAGCGCCTGAACGCTTGCAGGGCTCAGCCCTGCACCTGCCAGAGACGCTGTCTCTGGACTCTGCCAAAGGGTTAACAACCCTTTGGAATCCCATTTTTGATAAATCAGTTCTTATTCCAGCGCTTTGCCGGAGCTTTTCTCTTTTCCGGTACAAAGCCGCCCTTTCCGAGCATATAGTGCCTCATCTTCACGACGTCCGCAACAGTACACTCGCCGTCGTTGTCAATATCCGCAGGCGGTTCGCTCTTCCGCTCAACAAGCTGCCTTTTCAGCAGTATATAGTCAAAAACGTCCACTCTGCCGTCATCATTGAGGTCGCCGGCAAGGTACTCTGTCTCCGGGATCTGCTTCTGCTCCTGCGGAAGTATGTTCAGGAAAACATCGAGAGACTCGAGCGGTCTGCCGCTGAAATCAAACAGAGCCTGATTGTCAAAGCTCGAACCGTCTGTTTTTGTAACGTGTTCGTCGAATTCCTTTGCAGCTTCGTTTGCCCAGCCGGAACCGTACTTTTCCCAAAGAGCGCGGCGCTGTTCCTGAGAGACGTTCTGAACTCCTATCCACGCAGGCTCCCAGTAAAAGGCTCCGAGTCCCCACTTGCCGCAGTCAGCCATAGCCTGGAACGTATCGGTCATGCACTGTATCTGACCGTCTACCGATATGTCATAAGCAAACTCACAGCCTGACGCATAAATGTCAACAGAATTACGAGCACCGTCGCCGTCCTGATTGGTATAGGGATAAGCCGTTTCAGCAACCATAACATACTTGTGATAGGTGTCACCGATGTACTTCATAACGTCCACAAGATTATCTGTACCACCATGCCAGTAGGGATAGTATGAAGTTGCAAACACGTCATAGTCGAGTTTGCATTCATTCATTATCTGCGCATACCATTTGAAATGGTCAGCGTGTGCCGGATTTGCAAAGTGATGCGCGATGAGGATATTCCTGTCAAAGTCGCGGACAGCCTTGTTTCCGCTCGAGAAGAGGTCGCATATCTTCTTCATATCGGTCTCGCCGCAGAAGAAGCAGTTAGTCTCGTTGCCGACCTGAACCATTCCTATATCGCCGCCGTCAGCCGTCACGGACTCAAGCACCCATTTCGTCCACTTGTATATCTCGCCCTTGAGAGTATTGTGATCGTGCGGCTGCCAGTATTTCGGACGAGTCTGCTTAGCCGGATCCGCCCAGAAATCCGAATAGTGTATGTCCACAAGCAGCTTCATACCGTGCTCGGCAGCCCTTTTGCCTATTTTGCCTGCCGTTTTGACGTCACTGTTTCCGCCGCCATAGGTATGACCGTTGCCGTCGTTCGGCTCGTTCCACACGCGGACTCTGATGTAGTTCACTCCGTGCTCCTCGAGAACATCGAAAATATCACATTCCCTGCCGTTGTCGTCATAAAACTTCACTCCTGAAGCCTCTACCGCCTCTATCGAGGAAACGTCCACTCCTCTTATAGGTTCACCGCCGTTGATGCTCTGATCAAACTGCGTGAAGGTAACTGCTCTCTCAGCAGCACGAACATTCTCCGTTTTTTCCTGCGCTGCGCTGCATGCTGTCCCGAGAGATATAACGGCAGATGCTGCAAGCGCTGTGATTTGTTTTATAAACATTTCCTACCTCCTGTGTATAAACTCTGTTACCTCAATTATACTGAGTTACAGCAGGTTTGTCAATCATATCCGTTGTGAATTATATTCGCACAGAGATTTCGCTGATAAGGCATAGAAAAAGAGTCCGGAGTATTTCCGGACTCCTGAGATGTCATTAAAGAAGAGTAATGCCATTTTCAGCGCATTTCTCTATCATATCATCAGGCCATATCGAGGACTGTACCTCACCGATATGTGCCTTGTTGAGCAGAAGCATACACAGTCTTGACTGTCCTATTCCTCCGCCGATAGTAAGCGGAAGGGTTCCGTCCGCTATCATCTTGTGGTACTTGTACTGCATCCTGTCCTCTGCACCGCACTCGGCAAGCTGCGATCTGAGGGAATTCTCGTCAACTCTGATACCCATTGAGGATATTTCAAGCGAGTCATCGAGAGTCTCGTCCCAGAAGAGAATATCGCCGTTGAGTGACCAGTCATCGTAGTCGGGAGCTCTTCCGTCGTGCTTCTCACCGCTCTTGAGCTTGCCGCCGATACCCATAAGGAATACGGTCTTGTGCTCCTTGGTGATGAGTCTTTCTCTCTCGTGACCAGTCTTGTCGGGATACATATCCTCGAGCTCCTGAGTCGTGATGAAGAAAACGTCAGTACATATCTCGCCTGCGATCTGGGGATACCTGAGACTTATCTTGCGCTTTGTATAGGCAACTGCCTTTACTATGGACTTCACAGCGTCCTTGAGGAACTCGATGTTTCTCTGCTCGCGTGTAACGACCTTTTCCCAGTCCCACTGATCCACGAAAATGGAGTGGGTGTTGTCTGTATCGTCATCGCGGCGGATAGCGTTCATATCGGTGTAGATGCCCTCACCGGGCTTGTAGCCGTAACGATAGAGAGCCATTCTTTTCCACTTTGCAAGTGACTGAACGACCTCTGCCTCGCTTCCGATCTCCTTTATGTCGAAGTCCACCTTGCGCTCAACGCCGTTGAGGTCATCGTTGATACCGCTGCCCTTCTTTACGATAAGGGGAGCTGATACTCGGTCAAGCGTCAGAGCGAACGAGAGTGCCTGCTGAAAAACGTCCTTGATGTACTTTATTGCATGCTGAGTCTCTCTCAGCGTGAGGGCGGATTTGTAGCCCTCCGGGATATACAGCGATCTTGACATAGTAATCACTTTCCTTTGCTTGATATTGAATATTTGAACACCAGCCGGCGCCATTGACGGCTGGTGTGCTGTACATTTATTGGTTGATCTTACTTTACGCGCTTGAGTGTTCCTAATGTGCCTGTACTGTCAGCTATTATCATAGTGTCATCGTCAGTAAAGCGAACATTTGAAGGCTCCTTATCTGAATCATTGCTTGTGATAGTGCCTTTCTTCTCGTCATATATGTAATCCTTTGTATCGAAGTAATTCATATATGCCACGCCGCTCTTCTCAAACTTCATATAGCCCATTTCTGCTTTTGAGCCGAAGCCGTCAGGAATATCATATTTGCCGTATATATCATCAGACTTCTCGTCTCGCTTGAATGTGTAGAAGTTTTTACCAAAGCCTGTCTCGAAAGACTTTCCGTCAAAGTCGTATATAGGCATACATACTCCGCCGAGAGAGAGAGTCTTGCCCTTCATCGCAGTTCTCTCCTTGTCAACGTACAGAGCATTGGGCTCCTCGTCCTTGATGCACATTACTGATGACATATCCACATTGCAGCTGATAGTGCATACACCGTCATCGCCGAATTCCATTAAGCAGTCGGAGATCTCCATTCCGTGAAGATCATTCTCACCGATCAGTTCTGCAAGAGTATCCTCGTCGATCGACCACTTTCCGACGATGTCCCCGCCTATTTCACCGGGAAGGTCTTCGGGATCAACTGTTCCTGTTGACTTCTCCTTGGTGGTCTTCTCCTTCTTGGACTTCTTGGTAGTATCTTCCTCGGTCTCTTCTTCAGTATCTTCCTCAGTATCTTCTTCGGTGTCGTCCTCGGTAGCCTTTTCCTTGTTCTTCTTGCTCTTCTTTGTAGAAGCCTCGGTATCGTCCTCAGTGTCGTCCTCGGTATTCTCCTCGTCACCCTGTGATGAAGAAGTTGAGGACTTTGCCTTCTTGGAACTGCTTTCGGAGTCGTCGTCAGAGTCTCCGCAGGAAGCGAATGAGATTGTGAGCAGCATACTTGCTGCAAGGAGTGCGATCAGCTTTTTCATAATGATTTTCCTTTCTGTTAATTCTTAGCGGATAGAACCTACTGTTCTCGGGAAGAGGATAACGTCGCGGATATTTGCCATACCTGTTGTGTACATAATGAGTCTCTCAAAGCCGAGTCCGAAACCGCCGTGAGGCACTGTACCGTACTTTCTCAGATCGAGGTAATCAGCATAGGGCTCCATACTCATTCCTCTCTCCTCCATTGCAGCGATGAGCTTGTCGTAATCAGCCTCACGCTCGCTTCCGCCGATGATCTCACCGACACCGGGGACAAGGAGGTCAACAGCCGCAACTGTCTTTCCGTCAGGGTTCTGCTTCATATAGAAGGACTTGATCTCCTTGGGGTAGTCTGTAACGAATACAGCCTTCTTGAAGACCTTCTCGGAGAGGTATCTCTCGTGCTCGGTCTGGAGATCGCAGCCCCACTCAACAGGGTAAACGAAGTTCTCGCCGGACTTCTTGAGAAGCTCGATAGCTTCTGTATAGGTAACTCTGCCGAACTCGTGGGAGATGAGCTCCTCGAGACGAGCCTTGAGTCCCTTTTCAAAATGAGCGTCGAAGAATGCTACCTCGTCGGGACACTTCTGAAGAAGGTCGCCGATGACGTACTTGAGCATATCCTCAGCAAGCTCGATAACATCGTCAAGCTCCATAAATGCTACCTCGGGCTCGATGTGCCAGAATTCAGCGAGGTGCTTGGGAGTATTGGAGTTCTCTGCACGGAAGGACGGTCCGAAGGTGTAGATCTTGCCCATAGCAGTTGCAGCCATTTCGCCCTCGAGCTGACCGGATACCGAAAGACCGGCGCGCTTGCCGAAGAAGTCGTTTGCGTAGTATTCCTCCTCGGTCTTGTACTCAGTCGTGAAGCCGTTTGTAGTTACCTGGAACATCTCTCCTGCACCCTCGCAGTCGCTGCCTGTGATAAGGGGAGTATTGACATAAACGTAGTTGTGCTCCTGGAAGTAGCGGTGGATAGCTGCTGCGAGTACGGAACGTACTCTCCATACAGCGTTGAATGTATTCGTGCGTCCTCTGAGGTGAGGGATAGTACGCAGAAATTCGAGTGTATGTCCCTTCTTCTGGAGGGGGTAGTCTGTGGGAGCGTCACCGAGAACTGTGAGTGCATCAGGAGTGATGTTGATCTCGACAGTGTTGTTTCTGCCGGCAACGACAATTCCCTCTACCTTAACAGCCATACCTACTCTGGGCTCCTTGAAGTCGCTGTCGCCCTTTTCAACTACGACCTGAATGTTCTTGAGTGAGGTGCCGTCGTTGAGCTCAACAAAGGCTACGCTCTTGGAATTTCTCGAGGTACGCACCCAGCCGCAGACTGTTACAGTCTTGCCGACGTACTCCTGAGAGGTGATGATGTTTTTGATGTCGGTGTGTTTCATTATAATCTTTCCTTTCCGTAATTATTCAGGACGAGGAAAAACAAAAAGCTCCCGTCCCACAACAGGACGGGAGCATAAAACCCGTGGTGCCACCTGAATTATCGCAAAAGCGATCACTTTTGAGCCGCTGTAACGTGCGGAACACGTCTCGCCTACTGAGCATAGCGCCTTTCAGTCTGAAGCTCGGAAGTGTTATTCACGCGAACTCTGATATGCGGCTCTCACCTGCCCCGCACTCTCTGGGAACGATATTTCGCACTACTTCTCTTCGTCATAGCATTTGATGAAGATATTATATCACTTTATCACGCATTTGTCAATAGCCATTTTTGGCTTACAGGGCACAATTTTTAACAACTGACAGTAATATCACATTTGTGCAAGTTGTATAACGGAAGTGAAAACAACAACTGATTTACCGCCTTTCACGCCGGCAAAGTTGTTAACAAACTGTGAATTCCTACAAAATTTCCCAAGCCAAGCAACCAGTTATTGATTTTTTATAGAGAAAATGCTATAATAAAGTTATTAAGTTCACACAATGTTAATATTTTGTAGATTTCAACTTTGTCTATACACACAGTAATTATTGTTGGAGGATAATTGCAATGAAAATGGTAAGATGTCCGGAAAAGCATTTTTATGATTCCGACAAATATCCGACCTGCCCGCTCTGCGAAAAGAATAAGCGCAAAGCCGGCATCGAGACCGATGATTCTCAGCGCAGAACAAGGATCGTCAAGCTCAATCTCCGCGCAGCCAAGCATAAGCCGGAAGTTAAGCCCGAAACTAAGCCCGTTGAGGAAAAGAAACCGGAAATCAAGTCCGAAGCCAAGCCTGCTGAGCAGAAGAAGCCCGAGGTCAAGTCCGAGACTAAGCCCGTAGAGCAGAAAAAGCCGGAGGTCAAAGCCGAAGCCAAGCCCGCCGAGCAGAAGAAGCCCGAGGTCAAGTCCGAGACTAAGCCTGCCGAGCAGAAAAAGCCCGAGGTCAAGTCCGAGACTAAGCCTGCCGAACAGAAAAAGCCCGAGGTCAAGTCCGAGACTAAGCCTGCCGAACAGAAAAAGCCCGAAATCAAGACCGAAGCCAAGCCTGCCGAACAGAAAAAGCCGGAGGTCAAGTCCGAGACTAAGCCTGCTGAGCCGAAGAAGCCCGAAATCAAGTCCGAAGCCAAGCCTGCCGAACAGAAAAAGCCGGAGGTCAAAGCCGAAAAGGGCGCTATAAGCACGAACAGCAGCGAAGAACTCGTTTCGATGATAAGAGACGCTATACCAGCGCCTCCCAAAACATTCCGCCCCCTGTCCGATCCCAAGGAAATGCTCGCTCCAAGGAAGAGCAAGACCGAACCAAAGGAAGTGAAATTCCCGGACAGAAAGTCGTTCCCCAACAAGCCGGTGCGCGATACACAGCCGATGAAACGTCCTGTGCAGTCATTAAAGGCTGATATGATCTCGGAGGAAGACCTCCTGCCGCCTGTTTCCGCAAAGGAAGCTATCCCGGACGAGATAGTCCTCGACTCAAAGTTCAGGCGAAGCAAAGCCGAAAAGGCTGCTGAGAAGAATCCGGAACCGGTCAAGGCTGAAAAGGCTACCGAGAAAAAAACCGAACCGGTCAAAGCTGAAAAGGCTACCGAAAAGAAGCCCGAACCAGTCAAAGCCGAAAAGACTCCTGAAAAGAAGCCCGAACCGATCAAGGTCGAAAAGGCTGCGGTCAAAAAGGCTGAAAAGAAACCGGAAAAGATAACCAGTGAACAGGTCATCTCTGAACTCAAGGAGCTCGGAGAGATCGAAGCTCCAGAGGATATCGTCATCGACGATACCAACAATATGGCTATCAATCCCAAGACC
>ODAI013823468.1_pt1 | contig 16180 bp, 11 predicted proteins | sample 1539321 | NCBI WGS metagenome assembly ODAI01 (sample SAMN02144231, study PRJEB22623) | gut metagenome | biome: sheep rumen | host: Ovis aries | place: New Zealand
CAGGATATGACGGACGAAGAATGGGATGATGTCATCGGGACCAATCTGAGTTCTTCTTTTTATACCTGCAGGGCAGCGATACCTCTTATGCTGAAAAAAAAGTCCGGACGAATCCTCAACATTTCCTCCGTATGGGGTAATGTTGGAGCAAGCCTTGAGACTGCATATTCCGCATCAAAGGGAGGCATAAATGCTTTCACAAAAGCTCTTGCAAAGGAACTTGCTCCCAGCGGTATCGCAGTAAATGCACTTGCATGCGGCGTGGTTGATACGGATATGAACCATGCTTTTTCGGATGATGAAATGGATGCCCTGAAAAACGAGATACCCATGGGAAGGATCACAACCCCCGAAGAAGTGGCAGATCAGGCGCTCCTTGTCATCAAATCCCCCGTGTACATGACCGGACAGATCATAACCATGGACGGCGGCTGGACATAAGGTCGCGGCGGATAAAGGTAAAGTGCATCAGGATAAAAGAATAAACATGTATATCGCCCCGGAGGATCCGGGGCATTTTTGTATATTGATTAATATGTATATATATTGTGTTTTAGGCAAAAATAATGTAAAATTGCATAAGGTATAAGTTCAAGTGTTTTCTGCACGGAAAACGTATTCGCAAAGGAGCAGGACTATGTTAGGAGCTTTGATTCCACTTTTTGATTCAAATACGCAGGTCAAGGCATATTCTATTTTTGCGCAGAAACATAATTCGTATTCCAATCCCAGCATTCTCGGAACGGGATGCTTCGACGGGGCAGGCGTTGTTCCCGGAATTGAGATAGTTTCCAGCATGGGAATGCAGACACTGACTGATGACAAGAATGTATTTGTCGAGATCAGTAATGTTTCCATTTTTTCTGATATCAATGAACAGTTCAGGGAAGCTCATTCCAAACTGGTCCTTCTTTTTGATTACAATGTAACCCCTACCGACATGTATGTTAACAGGCTTAAGGAACTTAAGTCCTTCGGTTACAAGCTTGCCATCAGAAAGCTTCAGGTTAAGCAGTTTGAGGAATATAAGAAGATCCTCGGACTTGTTGATTATGTCCTTCTCGATCACAAGAAGATAGATATCACCAAGGCAAAGATTTATTTCCAGAAGGTATACCCAAACGTTTCTCTGGTTGCAGTCAATGTCAATACTCAGGAAGACTATGACACCCTTACCGCAGACGGAGGATATGATCTTTACGAAGGAAAATTCTTCAGACTTCCCGCGATTAACTCGGATGAAGAAGTAAGCCCCATGAAGGCAACCTACATCGAACTTCTCAACATCGTTAATGATATTGATTTCGATCTTGATAAGGCGGCTGCTGTAATAGAGCATGATACGGCACTTGTTATCTCGCTTCTTGCAATGGTCAACCGCATGACAGTCAATTCGGGAATATCCACTGTCGGACATGCGGCGGCTATGCTTGGACAAAAAGAGCTTAAGCGCTGGATCAATACTGCTGTCACCAAGGAGCTGTGTTCGGACAAGCCCAGCGAGATCACCAGGATCTCTCTTATCAGGGCAAGATTTGCCGAGATGCTTGCACCCGTTTTTAATCTTAATACCAACTCTTCGGAGCTTTTCCTTATGGGACTTTTTTCCGTCATTGATGCCATGCTTGATAAGCCCATGAAGGAAGCCCTTGAGCTTGTGAAGGTATCCAAGGATATCGGAAATGCCCTTATGGACGGAACTGGAAAATATGCACCGGTACTGGATTTCATCAATGCATATGAGATGGCTAACTGGTCTGAAGTATCAAGGCAGCTCATTCTTCTTGATCAGTCCGATGATACCGTATATGATGCATATACCAATGCACTGAGCTGGTTCAGGGATCTCTTCTATGGCAAGGATTCCAAAAAATGATTTTAACTGAAAGCTGAAGCCGCACCCGTGCAAGGTGCGGCTTTTTTTTAGAACAGCCTGTGGCCCGGGAACAGCCGGCCGGCTCTTGGCGAAGGGCAGCAGGCGTGAAGGATGCGTAACAAAAGGTGAGATATGGATATAGAACAGATTCTTGAGATAGTGGACAATCTTTATGAGAAGGGAGAACCTGCGAAAGCGGAAGAGGTTCTTCTTAACTGTGCTTCTGCAGCGGTTGAAGAAGGAGATGATCATCTTCTTTTACAGCTTCTGAATGAACTGATAGGACATTACCGCGAGACGGGCAGATGGGAGAATGCATTTGAGATCGCGGACAAAGCCATCGCCGTTGCATCCCATATTTTTCCGGTGGAATCAGTTCCCTACGCCACTACGCTTTTGAACGCAGCGTCGATGTACAGGGCTGCGGGAAAGCTTGATGAATCAAGGAGACTTTACCGTGATGTGGAGCAGGTCTATGCAGCGATTCTTAAGCCCGATGACATGCTCTATGCTTCTTTATACAATAATGAAGCTCTGCTTTATCAGGAGGAAGGGAAGTTTGCCCAGGCGAAAGCTCTGCTGATCAAGGCTCTTGATATTGACCGTGCCAACGGAAAAGAATATGAGGAAGCTGTTTCCCTGGCTAATATTGCTGCAACAATGATCCAGACCGGTGAGATGGAGGATGCGCTTAAGACGGCTGAAAGCTCCGTTGCACTTTTTGAAAGTCTCGGTGTCAGGGACCAGCATCTTTGTGCGGCATTTTCCGCAATGGGCAGCTATTATTACATATCCGGAAAATTCGATGCTGCGGCAACATGTTTTAAACAGGGCATGGAGATAATGGAATCCGTTCTGGGGAAAAACAGTTACTACGAAAGACTTCATGATAACTACGAAGCCTGCATGGCAGCAATTAGCAGAGGAAAAATGGAGAAAGATCAGAAAGATACAGATTCTGCGGGAGGCGGCCCGATTTCAGTAAATGAAAGAAAAAATCCCGAAGGAAAGAAGACTGTGGTCCCGGACAATGATGGAGAGGGCTTAAAAAGCAATGTAAATGAAAATGACAGCGATTCCGGAAAAACAGTGACCGGCCTTTCAGTATGCAAAGAATTCTATGAGCGCTATGTGGCTCCCATGATAGAAGCAAAATTCCCGGAATATGCATCTAAGATCGCGGCAGGTCTTTCGGGAGAAGGCTCCGATGCCTTCGGATTTGATGATGAGTATTCAAGAGATCATGACTGGGGACCTTCCGTTGTTCTCTGGATCACTGAGGAGACTGACAAGGAGATCGGAGATGCCCTGAGGAAAGAATATGACAGCCTTCCTGCTGAGATAAACGGCATAAAAAGAGCTCCGTATGTTCAGGGCAGGTCAAGACGCGGAGTCCGGGTGATACCGGAGTTTTTTGAGAGACTGACAGGTGCGTCAAAATATGAAGATATAGACTGGAAGAATACGGACTCTTCCCATCTTGCCGCCGCCGTTAACGGTGAGATCTGGAGAGATGATGAAGGAATAGTTACGTCTTACAGGGAAAAACTCAAAAAAGGTTATCCGGAGGACGTCCTGTATCTTCATCTTGCTGAAAGCTGTGCCAGATTTTCCAGGGAAGGCCAGTATAATGCGGGAAGAGTCTTAAAAAGAGGGGATGAGCTTACATCGGGCATCTTTATCCATGATGCCGCACGTGAAGCCATGAAACTTTTTTACCTGATGAACGGAATGTATTGCCCTCACGACAAGTGGCTCAGAAAAGGACTTGAAGGCATCGAGGGCGGCGCAGAACTTGATGCACTTATTCTTTCAATGATAAAAGATCATACGAAGGCTGAAGACGTGGGAGCCTTTCTTGCCATGCAGCTTTACAGAAGGGATTTTATCAGCGATATCGATCCGTATCTTGACCATCAGACAGAGGAGCTCCTCAAAAAGTCTGCCTTTAGCAGGATGAGCATAGAAGACCTGGCAATGAAGATTGCAAAGGACGAGTTCGAAGCGTTTGACAAAGTTGAGAACGAAGGCGGGAGAGCGTCCTGTCAGGATGACTGGCCCACGTTCAACATAATGCGAAGAAGCCAGTATCTTACCTGGAACAAGGTGATGCTTCTTCAGTATCTGTATGATTTTGAAAGAGAGATGAGACTCGGACATAATCTCATTACCGAAAAATACGGCCGCATGATGGAATCCACGGCTCCGGAAAAATATGAAGAGATCAAGGATAATTTCCCGGCTCTTTCGGATGAGAAAAAAATGATCATAGACCGCATAGCCGGGATCCAGGTTGCATGGATGGAAGAGTTTGCGGAAAAGTATCCCGTAATGGCCGGAAGAGCGCGTTCCATACACACATATGACGACACACCTTATAACACTTCATATGAGACATATCTTCGCGGTGAGCTGGGGACATATTCCGACAAGATGCTTGAACTCTATGCAAGATTTATCGTAGAGCTTTCCGGCAGCGGTAAAAACCTTGCCTACGAGACAATGCTTAATTCCGCAAAGCTTTACGGCTTTGAATCCGTTGAAAAGGCGGAGAGTTTTTTTGCTAAATGATACATAGGTATGCGTTTTAGCTTGTTTAGCTTAATATTGCCTTCGCTTTCTCTTCAGCCTCTTGTCTTGTGAGTGAAGGATCAATTTTCATATAATTCAAGGTAACCCTTTCCAAGGTAGAGTTTTTTTCATTCAAAACTCCCTGCTGAATGCCCTGTTGAATGCCCTGCTGAATCCCTTTTTCTATTCCTTTTTTCTCTATAGCCTCTGCGTAATTGCACATTTCTTTCGTTTCCTCCTGTATCTCTTTAGTGACCTTCAATCCGTAGTTATTCTTTAAGAGAGTGACTTTGTCAACTCCGTTAATACGTTCATCAAACAAATCTGTCAGCATTCGAATCAAGTCGCTTTCGGTGTTTTGGTGATCGTGTTTTTTGCTTAAGTTGATTAATACTGCTGATAGTATATCATATCTTGGCGTATCATCATTATTACCGATCAAAAAATCCCTGTTAAGAAAATATCTTTCTATGGAATTTGCCCGCTTTTGAGCAGTTTCAGTACAGAGCCATATAGAATAAACCTTTTTGATGTTTCCGTATTTTACAGGGTCGTCAGAATCAGTTGTAAATTCTACACCTTGTTGTGCTGAGATCATTCTGCAGCAATAGAATAACGCTCTGACAGGAATGTCGTATCCCGGTGATTCGTCATTTTGCGCTTCGAGATTTAGCAGTATCTTAATGGTTTTGTCTGTTGCACCATCTGGAATGCGCATATATGTCCTTATGTCATATTTATCCAGGCCTTCATCGTTCAAGAACGACTCCGTACTAAGACCGTCAATTCGCTCTCCTGCATTTGTCAGACCTCCGTCGATATACACCTTGCTAATTAGAACGTCACCTTCGATACATTGTTCGATTTCAGAAAGACTCATGCCAAGGCATTCCGAAACTGTTTCTTTGATGATCATTGCAAGCAATGGTTTATATGCCAGTATTTTTTTGACTGTCTGATCCAGCTTTATTCGGTATTGATCAGATGAGATAAGTTCTTTTCCCAGTCCTGTCAATGTTGTTGCACTGGCGTCTATGTTTGCGTTAGTTTGATTCTTTTCTGCCATTTTATTACCTCTTGATTATTGTGGGGTTTCATTTTATTTCTCAAGTTAAGTCTATGTTTTGAAATGGAGGAAAACCATTGGGATTTGTAATACTTTTTCACGATCTGTAATTAAACTGTGGCTGATTATTGTGTTTGGGTGGATGAGATGTTCCCATCTTGTTCCAAAGTCCTCGTAACGTTATAATCAAAAGGTAATTGAGGAATAATTACATTTCAAAATGTAGTTATTTTTGGGGGAGAAAAAATGTTTTGTAAAAAATGTGGAAATCAGGTAGGAGAAGGTGAATTCTTCTGCAGAAAATGCGGATTTGACTTAAGACAGCAGATGCCTGAAGGTCAGGCACAACCCGGCCAGACACCCTGCAATCAGGGTTATGCAGGCCAAGGCTATGCTAATCCTGCACCCGGCCAGGCAGCACCTGACGGTGCAAAAAAGAGTAAGCTTCCTTTGATCCTCGGTCTGTCTGCTGCCCTGATAGTCCTTGTTGTCGTGGTAGGAATCCTGCTTTCGGGTTCAGGTTCATCGGAAAAGAAAATACAGTCCAAACTGGAAAAAGGTAACGAGCTTTTATCCGATAAAGATTACGCAGGATCGGTTGAATGCTTTGAGGCTGTACTCGAATCAGATCCTGAAAATGTTGATGCATATATGGGTCTTGCCGAGGCATACGCTGAACTTGAAGACCCGGAGGGCCTGATTGGTGTTTACACAAGAGCTTCGGATAATCTTTCGGAATCCGATCTTAAAAGTGTCAGAAAAGCGGTATCACGCTCTCTTTGCGACATGCTCGAAGAAGCTTTAGGTGATGGTGATAAAAAGAGAGCCAGGGAAGTATACGCTATGCTTCTTGCTGTAGATCAGAGTGCTTCACTTGAATATGCTGGTGATGTGCTCCCTGAAGGTGGGGCCGAAGCAGAACCTCAGACCACTGAACCGGACGAGCCCACAGAGCCTGCAGAGCCGGGTGAAAGCAGCGAAGCGGAAAGATACGAAGAGTTTATTTCCGATACCTGCGGAGATACTGCGATCGAGGCATATGCAGATTATTTTGAAAGAAACTACGGATATAAAAACGGCGGTACCTGCTATTGCATTTATCTGAATAACGACAAGATTCCCGAACTCATAGTTGATTCCGGAGACGCCGCAGGTGGAGCAATGATCTTCACATACGGTCCCGAGGGTGTTTCCGAGCATTTCCTTGCGAGAGGAGAATTCCTCTATTGGGAAAAGACCAATCTCATCGACAATTATTACGGCCATATGGGTTATTACGGCGATGAGATATTCCAGATAACAAACGGATACTTTGAAAACATTGCTGGAGGAACTTATTCCATCAAAGAAGAATATATGTATGATTCCGACTGGGATGATGATTATAAATGGGATTGTGAATGGATGGGAGATTCTGTTTCCATGACAGAATATACCAAAAAGAAAAACAGCTTCATCCCCTCCGATGACGGTCAGTGGAATAATTCTTTCGATATCGGAATAGCCATATACGATTCCTACTCCTTCATGCAGGCATATTATGATCTTCAGATCAGATGGGGTGAAGCTGAATACTGGGATTACTACGGAGGAATTGAAAAACCTAATATCTACATCTACCCGGATCTTTCCTCTCAGGAATCCGTAATGCTTAACGGACACCGTGTTGTTGAAACAAAAGCACTTCTTACCATAAACGGTGGTCAGCTGACTGCATCATGGCCCGAGCCTGTTGCAGATGGTAATGAGTATAACTGGCATGTATATGCATCCGCAGACGGAACCCTTTATGATGAAAGAGGAAATGAGTATTCATATCTTTTTTGGGAAGGCAATTCCGACTGGACTCCGGATTTCAGTAAGGGCTTTTGTGTGAAGGGAGAAGATACCGCAGAGTTTTTGAGAAAGACTCTTAGGGAGATGGGCCTTACTCCCAAAGAGTACAATGAATTCATCGTATACTGGGCACCCAGGATGGAGGGAAATGCATATAATCTCATCTCATTCCAGGGAGATGTATATGACACTGCCTGCCCTCTTAATGTGACCGATGCAAGCGGAAAAACACCCGATAACATGCTCAGGGTAATGATGGCATGGAAATCTCTTGATAAAAAGGTAGGCATTGCTCCCCAGACCTTTAAACCATTCACAAGGGACGGATTCACCGTTGTCGAATGGGGCGGAAGGGAATGTAAATAAATTTTCAGCCATCTTTTTATGTATACCCGGAGCAAAAAAATTCCGGATTTGTGAAAAAATACCAATAAAGAAAAATGCAATAGAAAAATGTTATTTTTTAAACATTTACTTTTCCACTGAAAACGATTAAGAAAACCCCGTAAAAAAGGTTTATGCACGGAGTTAATCACATTATCCACCAAAAAATAACATATTTTACCCTGTTTTTTATGGAAACCATCGAAAATACGTTTTGGAAAATGTGCATAAATCGGACCGGAAAGTCAATGTCCGGGGTGTCTGAATTTGTATTTTTCTATCAGATAATTAGGTGCAATTCCTGCAAAATTCAGAAAATTGACTGACAATTTATACATTAAAATAATAGATAGAAAACATCACCGATAATACGATATTATTATTTACAGGATCATATATGAAAAAGAGGCTTAAATGCGCAGCAGCCATGCTGGTCATTGCTGTTTTCGTTTGCGGGTGCTCGACAGATGCAGGCACGCCTGATGGCACAGAGCAGGAAATGCAGGCCGCGGAAGAGGCACAGGCAGATACTGATAACGCCACAGAAAATAACACGGAGACGGGATTATTGAGCGGATCATCACAGGAAAATAAAATCCCCGCCACATATGAAGAGTACGAAAATCTTCAGTTTATCAGTGATGCAGGAAAAACCCGTTCCGGAAAAGATATCATGCCCATACCCGATAATGATGCATATAAGATGATCAAGGATATAAATGCGGGATTCAATGTTGGAAATGCTTTTGATGCAACCGACTGCGGTGTTCTTGAAAATGAGCTTGACTATGAATCTGTATGGTGCGGGAGCAGGACTACCGAAGAGTTCATAGATTCTCTTAAAAATGAAGGCTATAACCTGGTCAGGATCCCCGTTTCATGGCATGATCATGTCGACGAAGATTACCTGATCAGTCCTGGCTGGATGGCAAGAGTAACAGAGGTTGTCGATTTGTGTCTGGAAAAAGACATGTATGTCATACTTGATTCCCATCATGATATCTATCAGGATTATTTTTATCCGGATTCGGTTCACCGGGACAATGCCCTTGCCTTCACTGAGATGATCTGGCAGCAGATAGCTGAAAACTTCAGGGACTACAGTGACAGGCTCATGTTCGAATGCATCAATGAACCAAGACTTAAGGGAACTGATCTTGAATGGTGGTTTGCTTACGAAAATGATTCCATCATTGATTCCTACAACGTCATCATGGATGCTGAACAGGCATTTGTGGATACCGTAAGGGAGACCGGAGGGAACAATGCAGAGAGGTATCTGCTTGTGGGCGGATATTGTAATACATATTCTTCGGTATTGTCGGATAGTTTTTCACTTCCCATGGATACGGCGGATAATAAACTTGTGGTGAGCGTGCATCTTTATTCACCATTTGATTTTACGGCAAACGAAAAGGGCGGTTCCGTTTTTGACGATTACGGTAAAAGAGAAAATGAACAGGCATTCACCGCACTTTACGATGGTTTTGTTTCCAGGGGCATTCCCGTTATGATCACGGAATACGGATGCATAGATAAGAAAAATCCGGAAGACAGACTTGCTTATTTTGAATATATGAGAGAGCTGTCGGATGTTTACTCCATTCCCCTTGTTGTATGGGATAACAATGTTGTTAATGATACGGACGGTCCCATGGCCGGTTCATACGGCTATATCGACAGGGCAAGCGGTGAGGTCTCCTTCAGGGATCTTGTTGATGCCATGACCGGAAAGTAAAAAAAGTGTGACGTAATACCCGCAGCATCCGTCCTTATGTATGAAGGAGGACGGGCGAAAGAAAAACATTCGCTTATAAATAAACGCCGCTTAAGCGGTAATCTCAGGAGGTAGTGTAGTGGAAGATCATCAGATAATAGATCTGTATTTTGCAAGATCTGAAAATGCCATTACTGAAACCGCCTCAAAATACGGGAGGATGCTGAGGGCTGTAACCATGCGTATCCTGCGGAATCAGGAGGATGCGGATGAGTGCGTCAGTGACACATATATGAAGACCTGGAATACAATACCGCCTACAAGACCGGATGTTTTTTCTGCTTTTCTGACAAAGATCGCCAGGAATACATCTATTGACAGGCTGGATTCAAACAATGCGGAAAAAAGAGGTGCGGGGGAGATACCTGCTATCCTTGACGAACTTGAAGAATGTATAAGCGACCCGAGGATTCCTGTTCCCGGAGAGGGAATTGAGGTAAGAGAAGTCATCAATGCTTTTCTTGAGAGTGAAAAACCGGAGGCCCGGAAAATATTTGTCAGAAGATATTTTTTCGGAAGTGACGTTAAAGAGATCGCAGAGTTTTATGACCTGGGTGAAAGCAAGGTCAAGATGAGCCTTGCGAGAAGCAGAGAGAGGCTGAAAGCGCGCCTTGAAAAAGAGGGGGTGACGGTATGATAAAAAATAATACTGAGCTCCTTAGGGCAATGAGTGAGATCGATGATAAATACATTGTCGAGATCCTGGATGAAGATAAAAACGGGTCCGCTTCCCGGGTAAAGAAAAAGAATAAAGCAGCGGTTGTCAGATTTTTACCTTATGCAGTTCCTGCAGCCGCGGCGGTCCTTATAGTATTTGCGGTATCCCGGATGGGAAGCATGTCATCCGGAACGCAGATGGCGGAATCGGCGGCACCTGCACCGGTGTATGAAGAAGCAGCTGCTGCATCGGATTCAGGACCCATGGAAGCCGCAGATTACAGTAACTCGGATAAATCTGATTCTTATTCTGCAGAGACAGGCGGCATCATGGCATCAGGGTCTTTGGAAGCTGCTGCGGAATTTGATGCGGAGAACATGGATGAAGCTTCAGAAGGTGATCGTAATGAACTTTCGCAGATTGCAAGTCCTTTTAGAGAATGTGCGGATCTTGATGAGGCAGCAGGCGTTGCGGGATTTGATCTTAATCTCCCCGATGATCTGATACCCGGTTCCGGAAGAATGATAAATGCCCTTCAGGATGAAATGATCCAGGTTATCTTCTTTAACGGTGATGATCATGATCCTTCAGAAGAGATCCTCAGGATCCGGAAGGCTGCGGGAGACAGGGATATTACCGGAGATCACGAAGACCACGCTTACGAAGACATACTCGATATATCGGGATATGAGGTAACGGTAAGAGGCGAAAGCAGTGACAATATAAGTACGGCACTGTGGAAGAATGACGGATATACATATGCGGTCCTTATGGGAAATGAAACCTGCGATGTTAAACTGCTTGAAAGGATCGTAAATGAGATAGAGTAAAAAAGATCTCTCCAAAAAAATACAGGGATGGCGATCTGCCTTCCCTGTATTTTTTATTGCTTTTTTGATTACTGTTACTGCTTTATTTTTTGGCTTGGTACTACATATAACTTCAGATCATCATACCCTGAAGAATGCTACATTGTTCTTAAGCTGCTCTGAAATATTTCCAAGCTCGTCTGCTTCGCCAACGATTGAAGTCATGTTTGCGGTAAGCTGGGTAATGGAAGCGCTGGTCTCCTGAGTTGAAGCTGCATATTCCTCGGAAAGAGATGAGAGTGAGTCAACGCTGCTCATGATCTTTTCCTTGCCGACAGTCATGTTCTCAACAAGAGTTGCGATTTCCTTATTGCTTGCTTCGGTATCGCTTAAGATCTGAAGCATACGGTCGAAGGAAACGTTCATCTCTCTGAGAGCCTCAGCTTCGCTTGATGTTGCTTCCTTAATGGAACCGGTAAGGTTCTTGTTCTCATCTGAGTACTTGATGATGGTTGAAAGCATATTGGTGATCTCGCCTGCCATCTGATTTGACTCTTCAGCAAGATTCTTGATATTGTCAGCAACGACTGCGAATCCCTTGCCGGCTTCACCTGCTCTTGCTGCCTCGATGGAAGCGTTAAGTGCAAGGAGATTGGTCTGGCTTGCGATGGAGATGATTCCTTCAGCTGCTTTTGAGATCTCATCAACAAGCTGTGCTGTCTTGTTAACGGAATCGGCAACCTGTCCTGCTCTCTCATCGTTCTGTTCATCAGCTTTGCGGATCTCTTCAAGCTGCTTCTGGATGGCGATGGATTCCTGATAAAGAGTGGTAACTCTTTCTACGTTTTCTTCGGTAGCGTGATGTACGCGGTCGATGCTGTCACCGATCTCAACGGTTATCTCAGCCGTGGTCTGGATGTCCTCGGCCATGGTCATTGCACCCTGGGCAAGTTCGCCTACTGCTGTGGAGATATTATTTGTATTGTCTTCGGAATCGGAAATGCTGTTCTTGGTATTGACAGCCTTGTTATCAACATCGATAGCACAATTAGTAACATCGGTAAGGGAATTTCTCATGCGGTTTCTCATGTCTTCCATTGAGGTCTCTACGTTGTTGAATTCCTTGAAGCCACTTTCGGCCTCAATCCCCTTTACGAAGTCTCCGCCGGCCATATTATCCACTGCTGCAACTATGTACGCGATACTCTTCTTCATCTTGTTGGTTACAAAGATGACTGCTATTGCAAGCATTGCAATGGCGATGAGAACAAAGAGGATGGTTCCCACCATTATCATTCTGTTAGTCTTGGCTTCCTGAACTTCTTTTTCCGCAACTGCCCATACTTCGGTTATATCGGTCATTGCAGAAATTGATTCTCTTGTGTTTTCAAATGTCTGGATAAACAATGTGTAATCGCCCGATCCGCTCTTAACATCATAGGAGTCTTCCCAGGTCTTGAAATTATCCAGGAACTCTTCATAACATGTTTTGAAATTAGCGCCGTCAAGTTCCGTTCCTGTGTAGAGGCTTTCTTCTTTGCTTGCAATGGCTGCAGATTCTTTTACTCTTTCAAGAGTCTGGTCAAGATTCTCCTTATAGTCCGCATAATATCCGTCCATAAAGCCCTGCAACTGATCGGGGGGGACATCGGAAGGATCACCCTGGAGATCATGATAAAGGATTCCGGCCTGCATGGACTGATAGAAGTCTCTGTCGGCATTTATGAGAGTCGAAGTGATCTCATAAAGGTGATCAAAGTAGAGGACTTCATCATCTTTGGATGTGCTGCGTATCTCTGATGCAAAGAAGGCTATACAGAGAATGAGCATTGCGGTATAGAGGATGACCATCCCCAAAACCATCGCGTTGACGCTTATCAGTTTTTTCTTCATAGGTTACTCTCCTTATTGGGTTGTTTCCGCATTAGTAAAAAAGCGGATTTTTAAGGTTCTCTCTTAGGCTTGTAACGAATATTATACCAATTAATCACATAAATATACAATATAAGAATGAGTAGTATCACTATCTTGAAATGAATACTACATAACGTCATAATCTTATCTACATAAATTTTTGATGGCCTTTTTTCAATCTCATGAATTCATATTTCCAGTGTACATTCACACATTCATTTATATCCTTGCCGGCCAAAGGTCAAATATCATTTAGTAAATACAATTAATAAGAATTTACGGATAGGCCGATGCATGCATTCACTGTCCTTGAAAAAAAGCCATCCATAGGGGATAATAAATCAGTATAAAGATTATAAAAATAATACATGGCATAAATACGGAAATAGATCTGCGAAAACGCGGTCCTTAAATATTCAATATGTAAAGGAGTGCAAAAATGGCTGATTTTAAATTTGTATCACTCAGATTTGAAAATTACAGTTCCGATTCCGAAAAAAACTACTCCATATTCATAACAACGGACGAAGGAGAAGATCCCGTGCTGGTTTGGTATGACGGAATGGGAGATCCGGTAGCTGAAGTCAGTGTCGGAAATGAGGATCTGGAAAAACTCTGCGAACTGTGTGACAGTTGCGAAGTGAGAAAATGGGACGGATTTAATGAAATCGGAGACCTTTCAAAAGACTGCTTTTCCTTTGAAGCAGAGGATGCTGATGGAAATATCCTCTGGTGTGAAGGAACCGGAGCATTTCCGGATGATTTCGATGAATTCGAAAAAGGGATAAGATCGATCTTTTCCGGATATGTGGATATGTAGAGTTGTAAAACGTTTTCCGATATGTTATCATCTATTAAACGTTGATATTCATGGAAGCGGATGATCATCCGCAGTGGACGAGACGTAATTCAATTAAGAAGGCGAGGGATGCATATGAAATTTGTCATCATCGGTAAGAACACAACCGTAACTCCCGGACTCAAGGCTTCTGTCGAGGATAAGATCGGCAAGCTTTCGAAGTATTTTGATGAGGATACGACGGCGCATGTAACACTGTCAGTTGTAAGGGATGAGCAGAAGGTGGAAGTCACCATACCCGTTAAGGGAACCATCATCCGTTCCGAGCAGTCCAGCACCGATATGTATGTTTCCATAGATCTTGTTGAAGAGATCATCGAAAGACAGCTTAAAAAATATCGTAACAAGATAATCGACAGACACCAGGCAGGCGCAGATCTTTCTAACTATGCTCCTCAGGAAGAAGATGAGGAAGACGGCATCAAGATCGTCAGAAGCAAGAAGTTTGAGATCAAGCCCATGTATCCCGAGGACGCATGCATGCAGATGGATCTTCTGGGACACAGCTTCTACGTATTCGTTAATGCCGAGACCGATCAGGTCAATGTAGTATACAAGCGTAAGGGCGACACCTACGGACTCATCGAGCCTGAAGTATGAGAGGTAAGAGGTATATACAGGTAAGACATGTATATAATGAACAAGCCGTAACAGTAATTTATAAATAGTCGGATATCAACTCCCTGCCGGATAATGGCGGGGAGTTTTCTTAATATATACTAATGAAATCTATCCGATTTGTTTACATATCATTAAAATTCAGATCAATGATCACAAACAATGTAATGATCATTGATCGTTATGGATGAAAAATAAATGATTTTTGAATTGTAATTGATCCCGGTCTATGTTAAAATTCAAATAGTCTGACAAAAAAATAACAATCTTAAAAATACGTAAGATTTTCGCGTATTTTTCGGAACATCAGGCAACAGATCGATTGAAATCAATTGGAGGAAAACAAATGGGTAAGAAGATCGTCATCGCAGGTGCATGTCGTACCGCAATCGGAACTATGGGCGGATCCCTTTCGGGAATTCCCGCAGCAGAGCTCGGAGCAATCGTAATCAAGGAGGCTGTTAACCGTGCAGGCATCAAGCCTGAGAACGTTGACCAGGTTTATATGGGATGCGTTATCCAGGCAGGACAGGGACAGAACGTAGCACGTCAGGCATCCATCAAGGCAGGTCTTCCCATTGAAGTACCCGCTGTTACAATGAACGTTGTATGCGGATCCGGACTTAACTGTGTTAACCAGGCAGCTCAGATGATCGCAGCAGGCGATGCCGATGTAGTTGTAGCAGGCGGTATGGAGAACATGTCAATGGCTCCTTTTGCAATGCCCAATGCAAGATTCGGATACAGAATGATGTGGCCCAGCCAGAGCAAGGGCGGTATCGTTGATACCATGGTAAACGATGCTCTTTGGGATGCATTCAATGATTATCACATGATCACAACCGCTGACAACGTAGCAAGAGAGTGGAATCTCACCAGAGAAGAGCTTGATGAGTTCGCACTTAAGTCACAGCAGAAGGCATGTGCAGCTATTGAGTCAGGAGCTTTCAAGAAAGAGATCGTTCCCGTAGAGGTTAAAAAGAAGAAGGAGACCGTTATCTTTGATACAGATGAAGGCCCCAGAGTAGGATCCACCATTGAAGGACTGGCAAAGCTTAAGCCCCTCAATCCCGACGGATTCGTAACCGCAGGTAATGCATCAGGAATCAATGACGGTGCTGCAGCCATGATCCTTATGACCGAAGAGAAAGCTAAGGAGCTTGGCGTTAAGCCTATGGCCTACTTCGTAGCAGGTGCTCTTGCAGGCGTTCGCCCCGAAGTAATGGGTATCGGACCTGTTGCTGCAACCAAAAAGGTTATGGCTAAGGCAGGATACAAGATCGAAGACTTCGACATCATCGAGGCTAATGAGGCATTCGCTGCACAGTCAGTAGCTGTCGGCAAGGATCTCGGAATCGATGTTGACAAGCAGCTTAATCCCAACGGAGGAGCTATCGCTCTCGGACATCCCGTAGGAGCATCTGGTGCCCGTATCCTTGTAACCCTTCTTTATGAGATGGAAGCTAAGGGCGCAAAGAAAGGACTTGCTACCCTCTGCATCGGCGGCGGTATGGGCTGCGCAACCATCGTAGAGAGAGATTAATAAAGGAGAATCAATATGGCACTCGTTTTATATGAAGTAAAAGACAACGTTGCAGTCATCACCATCAACAGACCCGAGGCATTAAATGCCCTCAACTCCGAAGTTCTTGATGAACTGGGCAATGTCATTGGCGGTATTGATCTTGGCGTGGTAAGAGCAGTCATCCTTACCGGTGCAGGCGAGAAGAGCTTTGTTGCCGGAGCTGATATTGGCGAGATGAGCAGCCTTACAAAGGCTCAGGGTGAAGCATTCGGTAAGAAGGGAAATGA
>ODAI013171696.1_pt1 | contig 16179 bp, 10 predicted proteins | sample 1539321 | NCBI WGS metagenome assembly ODAI01 (sample SAMN02144231, study PRJEB22623) | gut metagenome | biome: sheep rumen | host: Ovis aries | place: New Zealand
AGGATGAAAGGTATGGCAACCTTCCGCTCCAGTTCTACAAAGCGGTTATAGGAAACTGTGTGAGGAAACAGGTCCGTCATATTCTTGCAGACATCGTTCAAGTAAAAGTGTTTCAAGCATTTATACCCACACAGGTGGAACAATATCATCATCGTTATCACCTCGGCATCGGACAGCGTGCTGTCCCGGTGGTACTTCCTCTTCGACTTGTCCCGCTTGGGAGCGAGTCCATTAATCTTGATAAATCTGTCGTAAACATGGCAGAAATCATCCGCCATACAAAAAATTTCCGTAATTTTGTCTTTGGAGATCGTCATAGCGAAAGTGTTTGTGTTTGGTTTGTCGTTATTCCAAATTTACAAAAACTTTCGCTATTTTCATAATAATCAATTAGTTAAATTTCGTCGAATTCACGTTATTTAGGTGTTAATCCGGAAGACCGCCGTCCGTTTTTGGTAATGCCTTTCTGCCCGGCGGGAGCTGTGACTCGCTTTGCCGGGAGTATGTCTGAAGAAGATTTATGGCGGTTCACCCGGGATGTCGCTTCCGGCCTTGCCTATCTCCATGGGCGGCAGCCGGCCATCATTCATCAGGATATAAAACCAGATAATATTCTGATTCAAAAAAATGGGGATTTCGTCATCACGGATTTCGGAATCAGCAAACAATTACGTGCTTCTTTGCGTAAGAGCGCAATGAAGCTGAATTCGGCCGGTGCTGTATCTTACATGGGGCCGGAGCGCTTCAGCAAACAGTTCCAGCCGGTCAAGGCCAGTGATATATGGTCGCTGGGCGCATCTATTTATGAGCTTGCTACAGGCGAACTTCCTTTTTGCGGAATGGGGGGGAGCCTTCAGAAGAAAGGTGCCGATATGCCCGAGCTCCCGGACGAGTTCTCGGAAGACTTGAATATGGTCCTTCAGGCTTGTCTGGCCAAGGAACCATGGAACCGTCCTACAGCTGCACAGTTGTTCGATTACGCAGACCGTTTCCTGAAAGGGGACAGTCCGGTTCCGGAATGGAAGAAAAAGGAAGTTTCTGCTGCCGCCCAACCGGACGGCATCCAGGCGAATCCGCCGATTGTTCCGCCCTCTTCACAGTCGTCTTCGAGGATGTCTTCTCCGGCTTATTCACAGCGGCAGTATGCCCCTCAGCCGCAAGTGCAGCCTCAATACCCTCCGGTTCAGGCTCCTCAGGGCAATATGGCAGGAAGATATCCCAATAGTGGGCCGGACCTGGCCGTCCCCTGGTGGCTTTGGGCGATAGTCGCTGCCGTGGGGCTGGTAATAGGCTATTTGTTATTCTTATTGATTTAGAGACATGAAGAGACTGTTTTCGGCCGTTCTGCTGTTTTGGGCTATGATTGCGGCGGCGCAGACTCCTCCTGCGTCTGAGGTATATCATATGAATCGCCTGATGCTTTACGTGTTGGATGATTATGTCAGGACTGGAACACTCTCTACTGAGGAGGATGTTCGCACTTTCCTGTCTTTATTTGACAGACCGGCAGAGAATTGTCTGGTGAACGACATCGTGGGATCAGCCGGCTACAAAAGCGTGATGTCGCCTGAGAATTATGTGCTTTCTTTTGGAGCAGATAAAGGCTCTCAACTGATCTGTGATATCAGTAAAGTCCGGAAAGCGGGAGATTACTATCAGCAGGATGGACGCTGGCACAGGACCATTACGTTTTACAAGCAGGTCCTCTTTATAGACAGTTCCTCTTATTCAGAGGATGCAGGTGGGGTTTTTTATGATACCCGGCAGCTTTATTCAGAATCAGGAGGAAGTCTTTACCTGGCTTTGGATATGGTTTATGTTCCGGAATCGGACCGTTGCCTGATCAGCAGGATCGATTTCGCCGAGCCGATTCCCGCCTCTGTTGTAGACCGTGATCATTTTGTGGTTGTCCTGAAGCCCGATTCTGATTTGGGGGATGGTGTACTTCATGGTGATGCCCCCATCTCTTACAACGATTATGGTCAGGCTTTTTTGGATTCACGGGATTTGGCGTATTCCACGGAAGATTATGCGGTGCGTCCATTGTTGCAGGCGTCATCAGACCGGTATGGCGTTTATAGCCTGCAATTCAAAAAACTGCATCATTTCCGTTTCAAGCCCCGTTATTCCATGTCTCTGAATTCGTCTTTTGGTTTAGCGGCGCACCCTGAGTCCGTCAACTTCGATGCGTCTTCCTCATCCATGGAGGCAGGACTGGATGTGGGGTTACTCTTCGGCTCGGGGAATCGTGTCCGGACTGGCTTGTATTCAGGAGCGGCCTATTCTTCAAGTAAGATTAATATGACGGCAGGAGGCTTTTCATATGAATTCCTGCCGGGAATCAATTATCAGGTTTCCTCCGCTTCCGAGTCTTTGGCTTTTACCGATATAATGATTCCGCTTTACCTTGAAATGGAGTATATGTTGGGCCGATGGCTCAATCTGTCTTTGGATTTGGGCGGGAAGTTCTATATCGCTCAAAATACTTCTATTCTTTCTCCCTATCAAGTTTCCGGGAGCGTCGGCGGTTCTTCGTTTAACTTGGATGCCAGCCGCTCAGGACTCCTTGATCCCGGCTATTATGGGAAACAGCCCTATGATCTTTCTTTTTTTGGCAATATTGAGTTTGATGTCAGGGTATTGAAGAAAATCCTATACCTGTTTGCCTCTGCCGGCTATGAGTATGGCCTTCAGGGACTTTTGCCAATTTACGCTCCGGAGACCGTCCGGACCTGGTTCTCTTCCTCCGGTTCTTTTCCCGTATTCCCCGTTGTCAGCGGAGGCGGCGAGAACTATCTGTTTCGCAGTTTATCCCAATCGGTGGCTTTCCATCGGCAGGGCGTTTGGATTTCGTTTGGCTTGAAAATAAAGATGAATATATGACAAACAAGGTTTTATTATTGGTTCTTGAGTTTATCGTTTCGGTTGTCCTGGGCTTTCTGATTCCGAAGGCTTTGCAAAAAGAAGAAGTGCTTGATGCCGTTGCAGACACTGAAACAGTGGAAGTTGTGCCTGCGGAAGAATTGCTGTCCATTTTGGAAGTGACAGATCCAGTGTATGATGAGGCCTCAAAAAAATACAGTTTTATAGTTACGGCCTCATCCAATGCCCGTTTGTTTTATCTGGCCGACAGTTCTCGACAGCCTATCAGCGGATCGGCCCAGCAAAGCGGCGAGTTCTCTGTATCTCCGGTTTCGGACGGTATCTATTATGTCTATGTCGTAGATGCCGCCGGGCATGAATCAGAATATGTAGAAGTGAACGGATGCAAGCCGGCAGACAAATCTCTCCCGGAAAAGAGCCGGGTCAGACGGGAGGAGTTTCAACGATTACTGATGGATAAGAGTCCCAATGCGGCGACATCGGCCCTGAAAGGCAGGATCGCTTCCACTGTCAGGTATCAGTTCGCCAATCTGAGTGAGGACGATCTGGGAATGGAACCCCGTCACTATACGGGGATTATCACCAATTTGCAGATTGGACACTGGAAGTCGGTTGAAGTTACATCTGTAGGCTACAATACGGCGGGCTTGTTGAATCAGGCCAAAATCACGGTAACCTATTGAATACTATGAAAAAGGCGCTTGTCATAACTATATTGCTATTTGTTTTCTCCCCTTGGCTTTCAGCGCAGAAACAGGCGCTGCAGGTATGCTATATTACCAAGGATTACAATACCAAGGTGAACCCGCTGATAGACGAAATACGGGATATTTACGAGTTTGTCCGGGTGGACCCCTCTTATGGCGCTGTTTTTTATCTGGCTGACTGGGATACTCCTCTTATCATAAAGGTTAATCTTCCGGGAGATAATCATGAAGAGATGGACCGTTTGTATGAGGCGTTGGTCACGAAGTCGGAAACGGCGATTAATCCCAGGACCGACTTGGAAAGGATATCGGCTATTTTCAGTGAGATCCCTTTGCGGGACGACACTCTCTCCCCAGCCTTTTCCGAAGTGGAGTTCCGTTTTTATGTTACACCGACTTTTTGGGAACTCTATTATAATGAACAAGTTATATCGTCGCTTTGGTACGTGATGGAATTCGACCAGGAATGGGCTAAAGACTATATCTCATTGCTTATCTTTCATCAGGAAGGTGACGGCCTCACCCCAAATGCCTCCAATCCATTCGGGGCGATGGACCTTTGCGCAAATTATAAATTTCAATTGTTAACATATTAGGAATCGATGAAGAAGTTATTATCCATTATCCTGTTTGCAGGGTGGGGTGTCTCTCTTTTTGCGGCGGGTATTACTACTCAATTACCGAAGAAATGTGAAGCGTTTCGTCCGGACATCCTTTATCAGCCGATGTTTACAGAAAGCCATGCAAAGATTCTTGTGCGCTCCGGAGATTATGGGCAGTCGAAGTCTGCCAGAGGGGAGAACGGACATGAGTTTTGGATCGTATTCAGTGACCGCGATAATAATACCACATATACGGCCCCTAATAGCAGAACGGCTTTCAAACAATTGGATTTCAATGAGAAAGTGAGAATCGCCCAGATAAAAGACGGCTGGGCGCTGGTCTATTATGAGCCAAAAGAGCAGGAAACTTATCCCCGTTTTTCCAGCGAAATAGAGTGGAAGGGTTGGGTAAAGATGGACAAGCTCCTCCTGTGGAATACATGCCCTGCAAATGACAATGGAATTTATTATAAGGCTATGTTATGTGCCAATCTGGACGAAAAAGTTGAGAATGACCGTCTTGGCAAGTGCTTCAAAAACCCGGACAATCTAAAGGTTTTTGAAGATTTGCGTGTGGATTTCACATACTATTTTGTCATGAAGACAGAAGGGAATATGGTATTGCTGGCATATCAGAATACCATGAACGGGCAGACATATCGGGTGCTTTACGGATGGGTTGACAAGAACTCGTTTGTCTCGTGGAACCAGCGTTCCTGCCTTGAGCCCAATTGGGATATACAGGATGTGGAATATTTTGCCAAAAATGGCGTGAAGGCCTATATCTATGATGATAAAGGCAACAAGGCGTCTTATATAGAGTACCAAAAGAAAAAGAGCAACACTTATGATCCGGACATGTATCGGATGAACGGCGATGTACTCAGGTATCCTATATTGGATGATAATTCTGAGAAGTATTGGAACTGTTCTACTTTCAGTGCTCCTGGAGATGGCGCCATCAACGCCGGGTCGAATGATCAGCGCCGGAAAAATACACTTCAGAGCAACCTGGACGAGCTGTCAAAAATCAATATAGTTTTCGTCATGGACGGGACTCGTTCCATGGAGACATTCTACCCGGCAATCAAGCAGACAATCCGGGAGATTAACAAGTATTATCCTCCTACTTGGAATGTTAAGGTCGGTTTTCTGATTTATCGGGATAAAAAAGACGGTGAGTATGTTACCGAAATGGTCCCTTTGACCAACCCGGATAACGAAAAGCTTTCGACTTGGTTAAGCAAGGGCGGTGAATATGGCATCAGAAGCGGCGGGGGGGATTCCACCATGGAGGAGGCGCTTTATTATGGAATTGACAAAGCGTTGGAAACTTTTAATTTTAATCCGCGCGAATCCAACATGATGTTTGTTATCGGCGACTGTGGTGATGCCGGCGATTATCCCGAGATTACTGAACAGTCATTGGTAAATAAACTGGTCGAAAAGAATGTCACGCTCATGGGCTTTCAGGTGAGGAACTCGGCGAATGACAGCGCTTTCCCTCTCTTTAACAGCAATGTGTCTACACTGATTCTCAACAGCCTCCAGGAAAAATATGCGAAGTTGGTAAGGGAAGATTCCCGGATAGAGGGGGATGTTGAGGTGAAAGTAAAAATGAAACGGAACGAGTACGAGTTCAGCAATAATGCTCAGAATGCAGAGGGAAACCTGTTCATCGGATCCCACAAGTATGTGCAGAGCGGAGTTCTCAAGGCCGATGAGCTTCAGGCTCAGGTAATTTCTGCGGCTACGGCTATCAAGGAGGATGTGGACCATAAACTGCAACAGTTCTACAATGCCCAGAACAATGTCTGGGGTACAGGAACATTCTCCAACCATTTCAAAGCTTCGGATTTTGAGATTACAGGTCCCCGGCTCGATGATGCGTGGCTCCGCTCCCGTGTGGGAGATGAAGTGTACAACGCGCTCAGGAATAATAATACGACAGTCTCATTCCGGGGCTATACTCTCAAACAGGACGCGGGAGAACACGATTATTACAAGACTGTGATTTTTATCTCCCAGCAGGAACTGAATACGATGATGAGTCGTCTTGCCCCCCTGTACGAAGTCGCCCAGCGTAAAGGTGATGACCGTGAACCTTACGTAAAGGCTATGCGGGCCCTGGTTCAAGGTATGATTCCCAATATCTCGAATGCGGAAATAGATGCCAAGGGATATGATGAGGTTATAGCGCTCGTAGCTGGACTGAATGTCCAGACAAACGCGCTCAAGGGGCGGACCATTACGGAAGTTGCATCCAAAAAAGCAGTCTCGGCGCAAGAATACCAGTCAATCATCAATAAGTTCAAACGGCAGTACCAGAAACTGCAGCGTATCCAGAAACAGCCATATGACTTTGTACGTGAGTTCAATGGGGCTAAATATTACTGGATTCCTACCGAAGATTTACCGTAAAATACTACTAGCATGAAAAAGATACTTAATACGTTGTTTGTGGCCTTCCTGACCCTTGTGGGACCTGTTAGTTACGCACAGCAGAATGCTTTGAAAAACATTCCTAAGTCCATCGAGGTTTTCCGTCCGGAAGCACTGGACCGTCCTATTACGAATCAGATCGCTGATGAACTGGTGAAGAATCATGGCCAGAAAGTGAGTTCCCAGGTTTTTGTCAAAACATTCTGGGATGTGTACAGTGACCGGGACGACAATACTACGTATGCGACTCCCAGGAATAAGACTCCATATTCTTCTCTAAAAATGGGTGAGAAGGTCAGAATTGCCCGTTTTCGGGGAGATTTTGCCCTTGTATATTCTGTCGATGAGTCCGACAACACACCTTATCCCAGGTTACCGGCCCGGGTCGATTGGAAAGGGTGGGTTCCCGTATCGAACTTGTTGCTTTGGGACACACCGCTGGTCACTGAAGACGGTGTGAAAAGGAAAATGCTTTTGGATGCTTCTATCCTTACCGCCACACCTTCAGACAATATCGGAAAACTCTATCGGCATCCTTTGGTCAATGCGATTCCAGTGGCGTCCCTTCCTGCCTCTACTACCAATAGTTTTTTCTATTTATTGAAACAGGAAGGGACGATGTGCCTTCTTTCTACCGATAAAAGTACCGGCCGGGACATGGAGAATTTGTATGGATGGGTGAGCATCAATTCCGTGAACCCCTGGGAAAACAATATTGCCTTGGAGCCCACGTGGGATATTCCTACCGTAAAGGATTTTGCCTCAATCGGCTTTTTCAGCAGCCTGAATCTCAACTTGAACGATGCGGATAGTGCCTTGGGCACCGTCTCTTTCAAGGATAGGGAAATGCCTTTTTACAGGACTGACTTCTTCAGGGAGGCAGGCGATGTCTGGCGCTTCCCGGTCCGGGGTTTATCTATCGGAGGTTATCATTATGCTTTGGTTCCAGTCGATTCTCCCTATTTGAAGGGGGGGAGCGCAAATGCTCTGAATGAAGACCAGCAGAACGTCAATTTGTATTTTGTCATGGACGGCTCACGCGATTATGAGGATTTCTTTCCTGTTATTTTAGATGGAATCGGTAATATTCCCTCCCTGTTTCCGGGACTCAATGTCAAAGTCGGAGCCGCAATCTATCATGATATCAGAAATGAAGATTTCAGCGTAGAACTTATGCCCGCGACGGATGTGAAAAACAGGGCATTGCTGGATTTTATTGACGAAGGGGGAGAGTTCGGTTTCAGGGACAATGCTGCGGAACCCGCCTTGTTCCCTGCCATCCAGGAGGTTCTGGATAAAGGAGGGATGCGCCCTTCGGAAACAAATGTAATTCTGGTAATTGGTGGCCATGGAGATGCCTCGTCTGTAGACATCAGCCAGCTGGCGGACAGGCTGGATGGAAGCAATATCCAGTTATACAGTATCCAGGTCCAAAACAACGCTTCCGCCACTTCGTTCCAACTGTTTAATTTCCAGATGGAGAATCTGATTTATTCCAAGTTGGCTGATCGTGTGGAAAAGACGGGAACGGAGAGAGACGTAATCCTGCAGACAGCCAGGAAGTCGGGCGAAGTGAATATTGTAAATTATGCCTTGAATACTCCCGACCGTATTTATGCCGAAGAACATCGGTACATTAATTCCGGAATCATGGAAGAGGCCGATTTTGGAGAATCGGTAAAGCAGGTCTATGCCAAGATTGCCCAGGAGATTGCTTCAAAGAAGGTCTCAGGCGCCGGCTTGGTCAATCAATCCAAAGTGTTCATGTCGTTGTATATGACACGTATGGACCGCTCCAACCGGTCGTTCTACAAATATGTCGCCCTATATGATGACGAGGAGTTTGAAGCCCTGATGAGCGGATTTAAGGATATCTATGAGGCCGGCCTGACTTCTGACAGCCCTACCCGGAGCATGTGCGATATAATAACAAATCTTCTGGGGTGCGTACCGGATTCCTCTCCGGTCAAGCGGGAAGACAGAGGTTATTTCGAGGCGCTTCGATTAATTGAAGGTATCCACGGTATCCCCAATGAATATCCGGGAGTAAGTCTGAAGAAGATGAGAGACCTGAAAGGTTTCACCGCAGAGGAAGGCCGCAGGCTGATGGATGATTTCTCGTTGAAATACCAGAAACTTCTGGAGATAAAAAATGCAGCATACCCCTATGTGACGACGATAAACGGTCGCCGTTGCTATTGGATTCCCATTGAGTTCCTTCCTTAAGAAATGGGTATGTCCAGGTTGTTTGAGATCAGTCATTTGCGTTGTTCCTATGACAGGCCTTTCAAAGAGGGCCTGTCTAAGGTAGTATTGGAAATACGGCATCTTGTCCTTCCCCGCGGTAAGAAAATATTTATTGTCGGCGAGTCCGGAATAGGGAAAAGCACTATTCTGGAGGTGCTGGGCATGATGAATAATACAATTGTGCCGGACAAATCCTCCCAGTTCTTTTTCTATGATGATGAAGGGATCTCTTATGACTTGATTGATATGTGGGCTGGCGGAAGCGATAAGGTGTTGTCCGATTTCCGGCTCCGGCACTTTAATTTCATATTCCAGAATACGAATTTGATGCCGAATTTTACAGCCTATGAAAATATAGCAATTACGCGGATGCTGCAGGGATATTCCCGGGAAGAAGCTTTTGGAAAGACTTCGGCTGTGCTCAAAGATATCGGATTGGGGTTTTTGGATACGGACCGGATATCGAATGAACTGTCCGGCGGGCAGCAGCAGCGTCTTGCCTTTGCCAGAGCGATCCTTCCGGATTTTTCGGTCCTTTTTGGAGATGAACCCACAGGAAATCTGGATCCGGAAAATGCGATGGCAGCGATGGAATTGCTTTCACGGAAACTGTCCACCCTGAAGGGAAGTTCTGCAATCATTGTCTCCCATGATATGCATTTGGCCACGTCCTTTGCGGATATCGTTATCAAGGTCAGGAAAGAATCGGCGAAAGAAAGAGACTCCCATAATGAAGTGGTTTCCTATGGAGTCGTGGATGACATGTCCGTATTCCGTCCTGACGAGGACCGCTCCAGCTGGAATAATGGTGAGGATTGTTATTCTACCGAAGGTTTTGAGTTGTTATTGAGGAAGAAAAACTGATATGAATACTTTCCGGAGCATATCGGATGACTTTTTCCGGCTGTTTGTCCAGCGGGAGGGAAAAGTGGTTCTGGGGAAGCGTTGTTCTACCCTTTGGTTGTTGACGGCAATGCTGACCGCTACTTTTTTCGCGATTGCGTTCAGTAATGCCAGCATGCAGTATTTGTCGGAGAAAATGAACGACCCCTTTATTCGGTGGATGGATATCCCCAATCGGCAGGAAGGTAAGTTTACCGAGTTGGAGAATGCACTGGGGTATCCTGAGTATATGGAGCGTTTTGACTACGACAATTATCAGGCAGACTACTACCAGGCATATATGTTTTTCGGCGCTTCGAAAACAAATATCGGCTATCTGCGCATCCGTTTTTTTGACAGTATGTCAACCGATTTGATTCAAGCCATCCTTTCTGATGACAATCTGGCGGACAAGGCATCCATAACGAGTCCTTCCGATCTTCCGGATCCAACTGTCGGACTGATTGTTACTCGGGATGCACTGAATCAGTTAGGCTACCGGAAGGCTCCGGCATATCTGGATATGCTCCAGCCTTGTTATGAGGCCGATACTCTGGGATTTGATTTGACGGCAGACCATATGGCGCATGTCCCTTTACCGGTTCTTGCCGTCGTGAAGAGACTGCCCAGCGGAATGGACATGGTCGCTTCCAAGTATCTCTTCCAGCAGGATAAGAACGATAATACCTATCCGTTCAATCTCAATAATCTGAGTTATGCCGAGGTATTGCACTATTTTGTCCCGGCGGAAGTGGATTACTCGGCATTTGGAGAATATTTGAAACATACCGGGGAACAGTATTCATCTTCGCCTGTTTACCTGGATGGGATCTCTTTCTGGAGGCCGGAGCTACAGCCCATGTACGAGGGCGACTTCATAACGCTTCGCGGAGAAACCCATCCGATGGTGGCGCTGGAAGCGGCGGCTATCGACCGGAAGGTCATGTCCGAATGGCAAGATAAAGGCGTATATCGGGTATACGATTATGCATTTTCTCCTTATGACCTGTCGGAGAAATCCTATTTGTCGGTCTATTTCAACAGCCTTAATCACATCCGTGAGTTCGAAAATTGGGTGAATGACGAGTTCCATATAAAGATTGATATGTCGCAGGTTAATTCCAAGGAGAATTTCAATGCGGTAAGTATCATGGCGTCCATTCTGTCTTGGGCGATCATCGTCTTTGCAATTGTGTGTATTGTCCTTTTTATCGTCAATTTATTGCAGTCCTATTTCCAGAAAGTCAAGAAAAACTTAGGCACGTTCAAGGCTTTCGGCGTCAGCAATCGTCGCTTGATTCTAGTTTATGTCCTGATTGTCGGCGGCATTATCCTGTTGGCGGTGATTATAGCGCTTCTGTTTACTTTTTACATTCAGGAAAGCTTGATCGTCCTGCATATCCTTAAAGAAGGGACGTATTCGTATCTTTCCCTCTGGAGCGGGAAGACGATTGCCGCAGTGTTGATTTTTATAGGGGCGTCTTTGACAACGGTCTATGTGGTTATGAAGAAACTGCTCCGGCATACACCAGGGGATTTAGTTTATGACAGACTATAGTATGGTTACATATATTTCGTTTATGAGGAACTTGGGTAAAGAAATGGAAGGCAGCATGCTGTTTCGGATTATTGTTTTGGGATGGGCCGTACTCGTCGGAGCGGCATGTACCAACAAAGATGATTATCGGCAGTCTTCTGTCCAGGAAGCAACCGGGCAGTATCCCTCACTGTTCTCGGTCGATAGTTTTGTCTTTGATCCGCAAGGCAGTCTCGGAGAATTCTCTTATATAGCAAACAATTCCTGGCGTGTTTCTCAGAAACCGGATTGGCTGTCTGTCACGCCTGACAGCGGAGGAGAGGGGAGGGCCGTCGTGAAAATCTCGGCCGGGATGAATAAAGACTGGGAGGATCGCTCCGGCAAGATTGTCTTTGCCGGAGCGGATGGCCAGGCCCATGAGATAGACGTCCGGCAAGATTGTCCGAGACTGGCGATTTCGATTGATTCTAAACCTGACGGTCTCGAGGAAGTATTTGAGAATAATCCGGGGAAAAGTGATCCGGATGGCTTACTTCGAATTCCATTTCTATGGTCTCATTCTATGGGGCGTACAGAGCCGATAGCCTTGGTGGTGACCAGTAATCTCAACTGGGAAATCGATTTGTCTGACAATGTTGACTTCGCTATTTCTGTCGACCGCCAGAATTGGGGCTCTTCCTTCCGGGGGAACGGAGACCAGGTTATATATCTTAACTGTTTGAATAACAATTATTCCAAAGAAGATTTCAATGATTCACTGACACTGACGGCTTATACGGATGATACATTCGAGACGTCATTGTCTAAAGATGCAGTGGCCTCCTGGACGGTGGATGTCACTCAGTCTCATCTGATGTTTTTGTTACGGGTTAACGAGGGCGAGTGGAGTTATGATAATGAAGAACTGACATTTGACGAGCTGGGCTTTTTGCAGGGAACCGATATGGCGAATCCTTCGCTTGATATTCAATGTGAGCTCCCTTGGAATGTGGTTTCCTCTTCTTTTGCCCGTCTGGACAGTTTCTCCGGCGGGGCGGCCAATGAGCAGGTCCACCGGTCGTTAAGAATCGTCCACCCCCAGAACTCCGACAAGATCAATCCCAGTCTGGAAGAACAGGTTGATACTTTGTTTTTCCGTGCACAGGATCAGGATGGTGGCTCGGTTGCGGAACGTTTTGTCGTCGTTAAACAACGTCCCTATTTATTTACGCTCGATACGGACAGCTTTGATTTGGAGAACGGCGTTTTTCTGGAGGGTGATACCCGCTCGTTCCAACTGGATGGCCAATCCCCGAAAGTCTATACTTTAAGGCTCCATACGACGGGTGCTTGGCGGTTGGATGATCTGGATGAATCTTCGGCTGAGTGGCTGGACATTGATCCATCGACACGTAGTGGAGGGGTTGTCCGTGATGCCGAAAACGCATGGAGAGAGATCCGTTTCTGGGTACGGAAGCAGAATTTGAGGATGGAAGACATTGTCGCTCATCTCCAACTCCGGCCGGACTATGATTGGGCGACGACTCCCGGACAGATCCATGCAGATGTCCCGGTCACTCAAGCTCGTTTCGATTTCTCTGTCGAGTTAATGGATACGGATGACCTGTCAGCTACGCAAGTTTTTGCGGATGGAGTCCGCCGTTCCCTGAAAGTGACATCCAGCGGCCCTTGGCATCTGGAGAAGACCAATAGTTGGATTCATACGGAGAAAGAGCGTGGCAATGCTAATCCGGGTGATAATTCAGTGACTGAATTCTCGGTGGGTGCGGAAGAAGCGAATCCATCGGACCAGAGCCGTTCCGCTACACTATATTTTATCAGCGACCTTCATGAGGGACTGCCAGCTTCGGAACGGGAAGATTATAATTATAAGCGTCAAGTGGTTACTTTGGTACAGCGCCGTTTCACGTTTATGGTTAATGATGTAGAAGGCAACAGCACTATGGTCATCCCTGCGTATCGCAAATCTTTCGACTCTGCCCTGAAGATACAAAGTGATGGAAACTGGAGAATAAACAGTTGTCCCGACTGGATGAATCCGGCGGAAAAGTCGGCCTCCATTTCCGGCGGTGATGTCAATAGAAATGTATTATTGAATCCGAATGTTTATGGCGATAAGACAAGTGCCAGAACAGGCATTGTTTCTGTGACTTGCTCTTATCCTGGCAGACCTGATATTACTAGAGAGATTACTGTAGAGCAGCAACCGCTGGTTTTCAGTGTGTCAGGTTCTTCTGCAATGGAATTTCCGCCTGTTTGCAATTTTTCCTATAATGGAAGTCTGCTGAATCCGATGTCATGGAATTACGCTGTGTCCGCAACTGACGAACTTCCTTGGAAAATAGTTCCGGAAGATAATGACGGATTTCCTTTCTGTTATGGCGACCAGCTCATCTCTGTCTTCAGCGGAGAAGGAACGGAGGAGAGTGCCCATTTGTATCCGTATTATAATGAATCGCGCCAAAGTCACCAATACAGTTTTCATTTTGAGACGTCAGATGCCCGCTTTTCCACTCCGGTCCGTGCTGACGGCGGGTCATTCCGGCTTACCCAGCGCCCGTATGAATGGGACGGGCAGGCCGTGAATAATATGTCCTTTGGAGCCCTTTCCAGTGTACTTTCCGGCAATCCTGCCATCGACTTTGTCTGTTCGGGACCTTGGGTCATTGACAATCTTCCGTCGTGGTGTGCAGAAGGCCAGAATGTGGACCACAGTTCGAATCCGTCATTTACCTTATCTGTTCAGACTAATGTGAGCAACGAGGCCGACCGGACTGCCGATATCACTATCCGAAGTATTATCGGCAATTATACCAAATCTTTCCGGGTCTCACAATCCAGGTATTATTTTGATGAAACGCCCGTCTCCGATCTGAATTTTGCGGCGCTCGATGCTCCCAATCAAAGCGTCACTTTCACCTGCGCCGGAGACTGGTCTGTCAGTTCTTCATCCGGGCTCGTGCTGAGTGCTTCATCCGGAACGGGAAACGAACGGGGACAGAATCTGACTCTGCGTTTCCATCCTGAGGATTATTTTGAGGAATCATCGGCACGTGAGAGTTTCTTCGAGATACGAAGTACGGTGACGTCCGGCTCAGAGTCCAGGACTTATAGTAAGCAGATTAACTTCCATCAGGATGCGTATGTGTTTTCTGTCAGCGAGTCATCAATAGCCCTCTCTTCACCCAAAGATGTGACCTCCCGGGATATATCTGTCAGGCTTAGTTCCGGAGACAGGTGGACGGCATCGTGCGACAATACCAGTGTCGTTGAAGTATCTCCCGTATCCGGCCAATCCGGTTCAGGCACTCTAAAGCTTCAGCCTATTGCCAACTTTTCGCAGAGTGCCCGTTCGGCTCTTGTTACATTAGTCTCCGAAAGGGGAAAAAAGACCCGGACAATTACCGTTTCCCAACCGGAGTACAGATTCTCGTCATCTTCCGCTAGCGTTGCCTTTGAGGCGGAAGGTGGAGAGCAGACAATTACCATTACCTCGGATGGAAACTGGACGTTGGAAAAGGCTTCAGCGGCCAATTGGCTAACGATTTCCCGGACGAGCGGCGGTGCTGGAACAACCTCTGTTACCTTGACGGCGACGGCCAATTCTGGCTCTGGCGCAGCCGACCGGTCCGTCAACCTAACGCTTAAGGGAGCCGACAGCAATACCCTTAATAAAACCATTTCTGTTTCTCAAAGCAAATAAAATCTTATTGTTATAGTTTCTATGAAGCACTTGTTTTCAATTTGTATCTTTGCACTCGGACTGCTTTTCTTTACATCCTGCTCCCAGGATAATGAAGTCGGATCTTCAGACTATCTTATCGGTCAGTGGAAAACGACCAAAGAAATTGTGACTACGCTCGATAATGACCAGAAGAAGAGCGAGTCGACATCTTACCCCGGTGATGACGAGGCTCTCTTTTTGGAATTTATGGCCGACAGAACTTTTTCGATGATTCAATTTAAAGATGGTTATTCATATTTAGATGAGGGGTCTTATGCTAAAGTGGAAAACCGTCTTGTTCTGTCTCCTAATTCGGCCGATGGAGCCATTGTCATGCATATCAGAACGCTGACGCCAACAAATCTTGTGCTCGTGGAAGAAGAAAGCGCGAAAGATATAACGGTGCGTAAGGAATTGTATTTTGATAAGGTTTTTTAGTGAAGGACTTTTTCATGGCTAATTAGGAGAGGAAGGGACTACTCCTCCCTGGTTTTGTTCTGAAGCATACAGTGCACCCAGCACACCCCGAAAGTGTGCTTTCTTACTCCGTCTCAACGGCGAGGAAGACCACTAGGTGGCTGGCACCTGCGCATCCCCTTCGGCGAAACCGGCGTACAGCGGCTGAAGGTGTATAGGTACTGATAGTTGTTGCAGGCGGTAATGGGCCAGGTGTGATTTCAGGTTATGCACCTGGCCTGTTGTCGTGCAGTAGAAGGCCGATTTGTGGGCCAGGTATGTGGTCTAGAAACACACCTGGCCCTGGTAAGTGACACATCTGGCCCAGCCCCGCGCAGGTAACAGCCCTGCCATTGCACTGAAAAAAGGAATCGCCTGCTCTACGCCCCCATCAGGGCCTCTACGTCCTGCTTTTCACCCACAATCCAGAGGAAGTCGCCGTCTTCGAAGGGGATGGTGACATTGGGAATGTGGAGGGCGCCGTCTTCTTTCTCCACACCCACCACCAGGCAGCGGTAGCGGTTGCGGATGCTGCTGTCTTTCAGGCTTTTACCCAGAAAAGGGGAGCCCTCGGAAATGGGCAGGCGGCGAAGCAGGACCTCATGGTCCGTAAACTCTTCCGGCAGGGAGGTGTTTTCCCGGCCCAGTTCCGTACCGAAGGCTTCCAATCCGGCGTCGGCCCCCACCACCTGCAGGCGG
>ODAI010813848.1_pt1 | contig 16173 bp, 8 predicted proteins | sample 1539321 | NCBI WGS metagenome assembly ODAI01 (sample SAMN02144231, study PRJEB22623) | gut metagenome | biome: sheep rumen | host: Ovis aries | place: New Zealand
ACAAAAACTACAATTCTTGCAGCAGAACCATTGTCTTTTCTAAAATTGGCTGCACTGTCTCCGGCAATCTGAACATCAAGACGTTTTGCATCAACATTGAAGGCTGCCCCTGTTGAAGAAAAACACATCCAGAGAACATCCTTATCATAATAAGAACGGCCTAAAAATTTAACATTTTCTTCGTTTGGAAGAAATGACTTTTCTGCATTTGCGGCAAAAAGACCGGCTGCAGCCGAAAGAGAAATAATTAAGACTAAAATAGATTTTTTAAGATTTTTCATACCTACCTCGTTATAAAAAGTATAATGGGCTTCAATTAGTTACCGTTATTATAGTGATTTTTATGATTTATTGAAACAAGATATAAAAGCAGGACCTGTCTTTTTAGTTGTACAATTTATTATTTTTCTTATATAATATAATCGTGTCAGAACTTTACGTAATTGGAACTCCAATAGGAAATCTTGGTGATATTACTTACCGTGCTATAGAAACCTTAAAAAAGGTAGATTTTGTAGCCGCAGAAGATACCCGCCATACTTTACAGCTTTTGAATCACTTTGAAATTAAAAAGCCATTAATTTCCTGCAGAGCTCAGAACGAAAAGTTTGCCGGCGAAAAGGTAGTAAAACTTTTACAGGAAGGTCATGATGTTGCTTATGCCAGCGATGCTGGAACTCCTGGAATTAGTGATCCGGGGGCTGTTTTAGTAGACCTTGTAAGAGAAGCAGGCTTTAATGTAGTACCAATTCCTGGTCCTGCTGCCTTTGCCACCTTAGTCAGCGTAGCGGGAACAGGTGGAAAAACCCTTATTTTTGAAGGATTTTTATCTCCTAAGCCTGGAAAAAGACGTTCCCGCCTTAAGGAACTGCTTGCTACCGGAAATGCAGTAGTAATTTATGAAAGTCCTTTCAGAATTACTAAACTTCTTTCTGATATTGCCGATATTGAAGGTAACCGGCGAATAGTAGTTGGCAGAGAATTGACAAAACTGCACGAAGAAATAAGCAGCGGCAGCGCTTCTGAACTAGCAGCTGATTATTCTTCAAGACAATCCATAAAAGGAGAGTTTGCAGTTTTTATTTCTGGTGTAAAAAATATTAAGTTTTCTGAAGAATCTACCGATATTTAGTGTGTAGAGGGAAGGATGTTATGATGATAAATGGTGTAAACAACGTATCTCAGGTGAACAATGTTCAGAATCTCCGCAAAACTGAAGGTCCAGTAAGAGCTAGAGATACTTCTGATTCAATCTCAGTTTCAAAAGAAGCTAAAGAGATGGCAGAAATCTATTACATGGATAAAGTAGCAGCTGAAACCCCTGATGTTCGCGCTGATAAAATCGCAGAAATTAAAGAAAAGATTAAGGATCCTTCATACTTAAGTGATGCAACAATTAAATCTGCAGCAGATAAATTCTTGTCTGCAATTGGTCTTTAATTATAAAAGATTATTAGACTCATAAAAGACGGAATTACTATAATTCCGTCTTTTTTTTTGTATAAAGTGATTAAAACAAGGAGTGCAAAATGTCAGACTTTATTTTCAGAATCAGTCCAAACATTATTTTAGGGCCTTATACAGTAAGCCGCCTGGGTGCCCACGTTAGTGAATGGGGCAGCCGTTTTATGGTAATAATGGATCCGATTCTGGGAGAAGCAAAATCATCAGAAAAAATATTACAGGCACTTGCAGACAGAAAAATTGACTGCTTTGTTTTTTCTGAATTAACTGAAGGAACTTCAACAAAAACCATCGAAAGAGCCTTAGCTCTTGCAAAAGAAGGACACGTACATGGAATAATCTGCTGCGGTGGCGAAAAAGCAATGAACATTGGCCGTGCAGTAGCAGCTTTTTATAACGAAATTCATCCTTTCTATTCTTTTGTAGACGGAGCCTTACCAAACACAAGTCCCCTTCCCTGCTTTTGTATTCCAACAACCTACAGAACCCCTTTTGTATTCACAAACGAAATCCCAATTACAGATGCCAGAAGCCATCAGTTAAAGTTTTTAAAGGTTCAGAACTCAGTTTGTAAATTACTTTTAATAGACCCTAATCTGACCCTTTCTTTAACAGATAACCAGAAGGCAACTCTTTCTATAGAATTAATAGGCATGGCTATAGAAGCTTATCTTTCGCAAAAGGCAAACTTCTTCAGCGACACCTTTGTAGAAAAGGGTCTTGAGATTCTTTCTTATGCTCTGGATGGCTCTCCATCGCTGGATATTACAACTCCGGAAGAAATTCTTCTTGCTCAGGCAGGCAGTATGATTTCTCTTGCTTCAGCATCATCTTCTTTAGGAATGGGTTCTTTACTTTCGCTTACAATCTATTCACGCTATAGAATTAATAAATCTCTGGCAGCATCAATTCTTTTGCCATATGCACTGGAAGATGCTGCAAAATATAAGGCCGCAAGATTTGAAAAACCTGCTCATCTGCTTAGAGCCTGCGAAGAAGATGTAAAAGGCGAAGATGCAGCAAAAGCCTTAATTGAATATGTAAGACAAAAGATAGCTCTTGCAAATCTTCCTACCCGCTTAAAGGATTTAAAACTTACAATCGAGCAGCTTTCTCTTGCAATAGAGGACGTAAGTCAGGTAGATTTAGTAAACAGCCTGCCCCGCAGCATGACTACGGACGACCTGTTTGACTTTATTAAAGTCGCATACTAAAAACATTAATTACAAGGCATAATATGATAGATCCTGGAAACCTTTTTCATCTGGAAGGCGGACAAAAACGCCGAAAACTTGCATTAACCTTTGGAGCACTGGAAAGAGATATACTTGGAATTGCAGAAAAAGGTACGGAATATTCTTTTAAAGATTTAAGCCGCCAGGAATATACAAAGCAGATTGCAAGAGTCCTGTTAAAGGACCCAAAATTAAGCGAAGAGGCTGCAAAAGAAATTGATCAGCTTATTCACGCAGAGCCCTTTGACGAGCTGCGTCTCTGCAATGTAGCAAGAAATCATCTTCTGGCAATAATTGGAACCTTTCCTGCTGAATGGGACCTGGTTATTGCCCCTCACGCAAATCCAAATGACGAAAATGGTCTGGTCCGCCAGAGAAGCTTTTTTCCGGGCACTGCAGTTTATGCAGAAGATATCCGCTCCCCTTTTAATTTAGGTTCAATTTTCCGTTCCGCAGAAGCCATGGGAGCAGAAAAAGTTTATATTTCTCCTTTCTGTACAGATCCCCAGCAGCCTAGAGCAATAAGAAGCGGAATGGGCTGTATAGAAACCATGGGCTACACAAGATGCAGCCTGAACGAACTGCCTGAGAATCTTCCGGTATTTGCCCTTGAAACAGGCGGAACAGATATTAATGAGTTTAGATTTCCAAAGCAGGGAATCTGTATAATCGGTTCTGAAGAACTAGGCGTAAGTCCCCAGGCTCTGGCAAGAGCAAGTTACGGACGCGTCACAATTCCTATGAAAGGCTTAAAGGCATCGCTGAATGTTGGAGTCGCCTTTGGAATCCTTATGCAAAAATGGGTAGAAAGTCTATCTTCAGAAAAATAACCCTTTTTTCTTCAGCTCGTCCAGGATATGGGTAAACTGCACTTCTGCAGTAATATTGAATTCCTTCAGGATTTCCTTATCTAACTGATAAAACTCAATTCTTCCTTCGTCATAACACTGCAGCATTTCTGCAAAATAAATAACTTTATGATTGGCAAGATTATCCAAATCTATAGATTCTATGTTGTTCCAGAAACCAAAAACGGAACTGACGATGGAAGGGAAGCCTTCTTTTTTAGCAAAAACCATTCCAATGTAATCTGCGGTAATTCCCCTGTAGAAAATATCCTTAATCTGCTGGGCAACATCATAGTTCTTTAATAAATCATCAACATATTGAGTCTGCTCCGGAGTTGCAGTCTTTATCATAACAAGACCAATACTGTTCAAAAGACCAAGAGTATAAAGACTTTCAGGAGACAGGGCACCCGGCAAAGCAAAATTCTTTGCAATATTGTAGGCATAATAAGCAACATTTCTTGAATGATCAAAATACTTTTTTGTATCTTCTGTCGTATTTATTACACTTAAATCAGGATTATCAAGAGAAAAGATTTCCCGAAGTTCGCCATCCGTAAAGGTATTAAAAACTTCTAAAAGATTTAAATTAGTATCCTTTTTTTGAAGGGATTTTTTCAGCATAAGCATGGAAAGAATTAAATCTTTAGAAATATAATCATAAAAAGCTTTACGGTCTAATTCAGGGCTGTTTACAAATTTCTGAGCCTTACTGAAATGCTCCTGCAAACATGGATAGGTATTCTGAAGCTTTACATACTGATAACTGAGCATTTCTATGCCGCCAAAAATTTTCCAGTTGCAGGGCAGAATAATTCTGGTTACAGTTTCCTTATCATCAACGAAAACCTGATAATTGTCTTTTGAAAGTCCAACCTTCTGCAGCATAAGAACGATGATGATAATACCAAAACCGGCACCTTCCGACTGGTCCAGCTCGTTCTGGAAAGCTTCCTGAACGTTTTCAAACTTTTGAACACATTCCAGTTTGCTTTGAATACGGCCGGCTTCCCGCCCGGTCAGGATTGAATTATTTCGTATTTCGATTTTAATTTTATCGCCTCTAAGCTGTAAAAGTAACTTTATGTAGAGGCCCTTTTTTTTCTGCAGTTCAAGATAATGGTCTATATTGGTAAGGGTATCTTCCTTAAAGGTTTTCATCCCCTTTTCATAATCTTCAAGATTGTTAATGTCCAGATTACGTTCTTCAAAATAAACTCTCTTTGTATTTGCTTTTTTAGCGTTTGTCATCAATTCGCTTAAACAAAAATTAAGATATTCAAAAAGCTGCTCCTGACGACATTCTGTTAAAAAAGTCTTAAGAACTTCACGAATATAAGTTTCCATATTTCTGGGAAGAGTATAAGAAGTTACTATAATCGGAAGTTGTAATTTGACTGCTTCTGCAATCTTTCTGGAATCTACTTCCATCAACTGTTCATAATCACTTTTCATTTTAACCTAGTGTAACCGATAATTTATTATTTGTAAAAACAATTGTATAAAATGATGCAAAATTTTATAATTTTTTGTTATGAAAAAAACAACAGTCTTTTTTATTATATTTTACTTAATTTTTTTCGAAATGTTTTCACAGCAGGGAATCTTATGGAATAGCGGAAAGCTTTATACAGTTTCTACCAGCTGGTTCGACATTATTTACCCTGAAGAATGTAAAGAAAGTGCAAAAATCCTCTACCAGAATGCAGACAGAATATATAAGGAAGTTGCTGATTCTTACGGACTTGAACCTTCTGTAAGAATGCCTCTTGTTTTAACTGCAAAAGTTGAACTTTTTAATGCCTATTACACAAACGGCTATTACAATCACATTGTTTTATATGATACAGCAGCCATAGATTCTCTGGAAGTTTTTTCGGAAGAATTACTTTCAACCTTCCGCCACGAAGTTACCCATGCCTTTACCTTTAACATGAAGAAAAACTTAAACTATCTTCTTGGAGAAACCTTTGGAGATCCGCTTGGATTATACGGCTATATGATAACTCCCGGCTGGGCAGAAGGGGCTGCAGTTAACAGCGAAAGCTCTTTTGGGGAAGGAAGACTTAACAGCGAATATGCAAAACATATTGTAAAACAGGCAAAAATCGAGGGAAATTTTCCTTCCTACCACGACTGTCAGGGAGCTTCGGAAGCCTACCCTGCCGCAGATTTTTATTCTTTTAATGCCGCCTTTGATCACTGGCTTATTGAAAACTTTGGGATGGAAAAATACTCGCAGATGTGGTCCTGCATGGTTAATGCGGGAGCCCTTACCCTTTCTATTGCTTTTAAAAATATCTACGGAATAAAATTAAAGGAAGCCTGGGCGGCCTTTAAGGAGGACTATCAGGTTCCTCAGCTTGCGGCAAATCCTGTGGAAGCAGGCCTTGTAAAGGATTTATTTCTTCCTTATGCAAAAAGCTATTCAAAATTAAACAATTACGGGGCTTCTTACACAAGCTTAAACTACACAGACAAAGGGCTTTTTTACATAGACACAGTAGCAGATGCCCTTTATTTTATTCCGCTGGAAGAAATTGAAAACGGAGACTGCGGAGAAAACAAAATTGAAAGCGGAACCGGCGAAAAAGAGCAGGGGAACGGCAAAAAAGAGCATGAGCCCGGCGAAAAAGTAAAGGCAAAAAAACTCCTTACCTTTAAAAACCTTGCAGATGCCAGGGCTTCTAAAGACGGAAGATTTATTGTCCTTACCTATTACAGCCTCAACTACGCAAATATAAAGATTAAAACTGCCATTTACGACACCAGTAAAAAAAGTCTTTTCCGCCTGGACGAAACAGGAATAAAAAACGGCGCAGTTGTAAAAATTGATGATGATTACTACCTGGCAGCCCAGAAATTCCACAGTCAGAATAAGGCTCTCTGCATAAAAAAATTAATTCTAAAAAATAACCACCTGTACAAGACAGAAGAGCTTGCAAAGCAGGAGCTTGGCCTGAACGAATCCATAATTTCTATATGTGGAATTGAAAAGAGCGGACGCGGTTTAGCCCATGAACAAGAACTTGCGCAAGAGCAGGAAGATAAACTCCAGCAGACCTTTGCCTTTATAAAAAAAGAGGGCTTAAACTACAGCATTCAGTTTTGTAACCTGCAGGGGGAAGTTACCTCTTCTTACAGGATTCAAGAAAAAGGCATGGTTTTAAGGGACTTAAGTTACGATTCTGGCAAAGACCAGCTTCTTTTCAGCTGCACAAGGCCTGGCAGCCTGCCCCAGCTTGGAAGTCTTGAGTTGAGAAATCTTGGGCCGGGAAGCCTTGAACGGGGAAGTCTTGAGTTGGAAGGGGGACTCTTAAAAGTCTGGCAGGAAAATATCAGCGGGGGAATCTTTACTCCTGTTGCCGGAAAAGAAAGTCTTTTTTACACAGGAAGATTTTCTGACCAGAACCGCCTCTTAAAAAAAGACCTGCAGCAAATAGAATATACAAATCTTATTTTTGAAGAAAATGCAGAAATAAGTGCCGCAGAGCCAGACAGGGAAGACAGAAAAATCATTGAAACCCCTGAAGGTATAGAAGAAACAGAAGAAATCGGAAAAACTTTTGAAGAAGCCTCTGAAAAATATTCTCCATGGAAATACGTCTTCCGCGGCTGCTTCATCCCTTTTTCAAGCCTAACTATGCCTTACCGCACAAAACTGGTATCAATAGAAGCGCCCTACTTTTTTGGAACTACCTTCATTACAAGAAATCCCTGGGATGCTTCAGAAAGCAGCTTTGTAACCGGTTACTCTTTTGACAGAAAAAGCTTTGCCACAAAGTTCTCTTATTCAAACGGAACCTATACTTCGCTTTTTAAGTACGCCTTCGATATTTCTGCAGAGTTCAGCAAAAAAGGTTTTGTACAAAACAAGGACACACTTACCCTGACTTCCGGCTTTAATGTTGGAAAATATTCATCCCTGGCCTTTATTAATACAGCTTTAATTAATTATAACAGAGTCGAGAGTGATATATATTCAAGCCTGCAAAGCCAGATTACTTTCTCTACCGTTCATTATACAAATGCAAAAAAATATGCAAAAAGCGGTATAAATCTTACCGGAATCTGTTATTACAACTACTGGGGAGGAACTGGTTCAAACAAGGCTCTTTACAAAAACGGAGGAGAAGCAGGCTTCCTTCTTACAGCCTATTGTCCTTTCCCCCTGCCTTCAAGATTTTATGCAAGTTTATTCCTGCTTCCGACCGCCGATACCGCTCTTACAGATGCGGTTTTTCCGGAATACGACATGTTATCCTGCGGGCTTGAAAGTATTCTTTATTATAAAGATGTGCAGAAAGCAATTCCTTTTATGCCATTTCTGCTCTTAAACGATTTCCGTCTTACCTTTGATTTTTATACAGGAATCTCATATACAAGTGACCTTTACAGTCAGAACTGGAAAATTACAAAAATGGACCAGTATCTGGACAAAATAAAAAATGGCGAACTCAACTTCTCTTATATTCCTTACCTGAAGTTTACAATGGGCTTTACACCAAACTTTGGCCAGCTTGCTAACAGCAGTTACAAGGAATTATTCTGCGTAAAAATGGGAATTAAAGGTCTGGCAGAAAAGAAACCGGAACTTATAGGTGAACTCGGCATATCAATGAGTTTTTAAGCGATATGCCGAAGAAAATCACTGGACCTTTATTTGAGAAAGCACCTGCCCAATAGGTTCATGAATTACAAGATCTGCAATAGAATCCTGGGCAGTTGCAGATTTATTCAGTAAAACAAGCTTTTCTCCCCTGAAATAGCGGATTAAGCCCGCTGCAGGGTAAACAGAAAGTGATGTACCACCTATAATCAAGGTATCGGCACTGGCAATATGGCGCACAGCCCCGTCAATAACATTCTGATCCAGGCCTTCCTCATACAAAACAACATCAGGTTTTACAAGGCCCCCGCATTTTGTACAGTGTGGAAGCTTATCTTCGTTATTTTCGCTCTGGTCTATAAAAGTTGAATCATAAAAAGCATGACAGTCAAGACAATAATTTCTAAGGGTACTTCCGTGCAGCTCGTAAACGTTTTTACTGCCAGCCATTTGATGCAGACCGTCAATATTCTGGGTAATTACAGCTTTAAGCTTACCGCAGGCTTCAAGTTCTGCAAGTTTATAGTGGGCTGCATTAGGCTTTTTTCCCTTTGGAAGCAGTTTAGCCCTGTAAAAACGATAAAATTCCTTTGTATCAGCGTAAAAAAAAGAAGCACTTATAATCTGCTCAGGGGGATACTTCCATTCCTGGTTATAAAGGCCGTCTACACTTCTAAAGTCTGGAATTCCAGATTCGGTAGACACTCCAGCCCCTCCAAAAAAGACTATATATTTGCTTTTATCTATAATCTGCTGTAAAATTGAGATATTATCTAAAGTATTTAAACTCATCAGAACTGTATCCTTATTATTTTTACTTCTAAGTTATACTAATAAAATACATGTTTTATGCCGATAAGTAAATTACTAAAAATTCATTTAAAATCAAAAGGTGCCGATATGAAGAATTTTAAGAAGAATTTAGTTTTGTTTTTAATCTTTAACGTGCTCTTCACAAGCGTTTTGACTGCGCATGGAAAAAATGACATTGAAGAACAGAATGCTGATAATGTGAACAGCTGGCAGGAATTGTTCGACCTTGATGAACGAAAGCCAGGTAAGTACAACATTATGATTACTGCCCGAGATCTGGGCGGTAATACCGTAGTCGAAGGACCTCATAACATTTATTATGATCCAAAATCTGACTTACCAGTCTGCGGTATTACAAACCCTTATCCAAACATGAGGGTCGTAAGTAACCTGAATATTGTAGGTACTTGTGTTGACGATGATAAGGTTAGATATGTTGAGCTGATTCTTGATGGTGATGAAGAAAATCCTATCAAAGCAGAAGGTGCTGAATTCTGGTCATATTACTTAAATACATTAGACCTGGAAGAAGGTCCTCATACTATTAAGGTAATAGGATATGATATAAACGGATTGGCAGGAAATCCAGTTACCCTTACATGGCAGCTGGACAGAAATCAGCCTTTAACACAGATTGTAGACAAAGAAATGGGTCTTCTTGTTTCTGGAAACGTCAAATTTGACGGTGTAGTTTCTGATGGAAACGGAATCAAAACCCTGGAATATTCAGTTGATGGCGGACAGTATTTCAGACCTGTAAAAATCAACGATAAAAAACAGAGTTCAGAATTCTCAATCTCTATAAATACAAAAGAATATCCTGACGGACCTGCAATTTTATGGTTCAGGGCAACAGATCAGTCTGGTTCTGTTGGGCTTTATTCCTTCTTATACTTTATTGATAACACAAAACCTGATGTTAAAATTGTTTCTCCGGAAGACACAGAATTCCTAAACGGAAAATACACAGTTGCAGGATACGCAAAGGATACAATCGGAGTTACAGAATTAAGCTGGGTTTATGGAAATCAAAGCGGCACAATTGATTTAGTTCCTGGTAACCCATACTGGGCTGTAGACCTCGATTCTACCCAGACAAAAGAAAAAAGTGGAAAATTCACTATCCGTGCTGTAGACCTTGCTAAAAACATTGTTGAAGTTACAAAAGTAATCAACTTTAATCAGGATTTAGATAAACCAATAGCAACTATAGTTGAACCTGTCGCTGCTCAGATTTTCGGCAACGATGATGCTTTATATCTTCGCGGTATTGCAAAAGATGATGACGGCATTGCCTCTGTAAAAGTTCAGCTCGACGGAAATGAACCTCTTATTATAGAAACAAAGGGTGTTTTCTTTGCAAAACTCTTTGAAGAAGGTCAGATTCCGGCCGGAAAACATAGGATTACCGTTCAGCCAACAGACGTAAACGGTGTTCAGGGAGATGCAGTTTCTGTAGAAATTGAATCTAAGGGTCTTGCACCACAGTTCTCAAATGCAAAGCTTGCAAAAGCAGACTTTGTAAACGGAAGCACAGTTCATCCTGAATCTAATTCAAACTTTGAAGTTACAGTAACTTCTCCTGTAGGATTAAAAGCAATCCACACAGACGTTACCTGGGGACCTTCAGGAATTATCTCAAATGACCTTGATCCAAAAAATGCCGGAAGCTTCAACGTAGTTTTCCCAATCACAGCAGATGGTCCAAAAGGTCTTATGCAGTATAAAATCACTGCAACAGACTCCCTCGAAAGAGTTTCTACTTACACTGCAATTATCTACATTACAAATACTTCGGTTGTAAAATCTGATGAACCAGCCATCGTTCTTGATGACAGCCGTTTTGCAGAAGACGGTTCTGTAATTAACAATCCGGACTTCCCTGCCACCGCTTATGTTATTGGTGCAAAAGCAAGTAAAGTTGAGTTAGTTCCTTCAACACCATTCGCAAGCGCTTCTTTGAACGGAAATCAGATTATCTTAAAAGCCGGAAACTCAATTGGAAGCTCAAGCGATGTAATTATCAAAGTAACTACAGATAAAGGTAAAACAATTACTTCAAAAGCAATCAGATTTAAGCAGGATACAGAATTACCTCTTATTACAATTGATAATGCAGAAGAAAATAAAGCCATTCTTCTTACTGAAGAAGACGAAGTAATTACAGTTTCTGGTAAGGTAAGCTGCCAGACTGGAGTTGGTCCTGTAAAATACAGAATCATTTCTGCCCTTGCAGATATGAAGAACGGAATTATTGGCGGAACAAGAGTGGTAGAAACTCAGGCCTTAGAACCTGTTACTCTTGCTTCTAACGGAACTTTCAAAATTTCAATTCCAGTAACAGACAACCTGACACCGGGAATCCACGTCGTAGAAGTTGTAGCAGAAAGTGCAGGCGGCAACGCTGCAGCAAATGCAATCGCCTACAAAATTATGCCGGAAATTGAAGAAATCAACGGAAAACTCCCTGTTGCAAAAGCGCCTGCCGTAATCTTCCTCGATGCTTTTGACGGCTATGCAGCAGGCCTCTATCAGGGCGAACTTGATCAGGACTTTGCACGCTTTACAAGAGCTGATATGGCTGAAGGGGCAAATGTTAGAGATTTCACAGTTACAGGTCCGGATGGAAAACCTGTTGCAGGAAAATACACTTTCAATAAAAATCCAACCCTTACAGCAAACCTTGCCTTAATTAACGGCGAAGAATATATGAGCGGTATGCCAATAACACTTGCTTATGGAGATAAAATTGGCGGAACAGCTACTATTTACATTGACACAGGAGCTACAGTTTCTGGTGTAAGCTACGAAATTACGGGTGCTGAAACTGCCGGTGGTGATGTACGCCAGTCAGGCAATGCAAAATTAACAAAGCCACTTCCTGGCGAAACAAGATGGATTGCAGAAATCCCTCTTGCAAATCTTCCTTCACGCGTAAACAACATTACAGCAACAATTAAAGCAGGCTCACTTGAGCAGGTAGTAAAGGGTGCTGTAACCGTAATCCGTGAAAATCCGGAAGAAAATATTAATGATGCAGAAAGAATTTATAACTACCCTGCTGCCGACACTGTTTTTGACAACAAAGAAGGCAATTATGTTTTAAGCAACGGTTCTAAATTCTACTACTATGCAAACTATCAGCTGCCATTGAAGGTTGAACTTGTTTCTAATACTCCAGGCCTTGCCCTTTCTACAGAAGGAAGATTAATTACCCTTTATGCAGAAAAGGACGGAATCTACAAAAATGTACAGGTAAAAGTTACAGATGGTATTGGAGACAGCCACAGTTCAGAAAAATTAAACTTCATTGCAGATACAAATAATCCTCAGCTTGTTCTTAACACACCTTCACTTTACCAGTGGGTAAGGAACAGCGTAACAATTTCTGGTACAGCTGCTCATGACCTTGGAATCCGTTCTGTTGAATACTCAATTGACGGTGGCGAAAACTGGACTAACTTCCCTATTAAAGTTTCTCAGGGTGTAACCTTTAATGAAGCTATCAACATTTCTAACCTGGAAGACGGTCTTGTAAGAATCAACATTCGTGCAACCGATACAGCAGGTCATACAAGCACAGTTCTTACTTCATGCTACAAAGATACAGTTGCACCAGAAGTAACAATTGTTGAACCTGTAGAAGGGGACCTTGTAAACGGTCAGAACCTGATTGTATTCAAGGCTAAAGATGAAAGCTGCTTTGTAAAGGCAGAATATGTTGCTTCAAGCAAGAACGGAAAAACAAGAACTGAACTTGAATTAAATCCTCTTACCCACACATTTGTTGGAACAAAAGAAATGCCAATTGAAGAAGGCATGTCATTTGTATTCTCAGATGCTGCAGGTAATACAACAACAATCAATGACTGGGCATTCAAGATTGATAACGCATCAGACTTACCAAGAGCCGAAATTCACGTACCTGAAGAAATGCAGGTTATTACCCGCGACTTTACAATTTCCGGTGTAGTTTATGATGATGATGGTGAATCAACTATCTATTATAAAATCGATAACGGTTCATATCATAAGCTTGATCAGATGGGAACAAGTTTTGCCATCAACGTTCCTCTTTCGTCTATGACAGATAATGAACACACAGTTACAATTTACGCAGAAGACCTTAACGGTGTACGTGGTGAAGAAACAAAAAGAACCTTCAGAATCTCTCTTGAAGAGCCAAAGGGTTCTGTTGAATTACCAACAATCGACACTTCTGTTCGTGAATTAGTTCAGATTTCAGGTGTTGCAAGCGATAAGAACGGAATTGCAAAAGTACAGGTTTCTCTTGATAACGGTAACTCTTACAACGATGCAGTTGGAACAGAAAACTGGTCATACTCAGTAGACACAAGAGCAATTCCAGGTGGAACTCAGGTAGTATTCTTAAAAGTTACAGATAACTACGGTATTCAGGGTCTCTACTCAAGCTTAATCAACATCGATAACGATGCTCCATACATGGTTCTGGAACTTCCTCTTGATGATTCAGCAACAACAGGAACCTTATTCTTATCTGGTTATACTTACGATAACGTAGACGTAAGCCAGCTTTACATTACAATCCGTAACCTTGAAAAAACTTCTACTGCCGTAAAACGCGATATCAGAATTGACCGTATTATTGCAGAAAGCGTAGATATTTCTGATTTACCTGACGGCTTCTACAACATTGAGCTTACAGGTAAAGATAAGGCCGGAAACATTACAAACATCAGCCGTAACATCCACCTTAACAAAACAAAGAATGCTGCTGATGTAGATATTCTTTACCCATTAAACGGTGAACACAAAAACGGTATGTTTGCAATTTACGGACAGACTGAAGCAGAAATCCCAATCAAGGAATTAAGACTTATTCTTGATGGAAAGCAGGTTGAAACTACTGCAGTAACAGACTGCAACTTCTTCAGATTCGATATGGGTAACGTTGTAGTTGATGAAGAAGGAAACAAAACTTCTAACATCACTGCAGGACCTCACAAATACCGCGTAGACGCCCTGCTCGAAAACGGAAAAATCGTGCAGTCGCGCGAACAGACATTAACCTACAGTCCTTACGGACCTTGGGTAACTATAGACAACTTTACATACGGAGACTTTGCTACAAACCGCCCATTCATTACAGGTAGAGCCGGCTATGTTCAGGATGAAGAAGAAATTGCTGCTTCAAAAGCAAAAGACGCTTCTGCCGAATTCAAAGCTGCCGTTGCACTTAAGAAGCTTGTAAAGGTTGAATTAAGTCTTGATAACGGAAAGACATTCGTTGAACTTTCTGACACAGAAAAATGGAAGTACCGTGTTGAAAACGAAGACATTGCAGAAGGCTATCACTTCATTCTGGTAAGAGCTACAATGGCAAACGGAGAAACAGCAATCAACAGAATTATTATTCAGGTTGATAACTCTAAGCCTACTATTAAACTTATTTCTCCAACAACAGGCGGTCGTTACAACCAGATTCTTGATGTACAGGGACTTTCCCACGATGATGTACAGCTCGAAGATGTTACAGTTACTTTACGTAAGGGAGATAAGGCTTCTTATGAAGTACCAGCCTTTATTCAGGGCTTATACCTCGACCTCCACTTCTGGGGTGCAACTCTCTATGATATTGGTGCCGGACTTACTTTCTTTGATGACAACGTAAAACTTCAGGGACAGTGGGGCCAGTTTACCCAGAAACAGCGTGATGCAGTTTCTACAATGCTCAATCAGGGATCAACAGCTATGCGCTATGGTGGAGACCATGTATTAGGTCTTAAGATTCTTGCAAATATTACATCTATTCCTTTCAGCTTCTTCTTAGGACGTGACTGGGAATGGTTATATGCAACCTTTGCGGTTGGTGCACAGTTCTCTTGGTTTGACCAGACAGCTTCTGGAAAAACACAGACCTTAAGTGCCCTTCTTTTACAGATTGAGTTCCCTAAGGTAAAAATTAAGAATGCAAAAGCCTTCAGTACCTTTGCATTCTATACAGAAGGCTCATTATGGTTCATTCCTACTGACGTTGCTTCTACTATCAATATTCAGAGTCTTATTCCACAGATTGCTGTCGGATTTAGAACTAACGTATTCTAATCCCCGCGGAAAGAATTAATCCCCCCGCGACCAAAAGTAAAACAAGCGGTTAAGACTAAAACAAGCGCTGCCTGCAGTAAATAAAACTTTACTGCAGGCAGTTTTTTTTGTATCTAAACTCATTGCTTCAATATGCCGATAGTCTAAGTATGACTATTCTACTCTTTTTATTATCATTATTTATTGCACAACCATCAGATTTATACGCACAGGAAATAAAACCCCTGTACCAGATTCCAGATTATATAAATGCAAAAACCCAGATAGATTCCAATTCTTCGCCAATTGTAAAGAACCTTTTAGTCGGTTCAGACCAGGGACTTTTTAAACTGACAAGTAAAAACACAGTAGTTCCTCTCTGGCAGCAGGGACGAGTAGATCAGCTTCAATTAATTAATATTCCTGATGAAGAAGGAATATTCCGTCCAACCTGGCTCATAAGAACTTCAAAAGGTATTTTTACAACAACCGACCTTGAAAACTTTGAAGAAAGAGACGAGGGCCTTCCATTCCTTACAATCAAAAGTTATAAGGATGGAGAAATAGCCCTTACAAAGGTAATTCAGGAAATTGAAGATATTTGTGCCAATCCTTACAATAATCTTGAGCTGGTAACGGCAACAAAAGATAATGTTTATTATTCTGCAGACGGCGGCAAAAGCTGGAAAAACATGGGGTCCATGAGCAGAAGTACAGCAGGAAACAAGGCAGTTGCAATTGCTACTCTGGAAGGCCAGACAGTTATTTTTATGGCCCATCCTATTTTTGGACTTTCCTATATATTACCTCAAAGCCCAAAACCAGAATGGGTAGATGTAGAAGAAGGCTTTGAAAAAATGCAGTCACTTTCTTCTGCAGACGAAATTGCAGATATTCTTCCTGTCTTAAAAAACGAAAAAGGTAAAGTCGAATGCGAAATTTATATTTCTCAAACCTACATTCCAAGAATCTATAAATTTAACTGGAGCGAAAAAAAGGCTGAATTAATTTATAAAGGCAGCTCTCCGGTAAGCGTAATCGACGGACTTACTCTAATCAATAATGTTTTAATGTACACAACTCTGGAAGGCTTTGGTTCTTTAAATATAGACAATTATTTACCAAACGGAACTCCCAA
>ODAI013050599.1_pt1 | contig 16172 bp, 9 predicted proteins | sample 1539321 | NCBI WGS metagenome assembly ODAI01 (sample SAMN02144231, study PRJEB22623) | gut metagenome | biome: sheep rumen | host: Ovis aries | place: New Zealand
AGTCTGAATTACTCTAACACTGCCCCCTGTTTCTGCCCGGGCTTTGAATTCATTCATGATATTTATGCAAAACTCTATCCTCAGGATTTGAAATCCCGCCGTGATAAATTAATTCACTTCTATTCAACCTGGATGTATCGTGTAATTGCCCGCCGTGCAAAAGAGATTTTTACAGTCAGCGAATATACAAAAAAAACAATTACAGATACTTACAAAACCCCTGCTGATAAAATCCATGTAGTTTATTCAGGAGTAAGCGGTTATAAAGATATAAAAGAAGACAATTCTGTTTTTGATAAGCTTCCAGTTCTTAAAGATAAAACCTTTTATTTTACTTTAGGAAGCCTTTCTACGCGAAAAAACCTTAAATGGATTGCATCTCACGCAGAACTTTACTCGGATGAACTTTTTGCGGTGAGCGGAAAGCCCTTGCCTACTGCGGTTGCACCAGAGCTTGAAAAATTAAATCATCTTTCCAATGTAATTATGACCGGATATCTTTCTGACGGTCAGGTAAAGGCTCTTTTACAAAAAGCAGAGGCCTTTATAATGCCTTCGTATTTTGAAGGCTTTGGGCTTCCACCACTTGAGGCCTTAAGCTGTGGCTGTCCGATTATTATTTCTGATAAAACAAGCCTGCCGGAAATATACGGAGAATGTGCCCATTACATTGATCCGGATAATCCTGATTTAAATTTAAATGATTTGCTTTCAGAGTCTGTTAAGTCTCCTGAAGAAATATTAAAAAAATATACTCTTGAAAATACAGCAAAACGCATGTGGGAAGTTTTGCAAAAATATGTATAATAAAAGGCATATTAGGAAAGAAAATGACAAACTTTTTATACACACTTATTATTTATCCTCTTTACGAAATAATCGAATGTATATATGTATTCTTTTATAAAGTTACTTATAATACTGGTTTTTCTGTTATTGGTGTAAGCATTGGAATCACACTGTTGTGTCTTCCCCTGTATGCAGTTGCTGAAAAATGGCAGCAGATTGAACGTAATAAACAAAAAGAAATGGAAGTCCAGCTTGAACGCATAAAAAAAACATTCACTGGCGATGAGCGCTACATGATGACGACAGCCTTTTATAAAGAGAATAATTACAATCCGATTATGGCGCTTCGTTCTTCTTTCGGACTTCTGATTCAAATTCCATTTTTTATGGCGGCATATTCTTTCCTTTCCCATTCAATTTCAGGTTCCTTTTACTTTATAAAGGACATGGGAAAACCAGATTCTCTTTTTTCCATAGGAACTTTCAGCATTAATGTACTTCCTCTGGCAATGACTTTAATCAACATTGTTGCGGGAGCAATTTATACAAAAGGTTTTAAATTTAAAGATAAAGCTCCGATTTACGGAATGGCACTTATCTTTCTTGTGATTCTTTATAATTCGCCAAGTGGACTTGTTCTCTACTGGACAATGAACAATGTTTTCAGCCTTATAAAAAATATTTTCTATAAATTAAAAAATCCACTGAAATCATTTTACATAATGTGTTGTGTCCTTCTTGTTCCGGCAAGCATTTTTGTACTTTTTAAAGCGCATACAAAAATAATGAACAGAATGCTCTTTCTGATAATTGTTTTTGGAATTTACTGTCTGCCTTTCATTGTAAGAGTTATTTCAAAGCTTTTAGACACTAAACTTTCATTTCTTACAGAAAATAAAAAAGAGCGTCATACAATATTTATTCTTTCATCACTCATTTTATGTCTCTTAATTGGTTATGTAATTCCATCCAGTCTTGTTGCTTCTTCTCCTATAGAATTTACAGACCTTACAATACATTCTAATCCTCAGTTTTATATCAATAATACCTTTATTCAAGCTGGTGGATTATTGTTTTTCTGGACCTTGTGCATTTACTTTTTATTCAGCAAAAGAATTCAGACAATTTTTGCAGCTTTTATGACAGCTGCAGCTTTTTGTGCAATAGTAAACACCTATATTTTTGTAATGAACTATGGCGATATTTCAAATACTCTCAAATTTCTTTCCTGCGAAGATTTTGGAGCAGTCTCGTTAGCATCGCTATTAAATATAATTTCAAATATTGCGATTTTTGTAATTGTTTTCATTTTCCTTAAAACTGGGAAAATCTTTACATATATTAATTCAATTTTTCTGTTAGTAATGGCTGCAGTAAGCATCGGCAATACTTATAAAATCAATTCACACTATATGGACTACAAAAAAAACTACGCTCAGAGTGATGCTTCTAAAGTTGAACCGATTTTTACCCTTTCAAAAAATCAGCCTAATGTTCTTATGCTCTATCTGGATATGGCACAGGCTCAGTTTGTAGAAGAGCAGATTAAAGAAAATCCTGATTTTAACAGACAGTTTTCGGGCTTTATAAACTACCCTAACGTACTTAGTTTTAACGGACACACAATAATGGGAAGCCCTGGATGTTACGGCGGATACGAATCAACTCCGCCTGAAATGAACCGCCGTTCAGATATTCCCCTGGTAGAAAAACACAATCAGGCTCTTCTTACAATGCCCCGCATTTTTAATGAACAGGCTGGGTATTCAGCAGTAATTACAGATCCGTCATGGCCAAACTATAAGCATTTCTGTGATTTAAGCTTTCTTGAACCTTATCCAAATATCAAAGGCTATCAGACTGTAGGAAATTATTACCGTTTATGGGCAAGTGAATATAAAGATTCTGTAATTCCTGACAATTCAGATAAAATCTTAAAACGGAACATTCTCTTTTTCAGTATTTTCCGGTCATCACCGGTTATTTTACGAAAACTTATTTACAAAAATGGAAATTACTGGAACACAGATGAATCAGTGGAAAACGGAAAAGCTTCTCTGGATAATTATTCAGCCCTTTCATTTCTGCCTCGTTTTGCAAAAATTGATGAAACATCTAACGGTTCTTTCGTTGCCTTTATAAATCAGCTTACTCACGAAAATGATGCAATGATTTTTGAAGCACCTGATTATAAACCTGTCGCAAAAGTTACAAAGAAAGGTCCATCACATTTTGACAATAACATTGCCTATCATACACAAATGGCATCTTTCAAACTTCTGGGTGCATTCTTCGATTATCTTCGGGAAAATGGTATTTATGACAATACACGAATCGTAATTGTTTCTGATCATGGTGGAGAGCACCAGGAAGACTGTTTTGAAAAGAATGAGGACCTTGATAAAGCTATTACCGGCGGTCAGTATTTTGGACGAGGCCATTACCACTGCCTGCTAATGTTTAAGGATTTTAATGCAAGCGGAGCCATTAAGTTTGATGATACCTTTATGACGAATGCAGATACACCTTCACTTTTACTTAATGGACTAATTGAAAATCCTGTAAATCCTTTTACAGGTAAAGTCATTCCAACAGATACATATGACATAAAAAAAGATGGTGTCTATATTTCTGCTGCAGATACTCACCAGCCGGCAAATAACGGAAAATATACCTTTAGCATAAAACCAAATCAATGGTGGCATGTAAAGGACAATATTTTCAAATCTGAAAACTGGAAACAGGAAAAACCTGATTTTCTGGAATAAAAGGATTGATATTGTTTCAAACAGCAAAAAGCGTTAAAATAATAATGTTATGATTATTACACAAACCCCATTCCGCATGAGCTTTTTTGGCGGTGGAACAGACTTTAACGGCTTTTTTAATGAACACGGTGGAGCAGTCCTCAGTACAACATTTGACAAATATGCTTACGTAACAGTACGCCACCTGCCACCTTTCTTTGAATACAAGAATCATCTTACCTATTCAAAAGAAGAGAAAATTAACAGTGTTTCTGAAATCGTTCATCCCGCTATTCGCAATGCAATGGAATGGCTTGATATGCACGATATTCGCTTAACTTATGAAGCAGATTTGCCTGCTCGCACCGGACTTGGAACTTCTTCAAGCTTTGCAGTAGGAATGCTTTCTGCCTTCTATGCCCTCAAGGGAAAATATGCAGACAAACGCAAGCTTGCAGATGACGCAATTTATCTTGAGAGGGAACTTTGTAAGGAAGCAGGCGGTATTCAGGATCAGATTGCGGCTTCTTTCGGAGGCTTCAACAGAATCAACTTTAGCCGCGATGGTTACAGCGTTAATCCTGTAATTATTTCACCAGAGCGAAAAAAGGATCTCAACGACCACCTTATGCTTTTCTTTACAGGTTTTTCACGCTTTTCTTCTGATATTCAGAAAGGCACAGAAAAATCAATGAAGGATAAAACTCAGCAGCTTATTGAAATGTATCATCTTGTCAACGATGCTGAAAAAATCCTTACAGATAAAAATACTTCCCTTGACGAGTTCGGAAAACTTCTTGACTATACATGGCGTCTTAAGCGCGGTATTTCTTCTGGCATTTCAACAGGTTCTATCGACGAGCAGTATGATAAGGCTATGAAGGCCGGAGCCCTTGGCGGAAAACTGTTGGGCGCTGGCGGCGGAGGCTTCCTCCTTTTCTACGTTCCAAAAGAAAAACAGGATGCAGTTAAAAAGGCTCTTGAAGGCCAGATGTATGTTCCTTTTAAGTTTGAAAACGATGGAACAAAAATTATCTATTACGGACCGGAAGAGTACACAAAATAAAAAGATTGTCGGGTCGAGCCCGACAATAATACAGTGAGGATAATATGAAATATATAGACCAGTTGATTGAACGCTATCCTTCTCTCAGAGCTTGCAAAAAAGATATTGAAGATGCTGCAAAGGCAATGATTGAATCCTTCAAAAACGGAGGAAAGCTTTTGGTTGCCGGTAACGGCGGTTCATGTGCAGACAGCGATCATATTACAGGAGAGCTTTTGAAATCCTTCTGCAAAAAGAGAACTCCTTCCAGCGACTTTATCAATCAGATTAAAGCTATTGATGCTGATACAGGAGCCTACCTTGCAGACAAACTTCAGGGCTCCCTTCCGGCAATCGCACTTACAAATAACACTGCCCTTATGACAGCAAGTTTAAACGATGTTGACGGAAACGTTATGTTTGCCCAGCAAGTAAACGGCTACGGCGTAAAAGGCGATGTATTCCTTGGTATTTCAACTTCAGGAAATTCAAAAGACATCGTTTATCCGACTGTTGTTGCAAAGGCAAAAGGTCTTAAGACAATCGCACTTACAGGAAAAAACGGCGGAAAACTAAAAGGTCTGGCAGACATCTGCATCATCGTTCCTCAGAATGAAACCTTTATGATTCAGGAGTTGCACCTTCCTGTTTACCATGCCCTCTGTCTCGAAATCGAAGAAGCTTTTTGGGCTGAATAAATCTAAATCCGGTGGAAAATATGAAAGTTATTATTATGGCAGGCGGCATGGGAACCCGCATTCAGTCTGTTCGTGCCGATGTTCCAAAGCCTATGATTGAAATCTGCGGAAAACCAATTCTTCAGTATCAGATTGAAAACCTCAAATCCTGTGGCCTTACTGACATTACAATCGGAGTCGGTCATCTTGGACACGTAATCAAAGGCTTTTTTGGTGATGGTTCAAAGTTCGGCGTTAATATTTCTTATTTTACCGAAGACCGCCCTCTTGGAACTGCAGGAGCACTTTTTAAAATGCTTGACGGCAAGGCTTGTGACGAGATTCATACAAAAACTGTCATTGATGATGACTTTCTTCTTTTGTGCGGAGATGTAATTTTTGACATCGACTTTAACCGCTTTATCGCTTTCCACAAGGAACACAAGGCCTGGGCGAGCCTTATGGCTCATCCTAACGGACATCCTTATGACTCATCCCTTCTGGTAACAGAGGTTTTACCGCCTCCCGAAGCAGGCGGACTTCCTGTAAATACAGGCCGCGTTACAAAGTGGATGGCAAAGGAAGACGAACGCCTTTACTACAAAAATCTTGTAAATGCAGGGCTTCAGATTATTTCACCTGAACTTTTGCGCGAAACAATGAAAAACTTTGTTCCCCGCCACCCGGAAACTCCTGATAAAATCGATCTTGACCGCGATGTTCTTAAGCCTAACATTAAAGCAGGAAAGATTTATGCCTATGAAACTCCTGAATACATCAAGGATATGGGAACTCCTGACCGCTACTACGAAACAGAAGCAGATATAAAAAGCGGAAAAGTTCACGCAAGGAACCTGAGCCAGAAGCAGAAGGCAATCTTCTTAGATCGTGACGGAACAATCAATAAATCCAACGGATTCATTACAAAACCTGAACAGTTTGAACTCATTCCTGGTGTTGCTGAAGCAATCAAAAAAATCAATAAATCAGGTTACCTTGCAATCGTAATTACAAACCAGCCTGTAATTGCCCGTGGCGACTGCACTTTTGAAGAACTTGCAGAAATCCATGCAAAAATGGAAACAGAGCTTGGAAAAGAAGGCGCCTTTATTGACGGACTTTACTTCTGCCCTCATCATACAGACAAGGGCTTTCCAGGAGAACGTCCTGAATATAAATGTGATTGTAACTGTCGTAAACCAAATGCTGGGCTTTTTGAGACAGCTGCCAAAGACTTCAACATTGATTTGGCACAGAGTTATATGATTGGAGACAGTTCAAATGATGTTAAGGCTGGTGAAAACGCAGGCTGCAAAAAAAGCTTTTTACTCAAAACGGGGATGACGCTTTCAGATGCTTTGGCAGAAATCAATTAGCAAATAAATGTAAATTTCTGCCTTCACAGATGCTTTTATACTACAATAGTTATTTTTTTATCTGCGACCAGTTTTCATCTTTGTAGATGTCATCGTGGACGGTAAACCATTCGTCATCGTCCACTTTGAATTTTATGTTCTTGCGACTTCTCATGTTTTCTACTGGAGCATAGGCAATTTTTACATAATCATTTTTATCTGCAACAGTCAGGCTATTTTTTGTAAATGGATTCACTGGATTTTCAGCAATTCCCTGCAGCGCAAGGGCTGGCGTATCAGCGTTGGTCATAAACTGATTGTCAATGGTTAACTGACCGTGAGATGCAAAATCCTTAACCATCAGCAAGGCAGTAACATTTTCTTTGGCATCTTTTCCGTTAAAATTTTCTTCATTGAACAAGCCCGTCCTGTCACCTGCTCCATGATCAGAAACAATGATAATTCGGGTATTATCGTAGCAATCGTTGTCTTTAAGGTACTGGAAGAATTCTGTCCAGCGTTTTAGGGCCGCAATATCTACATGATAGTGTTTAGATTTTGAAAATTTACCTGTTCCAAAATCTGTAACCTCATCAACCGGAACATAATTCGGAGCCTGCAGGTAAATGGGTTCATGAGTAATCTCATTTACCAATAGAAGGAACTGACTGCATTTTCCATCAAGGGAGGTAAGTTCCTGCATCATCTCTAATGGTACATAGCAGTCCATAAATGCTTTTTCTTTCATCTTTTGATTGTCCTGAATCCACCAGGAGCGATGGTACACAATTGGACGAAACAATGGCAAAGCTATCTTGAATATGCTTAGGTAAAGAAAATTTCGTTTGAGCAATTGGGTTAGAATCGGATAAGGTTCTTTTCCTTGTCGTTCATACCACAATTTAGTGAAGACCCTCTTGGCAAGCACACGATGAATGTCATAGTCCTTATATATCTGTGCGACAGGCTCTTCCCCGTAATTTTCATATGGAATATCACTTATCGTTACATCAAAGCCTTTATCCAAAAAAAGTCGTGGCATTGTAAGAATCGCCTCATTATGTTTTTGCTGAATTGTCTTATCGGTCATTTTATTCTGTTCCCAAGGTGTATAATCATATCCACCAAATAACCCCGGAACACCCAATTGCGTGTAATACGACATGGAAACTGCATTCGGATAATAAACAAATCCATCGAGAGATTTTTTTAATTCCGGCGCCTCTTCAAGAATTGCCGGCATATATTGAGAGATAAACCTATCCTGCATGATGACGATTACATTTTTTTCAGTTTTAGAAAGATGATAAACCGGCTCAATTTTTGTAAGCTCATCGTATTTCATGTTGGAAAATGTTGTCTGAATTGTGGCAATATTTTTTAATGTTGTCGCAACAAAAGAAAATGATACGATTCCTAGTGCATATACGATAATTTTAGGATGTTTTAAAAGAATTGCAAAAACTATGAAGCATATAACAAACATAGCACAAATGCTTCCAATCATCATTCCTTTTTCTGGAAAGACAACTTCATGCATAAAAGTCAAATCATCATTCAGAGCACCGTATTCCCCTGAAAAGACAAAGCAATTTACTATTGCAATAAAGAAAAGAAGTGGCATTAGAATAGATAAACTCTTCTTTACTTTGTTGGAGAAAAGCGCATATAGACATACCGGCCACAAAAGGAAGAGGCCTAGGGACTGTAAAAAAGGTGTTAATAAAAAAACAAAAGGCGACTTATTGTTATCAACATAGCAGAAATTTACTGGCGATGACTCAATTACAAAAGAAGGAAGCAGTAAGCCAGTAAATATCGTCAATGCAAAAGAAGAAGCAACAAACAATAAGGCACGAAGTTTTTTGTTGGTATCAAGTGCAATAAAATGTGTAGTGATAAATGCTGAATACCATGCAGAAAACTTTGGATAGGCAAGCAAAAGCATAAAGAGTACAGATGCACCAGTAATGTAAATTATTTTCCCTGTAGTAAAAGAAAATATAAGACCTCCAAATGAGACAATGCAACATAAAATGTAAAAGACTTTTGCAGGATTCTTAAGCTTGTAGAATATATTTTTTACAAGTGAAAGCAAATTGTTCATTGTCCAATAGACTACAAGACCTGCTGGAGAATAATATAGTAAAACCAAAAATACCAATGCACAGGCATAGAGCTGAATTTTTTCGCTCAACGGATGCCCTTTTGAATAAATTGCACCTGCCACACAATTAATCAAGGTCATGGCAATTGGCAAAACATTAATCGGAAATGCACCAATATGCAAAAGCTCGTCTGGCATTCCGAAATTTTTTATGAAAAGAAAACTGTAGTCTTTCAATGCTTCAAGGTTTGACAGAAACGAGTATGCAGCTATAAAAAAAGGAACCTGTATAATTAAACTAAAAGATGAGCGTAAGGCCATCATCGGATGATAGTGCTGTTCCTTGTAATATGCTGTTGTTATCATATAGCGCTCATCACCTGAAAAAACCGCTTTAATTCGCTCAAGGGTCGGCTTCATTATAGCTTGAACCTGCCTTTCTTTTTCTTGCCATTTTTCAGCAACAATATACAATGGGAGACACAATAAGGTTACAACAAAACTTAATGCAATAACAGCAAGGCCTTTTGATGTAACCGCAGAGAAGAAAACATAAAAAAATTCGAGTAAATCATAAATCGGAGCAATAAAAATATTGTAAAGAAAGGATTCAAGCATGTGAAAAATGATACTGTTTTAAGTTTTTTTTTTCAACAGAAAGGACTTCACAGTCTCACAGAAAGTCTTATACAAACTCGTTAGATTGACTTAACCGCTATATTTAGCTAAAATAGAGACAGTTTTTTTCAGGTAATACAATGGGACATCTCTTATATACACTTATCATTTATCCTCTAGTACAAGTCATTGAATTTGCCTTTCTGCTTTTTGATGGTGTTTTTAAGGTTGAAGGAATTTCCGTTATCGGCGTAAGTTTTGCCGTTTCCATTCTCTGTCTTCCCCTCTATATCGTGGCGGAACGGTGGCAGCAGATTCAGCGCGACACTGAAAAACGCCTTGAACCGGGCATGAAGCGCATTAAAGAGACTTTTAAGGGCGATGAGCAGTACATGATTCTCTCTGCTTTCTACAAGGAAAATCATTACCATCCAATGATGGCACTGCGTTCTTCCTTTGGTCTTCTGATTCAGATTCCCTTTTTCATTGCGGCATACAATTTCCTTTCAACTCTTCCCATTTTGCAGGGAGAGTCTTTTCTCTTTATCCGTGATTTGGGTAAAGCGGACGCTATCATCACAATCGGTTCCTTTCCGGTAAACATTCTTCCCATCGCGATGACCCTCGTAAACATTATTGCGGGCGCCATCTACACCAGGGGCTTTAAGGCAAAGGATAAAATTCAGATTTACGGCATGGCTCTGGTCTTCCTTGTCATCCTCTACAATTCTCCTGCCGGACTGGTTCTCTACTGGACCATGAACAATGTATTCAGCCTCGTAAAGAATATCTTCTACAAAATCAGGAATCCCCTCAAAGTCCTCTACATTCTGATGGCAGCCTTTATCATCTTCCTTGATTTTTACTTGCTTTTCATTCACGAAGGTCTGCTGCACAAGAGGATTTTGCTGGCAGTGGTTGCATCTCTTCTCCTGCTGACTCCTTTTGCCGTAAAGGGAGTTATATACCTTTTGAATACAGTGCTTAAGCCTCTTGTTGAAGACAAAAAACTCCGCTTCTCTCTATTCATTACATCAGCTCTGTCTTTGTGTCTGCTTACAGGCTTTGTCATTCCCTCATACATCATCAAGTCTTCCGTAGTAGAATTTTCTGGCATTGACGGTTATGGCTCTCCCCTGATTTTTCTCTTTACGGCAAGTCTGCAGATGCTGGGCTTACTGGTCTTCTGGCCGGCCTGTGTGTATTTCCTCTTCCACGGACGCATTCAGACTCTGATTGCCGGTACACTGACTATCCTGCTTTTTTCCGGCATGATAAATGCATTCTGTTTTTCAGGTGACTACGGAGTTCTTTCCCGCCTGATTACCTTCTCCCAGTCAATTTCCGCTCCTTCAAAGACGGTTATGCTGCTCAACATTCTGGCCCTTCTTGCGGCAATAGTCCTGCCCTTTGTGCTGATAAAGATAAAGCAGACCCGCATACTCACCGGAATTCTTTCTGTCGTGCTGATTGCTCTCTTTGGCGTAACGGTCGTTCATTCAGTACAGATTCAGTCTGAATACAGCACCTATAAAAATGAAGTGGCCGGTGACATTCAGGAAGAATCTTCTATTTCTCCTGTTTATCATCTTTCCAAAACAGGAAAAAATGTCGTTGTCTTTATGCTTGACCGGGCAGAAAACTCCTATGTGACTCCGATTTTTGAAGCTTTCCCCGAATTATATGACGCCTTTACAGGCTTTACCTACTACAAGAATACAATTTCTTACAACGCATGGACACTTTTAGGCTGTCCCGGTCTCTACGGCGGTTATGAATACATTCCAAAAGAAATGAATGCCCGCTCAAATGAAAAACTGGTGGACAAGCACAATCAGGCCCTCCTTCTTATGCCCCGCATCTTTACCGAGCAGGCCGACTTTACCGCTACCTGTTCTGACTTAAGCTGGGCAAACTACAGCTGGATTGCCGACATGAGCATTTGTAATCCTTATCCCAAGATTACCGGCCTGAACATCGAACGCAAATACACAAGCCTTTGGGTCAAGCAGAACCCGGACAAGGTAAAGGCAAATATCACCAGCAGTGCAATCAAGCGCAACCTCGTCTGGTTCAGTCTCTTTAAAGAAGTCCCCACATTTGTCCGTGATGCAGTCTATCAGGACGGTCACTGGTGGTCTTCTGATGATCAGACTTCTGACGTAATGGAATACATTGACTTTTACTCCGGACTGGTATTCCTGCCTCAGCTTACTGATTTTACGGCAGAAACAAATACCTTCACTACGATTGTAAATGAAACGCCCCACTCCAATACAGATTTGCAGGCTCCAGATTATGACCCGGCAATCAAGGTCACAAACAAGGGACCCAAAGTAATCTGTGACTGGTTTGCCATTGACTCAAATATTGCTACCTACAAGCGAATTGCAGACTGGATTAAGTGGCTTAAGGCAAATGACTGCTACGACAATACCCGCATTATTATGGTCAGTGACCACGGATGCGGTACAGGAGAAGGCTATAAGCTTGATTTTGAGCAGAACTGGCCCTTTGACTACAATCCGGACAAGAACCATCCCATCCTCTTTGTCAAAGATTTTAACGCAGACGGAAAAATGGTCACCAACATGGACTTTATGACCAACGCAGATGTTCCATCTTTTGCCTTTAAGGACATCATCGACCATCCGACAAATCCCTTTACAGGAAAAGAGATTGTCCCCATGCCTCTGGAAGGAAAAAAAGCATCAGGTATAGTCCTTACCCACACCTGGTCTCCCGGTGCAAACAATATAAATACATACCGTGTTCCCGACGACGACTGGTATACGGTTTCCGAAAATCTTTTTGAAGCCAAAAACTGGCAGAAAGGAATCAAATGATGAATACACTTTTTTTACTTTACATCGATCCTGGCACAGGAAGCATGCTCTTTTCCATTTTGATTGGAGCGGCAGCAACGCTCTTCTTTTTGGGAAAGGCTGCACTCATAAAAATTAAAGTATTTTTTTCAGGCAAAAAGGACGGTGGCGGACAGATGGATGCCGCCTACAAGCCCTATGTCATTTACAACGAAGGCAAGCAGTACTGGAATGTGTTTAAGCCGGTTTGTCAGGCTTTTGAAAGCAGAAAAATTCCCCTTGCCTACTACACATCTGCAAAAGATGATCCGGTTTTTGAGCAGAATTACGAATATGTAAAGGCAGAATTCATCGGTGAAGGAAATGCCGCCTTTGCCCGCCTCAACATGCTTTCTGCAGGTTTTGTATTGATGACGACACCCGGACTTCAGGTTTATCAGCTCAAGCGGTCTAAAAGAGTTAAGCATTACAGCCATGTCGTTCACATGCCCAACGATGCAACAACATACCGTCTTTTTGGTCTGGATTTCTTTGACTCAGTTCTGCTTACAGGTGACTATCAGGGTGATGATATCAGGCTTCTGGAAGAGGCTCGCGGCATTACGAAAAAAGATCTTGTTACCGTGGGCTGTTCATATCTTGATGTATATGCAGAACGCATTGCCGCAATTCCAGCAGAAGAAAATCATCCCTTTACGGTTCTTGTTTCTCCCAGCTGGGGTGCAAGTGGTCTTTTGATGAAATATGGCGAAAAACTTCTTGATCCCCTTTCAAAAACAGGCTGGCGCATTATCGTTCGTCCTCATCCTCAGTCCAAAAAATCAGAGGCAGACATGCTTGACCGCCTTTCAAAGCGTTACGCAGACAATAAAAATGTAGAATGGGACTACGAGCGTGAAAACATCTATTCCCTTAAAAAAGCAGACATCATGATTTCTGACTTTTCGGGCATTATTTTTGACTACACCTTCCTCTGCGACAAGCCGGTTATGTATGTAAACGCTGACATGGATTTGCGTCCCTATGATGCCTACGATTTGCAGAAACCTTTGTGGCAGTTTGAGGTTTTAAAGAAAATGGGTATTGAACTGCAGGAAAGTCAGTTTGATACAATAAAAGATGTCATTCAGGCCGCAAGCGACAGTGCAGAACTTTCTGCAGAGCGGGCAAAGGCAAAAGCCCAGGCTTGGATGCATATCGGTAAAGCCGGAGAGAATATTGCCGACTACATGATTAAGACAGTTGAGGCACAGAATAGCAGGAACTAAGTTTGATTGCAGTTTCTATAGGAGATTTATATGGCAAAGACAGTATATGTGGGTATTACAGGAGATATCATTCATCCCGGAATCATTAACATTATCAATGAGGGAGCAAAGCGCGGAGAACTGACGGTCGGACTTTTGACTGACAGTGCAATCGTAAGTCACAAGCGACTCCCCTATCTCACTTACGATCAGAGAAAACAGGTTGTTGAAAACATCAAAGGCGTTGCAAAGGTCGTTCCCCAGGAAGACTGGTCCTATGTTCCCAACCTCAAAAAATACAAACCGGACATTATGATTCACGGCGATGACTGGAAGACCAACTATCTTTCCAAAATCCGCGAGGACTGTTTTGAAGTTGTAAAAGAATGGGGCGGCGAAATCGTTGAGATTCCCTACACTAAGGGTATCAATTCCACTGCCCTGGCAGAAAATGCTTCTACAATCGGCACAACTCCTGACATCCGCCGTGCTTCTTTGCGCCGTCTTCTGGCAGCAAAACCGGTTGTCCGCATTCTGGAAGCCCACAGCGGTTTGAGCGGACTTATTGCCGAGCACGCACAGGTCACAAAAGATGACGGCATCCATCAGTTTGACGGTATGTGGTCTTCTTCACTGACAGACTCAACTTCAAAGGGAAAGCCTGACATTGAAGCCGTAGACCTCACTACCCGCATGCAGTCTCTGACCGACATTCTGGAATGTACTACAAAACCAATCATCTACGACGGCGACACTGGCGACATTCCGGAACACTTTGTCTTTACAGTCCGTACGCTGGAAAGAAACGGTGTTTCCGCTGTCATCATCGAAGACAAAAAAGGCCTCAAAAAGAATTCACTTTTTGGAACTGAGGCAAAACAGGTACTTGCTACTGAAGAAGAATTCTGCGAGAAAATCAGTGCAGGCAAAAAAGCTCAGGTTACAAAGGACTTTATGATTATCGCCCGCATTGAAGAAATCATCGCAGGTTACTCTGTTGATGAAGCGATTTCCAAGGCGTTTGCAGCGGTTAAAGCAGGTGCTGACGGCGTTATGATTCACTCAAAAGACAAGAGCGGCATGGATATCAAGGAATTCTGTGCAAAATTCCGGGCAGAATACAAAAATATCCCCATTGTTCTCGTTCCGACCACATACAACCAGTTCACAGAAAAAGAACTTGGCGAATGGGGTGCAAACATCATCATCTATGCAAACCACATGCTGCGGGCTTCCTACCCTGCAATGCGCAAGTGTGCAGAAACAATTCTGCAGGCAGAACGCTCACTCGAAGTAAACGACATGTGTATGCCGATAAAAGAAATTCTGGAACTTATTCCGGGTACTAAATAAGAGGAATGTATGATTAGACCATCATTTTTTTATGATTTGTTGATTAAGAACGGAACCGACTTCTTTGCAGGAGTGCCTGACTCTCTTCTCAAAAATTTCTGTGCCTATGTTACTGACAATGCTCCCGCAGAAAAGCACATTATTTCTGCAAACGAAGGAAGCGCAACAGGTCTGGCAACTGGTTATCACCTTGCAACTGGCAAAATCCCCATGATTTACATGCAGAACTCTGGCGAAGGAAATATGGTAAATCCCCTGCTTTCCATTGCAGACCCGGATGTGTATTCAATTCCCATGCTGATTGTAATCGGCTGGCGCGGAGAGCCCGGAGTGCATGACGAACCCCAGCATGTAAAACAGGGAAAAGTCACCTGCGACCTTCTGGATGCAATGAAAGTTCCATACGAAGTTTTAAGTGACAATGAAGCAGACCTTCCCGCTCAGTTTGAAAAGGCCTACAAATACATAAAGGAAAATAATGCCCAGTATGCCTTTGTAATCCGCAAGGGAACATTTGATGAATACAAGCTGGTAAACAATATTCCTGTTGAAGGAAAAATGAGCCGAGAAGAAGCCATTGAAAAAATCATGCTTGGAGCAGACGACAAAACAGCCTTTATCTCCACAACTGGCATGATTAGCCGTGAACTCTATGAACTCCGTGACAAACACGGCCAGAACCACGACCGTGACTTCCTTACAGTCGGTGGCATGGGACACGCAAGCCAGATTGCTTTGGGCATTGCACTCCAGAAAAAAGACCGCCAGATTTACTGTCTTGACGGAGACGGAGCTTCAATCATGCAGATGGGCGGCATGGCAACAATCGGAAGCAGAAAGCCTTCAAACTATGTACACTTTGTCCTTAACAACGGAGCCCACGATTCTGTGGGCGGTCAGCCGACAGTCGGACGGCAGATTGACCTCTGTGTCATTGCAGAAGGCTGCGGCTATGAAAATGTGGTAAAAGTTGAGACTCCGGAAGAACTTGACGCAGTCCTCCACGATTCTGAGACAAAAGAAAAACTTACTTTTGTTGAAGTTCTGGTCAAAAAAGGAGCCAGAAAAGATTTGGGCCGGCCAAAGTCAACTCCCCAGGAAAACAAAAAGGCTTTGATGGAATTCTTAAAGGACTAAAGGAAGCGAAACATGATTAAACAGGCAGTTATAATGGCAGGCGGGCTTGGCTCCCGCTTTGGAAACAGAACTCAGGCAATGCCAAAAGGATTTATTGAAATTGACGGGCTTGCAATGGTTGAGCGCTCGGTTCAAAAACTCATTGCGGCCGGCATCGAAGAAATCATCATCGGAACCGGACACTGCTCAGAGTTCTACGACGAACTTGCAAAAAAATATCCGATTATTAAAACCGTCCGCAACGACAATTACGAAAACACCAGCAGCATGGG
>ODAI010212207.1_pt1 | contig 16171 bp, 8 predicted proteins | sample 1539321 | NCBI WGS metagenome assembly ODAI01 (sample SAMN02144231, study PRJEB22623) | gut metagenome | biome: sheep rumen | host: Ovis aries | place: New Zealand
GCCCCGCGGGTGGGCGCCCCCCCGGGCCGCCGGGTTCGGGCCGACGCCGCGCCCCGCCGCCTCCCGCCCCCTGGCGGGGGAGGCCGAGCGCCCCTGCCGCTCGTTCTCGCCCCGCCTCCATCCGAACCCCGCCGACGTCGGCCGACTCGGGGACTGGCTTGCGACGCTTCCGCGCCGCACCGCGCTGTTCTGCGTGAACGACAACCTCGCCGTGGCCGTCGTGGAGGCGGCCGAGGCGGCCGGGCTCTCGGTCCCGCGCGACCTCATGGTCCTCGGCGTCGACAACCGCGACGCCGTGGCTCCCGGCGCCGCGGTCGGCATCTCCAGCGTCCATGTCGACCACGAGCGCGCCGGATACGTCGCCGCAAAGGCCCTCGACGCCGTGATGCACGGACTTCCGGTCGACCGGCGCGACCTCGCCTTCGGCCCCTACATGACGGTGCGCCGGCGCTCCACGGGCGGCGCCGGACGGGTGGAACCGAACATCGTCGAGGCGATGCGGATCCTCCGCGCCGAAGCGTGTTCCGGGCTTTCCGCGGCCGACGTCGTCCGCCGCATCCGCGGATCGCCCAGCCTCGTACATTTGCGCTTCCGCGAGGCGACGGGCCATTCCATCCTCGACGAAATCCTCCACGTCCGCCTCGAAAAGGCCTGCCTCCTGCTCTCCGGAACCGAGACGTCGATCGCCGCCATCGCCTCGTTCTGCGGATTCGAAAGCGAAAACGCGCTCCTCAAGACCTTCCGCTCCCGGTTCGGCATGCCGATGCGCCAGTGGAGGAAACTGCACGCCATGCCGGGACGGTAGCGGCTTTTCCGGGCGGGTGCAGACGGACTTTCCGTTGTACCCGAATCTCCTCCAAAAGCGACCACGTCGTTTATTTTGACGAAAAGTCATGATTTTATGGCGACGATGAGGCACAATTGGTTGCAAGGCGAGGGAAATTCTCCCTCGCCGGCGGTCGGCGAACAGCCACCGCGCCCCCAATGGGAAACTCAACTCGACGACCGAAAATGAAAACGACATCCGAATCAGGCGCCCGCGGCCTTTGCCGCCTTTTCGCGGTTCCCGGACGCTTCGCCTCCGCGGCGTTCGCCGCCGCGCTCCTCGCCGCACCGGCCGTCCCGTCAAGCGCCGGCACGCTGCTCTGGTATCGTTTCGACGGCGACGGCGCGACCATCGTGAACAAGGCCGACCCCGGCACGATGGACGGGACGCTCAAGAGCATCAACACCTGGGGTTCGCTTGGCGGTCTTGGCGACACCACCGCAAAATTCCCAACAAGGAGCGACGCCTTCCCCTCGGGAACAGGTCTGATCGACCCGGCGACCGGCACCACATACGGCGACACGGTGAAATCGCTTTCATTCTCCGGAGTCCCCGCGAACAGCGGCACGGTTCTGCTTCCGAAGGCCAACGCGACAACGACCTTCAAGGAGATGATGTCCTTCACCTGCGAAGTCTTTTTCAAGCTACCCGATGACGCCTCCGCCATTGAGGCGCGGCGCGCCAAGGACATCCTATTCCCGCTCGTCGAATGGGGAAGTCCCACGGGTGACAAGCGTTATGGCTGGTTCTTCGGCCTGCGCAAGGACAGTTCGACAACAGGCTTCTATCCGTTTTTCCGATCAAGGCATTACACCGGAAGCGCCGACTCGCAAAAAGACTGCCAGAACCAGACTTATTTGAACGACTCCAACTGGCACCACCTGGCCGTAATCGTGACGGCGGACTCTTCCGCGAACACGGCCAATGTCCAGCTTGTCCTCGACTACACGCCACTTGCAGGCGCTGTCACACTCTCTAACTTCCGCGGTTTCCACTACAACAACAAGGGCACCTTCCCGTTTCTCGTCGGCGCGGATCTCTGGCGCTCGGGAAGCAGTTGCTGTTTCATGGGGGAAATCGCCGAAGTCCGCATCTCCGACACCGCCCTTTCCAATGACGAACTGCTTCGCCCGCTGCCTGCCGGCCCCGTGGACGCCGACACGCTGCTCTATCTCCCGATGGGCGACAGCGGCTGGTTCGGTTCGCAGTCTTCCGCTTCCTACGAGAACAAGTGGCATGGCATCCTCCCCGCCTCCACGAACGCGGCCTGGACTCCCTACTGGGTGCATGGCTCCACGAGCGCGGCCTATCCCGCCGTCGCCGCCGATGCGGCTAAGGATTCCGTCCGCTCTGGATATCTCTCCTCAGAGTCGTTCGCCGACACGAATTCCGTCCTCTTCTCCCGCGCCCTTGCAGGTGGCGTCTATCAGGGGCATGCCGTGAAAATCCCCTATGAGGAGAAGGGCCTTGCCGAAGATTCCTTCACCGTGGAGTGGTTCTTCAAAACCGACGGGCAGGTGCCGTCCGGCAACATCGTCAATTCCTACACGTTCATGTATCCGTCGTTCGCCAAAATCATGATCAACCAGGCGGACGGCAAACTGAAGACGCGCCTCATCCCGCACGAGGGCAATTACTCGGACTACGACTCCGCCGGCCGCGTGGACGACTCCAATTGGCACCACTACGCTCTCGTTTACGACAAGGCGCAAGGCGCGTTTTCCATCTACCTCGACTATTCGCTCGTCGATTCCACCACGCTCGCCCCGGCCACCGGGACTTTGCGCGGATTCCTTTTCGGCGGGGAGACCGCTACAAGCCAGGCATTCGCCGGCCATCTCAACGACTTCCGGATCACGAAGCGCGCGCTGCGTCCGCATGAGTTCCTGACGTCGCGGGCCGTCGTCTCGGCCGATGCGGCGCTCCTCGCGCACTTCGACGGCGACTACTCGACTTCGCAGGACGCCGTCCTCGCGCCGGGCGGTGCCGGTGCCGCGATTTCCGGCGGTGCCGCGCCTTCGTTCGTCGCGCAGGAGCGCTCGTACGACGCCGACGGCGACGGCCGCGCGGACTTCACCTCGTCGCAAGCGCTTTCGCTCGCGGGCGGCAGCGTCTCCTTCCCGCGCAATTCGATGCTCGAATGCCGCGACTTCACGGTCGAATGGTTCGCCAAATACGACCATGTCGCAAGCGGCGCAATGCTTCTGCGCTTCGAGATGGGCGCGACCGCAGGTTCCGGCACGATTTCCTGGGCGCTTTACTATCCCCCGCATTCCGGTAGCGGCAACGACTTGCGTCTTGGCGCAAACGTCTCGACGACCGGCAGTTGGTCCTCTTTGTCCCGGAAGGACGTCAACCTCGCCTCCGCCGTGAACATCGCCGACGGCAAGTGGCACCACTGGGCGCTTGTCGCGGACACCGACGCTTCGGCTTCGCCGGCCAACACGACCTTCACGCTCTACCGCGACTACGAGCCTTACGGCGCGCCTGCGGTCTTCGACGGCGCGAACAGCGCCGGCGGCATCTTGGCGCTCCCGACGACGGGCACGACCTTCTCGTTCGGCACGGGAGCCGCCATTACCGGCCTCATCGACGAACTGCGCTTCACCCCGGCGGTCCTGCAGGCGTCTTCCTTCCTGCGCAGGCTCGACAATCCCTTTGTCCTAGTGGTGCGGTAGGGATTTGCGCGTGGGGCGCTTCGCGCTCCCACGCGCAAATCCCCGTCCTGCCTGCGAGGGCGAGCGCGGCCGCGCCGCACTCGCAGATCGGCGCGGGGGAGCGGCGCCTGCGCCGCCCCACGCGCAAATCTCTGCCGCGCCCCGCTCGCAGATTGTCCATGGCGGGGATGTTTGCTATCATTCGCGCATGTCCCCCACCCCGCCACGTCCTGCCTGCGAGGGGGAGCGCGGCGCAGCCGCGCCCAACTCGCAGATTCCTGCCGCCCCGTCCTGCCTGCGCGGGGCGTCCTGCTTGCGCGGGGGAGCGGCGCCTGCGCCGCCCCACGCGCAAATCAACCCCGCCGCCTCGCGCGAAAACCCGATCAAGTCCACCGGCCACTTCCGCCGCTACCGCGCCTACGACTACAGCCGCGGCGCCTCCCTTTTTCTCACTTTCAATGTCGAGCCGAAGCGCGACATCCTCGGCCGCATTGATCCGCCCGGCGTCCTCGTGCACAACGAATGGGGGCGGCTCGTGGATGCAAGGGTCGGCGAAATCGCCGCGCGCCACGCGCCGCTTCGCGTGATGAGCCACGTGATCATGCCCAACCACGCGCATCTGCGGGTTTACCTGCCGCCGGGCATCGACAAGCCGCTTGTGCGCCTGGGCGCGTTCGTGAGCGCCTTCAAGCAGTCCACCTCTATGCTCCTCCAGCATCGCGGCCGTCCGGGGCCGCTGTGGCAGGAACTCTACCACGACTTTCTTTGCGTGACGGCGGAGACCATCGACACGGCGGACGAATACATCGCCAACAATCCGCTCAAGCGCTGGCTGCTTGAAGCGCCGGACAAACCCATGCGTGTCGTGGAGCCGCTCTCGTCGACGCGCCTGCCGCCGGACATCTGGTGGGCGGCGGCCGGCGCGGTGGAACTGGTGGCCCCAGACTCGAAGATCGCCTCGTTCCGCGTGTCGCGCTCGGTGCCACAATCACGCTTCGGCACCGTTGTGGAGTGCGCCATACGCGCGCTGAATCAGGGGTTCGCCATCGCATCGACCTTCATTTCGCCAGGCGAGAGGGCGCTCCTCGACGCCCTCGCAGCCACGCCCGGCGCGCGCATGGTGAAGGCCGGGCACAAAATTCTTGGGCTGGTGCACCGCCCCACCGGTCGCGAGCCGCGGCTTTTCGCCGACCGGCGGTATTTGCTCCTTAGCCGCCAGAGCGAACCCGGCAAAAGCCGCCGCCAGGGCTGGCTCGACCTCAATGACAACCTCGCGCACATCGCCGACAAGGCAGTATATGCCCGAATGGAAGGCGGGCGGTTGCGCTGGTGCTGATTTATTTGCGCGTGGGGCGGCTACCGCCGCTCCCCCGCGCAAGCAGGACGCCAGCCCCCAACTCCGCCCCTCTCCTGCCTGCGAGGGGCGTCCTGCCTGCGAGGGGGAGCGCGGCGCAGCCGCGCCCCACTCGCAGATTTCACTCGCGCGCCTCGCGGCTGCGCCCCGCGCGCGGAGAGCATCCGTACGCGCGGCCGAACGCGGCGCAGAAGTGCGAGAGGACCGGAAAGCCGCACATGTCGGCGATGACGCCGATCGGCCGGTCGGTCTCCCGCAGCTGGCGGCAGACTTCTTCGAGCTTCCGCTTGCGGATCGCCTCGGCGACCCCTTCGCCGCGCACTTCGCGGAAACGCAACGAGAGCAGCCTCCGCGAAACATGCAGCGAGGCGGCGAGCGTCTCCGGCGAGAGCCCCTCGCAGGCCCGCGAATCGATGATCTTTTGGGCGGCCGTGACGAGCCGGGACGCGCCCGAGAGGTCGAGCGTGGAATCCCGCTCCGCCACGCGCCGGACGCCGCAGACGTCCGGCGGGCGGCGCTCGGCCGCCGCGTCCGCAGGATCGGCGGCGAGCATTTCGCGCATCCGCGCGGCGAGCGCCGCGCCCGCGCCCTCGAAGTCGGGTTCCACGCTCGTGAGACGCGGCCGGAGGTTCTCGCACAGGGCCTCGTCGTTGTCCACGCCCACGATCTGGATCTGTTCGGGCATGCGCAACCCCGCGAGGTTGCAGGCGTCGACGACGCGCCTGGCGGTTTCGTCGTTGTAGGCCATGATCCCGCACGGCTTCGGCAACGCCGAAAGCCGCGCGGCCAGCGCCGACGTCGCCGCCGTCCAGTGCTCCGGATCGTCCCGGTCGCCGAAATCCTCGGAGCGGAAACCGGCCGCGGACGCCGCCGCCGCGAACTGCTCCGCGCGGAACGCGGACCGCCGCCGTTCCAGTTCGCCTCCGCCCGTGTGGACGTATGCAAAATGCTGCAGGCCCCGTCTCGCCAGCATCGAAAAGGCCGCGTCGCACACCGCGCGGTCGTCCACCGTCACGCGGGCCGCGCGATCCGGAAGCGCGGCGTCGTGCAATTCGCCGTAGGTGAAAGCCGCGATCCGGCGAAACGGCCGCAGGGCCCGCGCGGCGAAGGGCGTCATGCCGCCCCAAGCGCACACGATGAGTCCGTCCGGCCGCCACTTGAGCAGGCTTTGCCGTAGCTCCGTTTCGGTCTGGGTCTCCGCGCGGTGGAAGAACCGGATGTCCCATGCGAGGGAATGCTCCATGACGTAGCGGAGAAGCCCCGTGCACTGGTCGCGCGAGGATTTCACGTTGGTGCCGACCGTGACGGCGATCTTCGGGCGGGTCTGCAGCGTGTCCATCGGAGCCGCATTGTACGGCCGATCCGCTTTTCGCGCAAGCGTTTTTGCCCGAAATCGAAACTTTTCATGCCTGAATGCAGAAAAATGGCAACCCGCGTCCGCTACACTCGTCGTTGGATTTTCCACCTCGCCCGTTTCCTCCGCACCTCCAACCACCCACAATCATGAAAACAGCGACAACCATTGCGGCGTTTTCCGTTCTGGCGATTGTCCGGACCGCTCCGGCCGACACGATCTACGAGAACGACTTCGCGACGCGCACGAGCGACGCGCACGTCCCGTCGCAGAACTGGCGCTCCGTCGATTACGTGACGGGACTCCTTGCCAACACCAATCCCGCGGCCCCGCTCGCCGCGACCGATGGCGTCAACTTGACGCAGGACGGCTGGATGAAGTCGCAGCAGGCAACCAACCTTGGCAACGCCCGGATCCATCCGGATGGCGGTAACCCGATGGCGGTCCTCGGCCATGTGGGCGCAGGCGAGGGCCCGACCGACAACCAGAAGTTCTGCTTCGTGAAGCAGAGGCTTGGCGAAACGTTCACGGCCGGCACGGTGACGGTGCAGTTCGACTTCCTCCCTCCGGGTTACTGGGCGTCCTACGGGTCGGCGACCGATCTCCGGCGCGCGGCGCTCTCCATCGGCGACGAGAATTTCGTCTCGCCCGTCGTCGCGCAAAGCCGGATGTACGAACACACCGTCGGAAGCGTCGGTGTCGCGCTCAGCGGCGCGCGCAAAGTCTACTACAATGCCGCCCAGACAACGGCCAACACCGCCACCACGTACAAGGAAGTGACGCGCTACGCCTGGCACCGCGCCGTGGTGACGATCGACCTCGACAGCCGCCGGTGGGGCTTCTCGATGTTCGAGTTGGGAACGTCGCACCCTGCGCTCGACGCCGCGACGCCGGCCTCGGCCGTCTATTCCGCGGCCGACCTCCCCTTCGCCGACGAAAGCGTCGCCGGAGTCTCCTCCATCGGACTTTCCGGCTACGGCGTCTGCTGGAGCGGCGAGGCATACAGCGCCTCGACGGACCCGGCGTACGCGGCCTGCTTCGACAACATCCGCGTGTGGCACAACGGCACCGAATGCTACGAAAACGACTTCTCCTCCTCGCGCCGCCGCTCGCTCGGCGGCACCCTCTCGCACACCTACGTGGCCGACTGCCTCGTCACGAACCGCGTGGGAAGCGAGGTGTACGTGCCGGGTCAAAAGGTCATAGGCAGTTTCACGGGCGCAAACGTCGTCCAGCCGATGGGTGTCGACGGCTGGCGCCGGACGGCGCATACGGCGGGGATCAGCAATGCGTATGTTTCCGCCACGGCCGACTATACCGTGCTGCGTTGCGACGGTGGCGCGAAAACCGACGGCGTGGTCTATCTGGCGCACCCCTTCGGCTCGACGGTTTCCTCCGGCAAAGTCCTCGTCAAGGCGGATGTCCGGCTTCATTCGACATGGACGTACAATTCGTCGTACCTCAACACGGTTTGGCTGACGCTTGGCGACGAAGCCTACTACAATTCCACCCCGAGCGCGGCCAACAACCACCGCTTCACATCCGTCGGCATCCGGGCGACTTCCGCCAGCCGGAGTTCCCCGCTTTACATGCCGCCATCCGGCACGCAGACGGGCGCCATCGCCGACGGAGCCATCGTCAAGAGCCACTGGTACCGGCTGGAGTTGTCCGCGGACATCGACAACGGGAAGGTTCTCTACAAAATCTACGACCAAGGCGAGACGCCACCCAACAGCGCCACGGCGGACGGTAGCCTTCTCTACACGTCCCCGGAATTCGACCGGCTCAACCCCTCCGCCGTCCAATCGATTTCCTGCTTCTCGCTGGGAACCTATTTCACGACGGCCTATTTCGACAACATCAAGGTCTGGAGCATTCCGACAGGCGGCTCGGCGACGAATCTTCTCTACGAGAACTACTTCACCTCGCGCACGATCTACGCACGGGACACGCGCGTCGCGCCGCTCGTCGGGACGATGCGCCTCTCCCCAGAAGGCCAGGACGGCTGGAAGCGCCCAAATCTCACCGAAAAGGGCATCTTCGTCGATTGGGCCGACGGCAACCCCGCGCTGACCTTCGAGCGAGACGGCTATGAGTCGTTTGCCGTGCAGGACATCGGGCAGAATGTGCGCACCGGCGTTATGACGGCGCAGGCGGACATCCGCCCGCCGAAGGGATGGCTTGCCCAGAACGCCTACACCTACGTCCGCCTCGGCGGCGACGGGCATATGGCGACGCGGTCGCTCGACCCTGCCGACGACTCATACTTCCTGAATAACATCGCCGCCGGCTTCGGCTTCAAGAACGTCAAGGCCGTCAAAAGCGGCAATCTCTGGACCGATTCGACCATCGTCGCCTATCGCGGCGACCGGGCGGGCGGTGGAGCGATGAAAGCCCCCGCCGCGCCTGTCGATCCGGCCCCCGGGTACCGCTTCGTCGCCACGGCCGACATGGCGGGCAGCCAATATGACCTCTCCGTCTACGACATGGGCGCCACGCATCCGACGCTTGCCTCCGCGACGCCGGATACGCCAGTGGCCACTTTCTCGGGACTGCCCTTCCGCCGCGCGAAGCACGACCTTGGCGGGGGTTCGTGCCTCTCGGTCAGCGCGCACAAGCCCCCGCAAAGCGTCTTGGACACGTCGCTGCAGCCAATGATCGACAACATCCGCGTCTCTTCGAAGGAGCTTGCCTTCGTGCTCGTGGTGCGGTGAACGGGCCAGGAAACCGGAATCGTTTTTTTCGCGAAAAGTCATCATTTTTGCAGGAGTCTTCGGGTATGATCGCGGCCGACGCCGGCACGGCGGTCCATGAGCCGTGTCCACCGCCGTTTCGCCCGCGTCGGCAAGGCGGAGTTTCTCCATTCGGACCAATGACACGATGAACAAATCGACTCTTTCGCCGCTGCTCGCGGCTGTGGTTTGCCTGGCGGGCGCAACGACCGGCCATGGGGAAGGCGGTCTCCGGACCGCCGCCCCGGTTCCCCTCCCCATGGAGCGCCCGGCCTGGGAGAAGTACCAGCCGCTCGGCGGCGAGTTCGAGGACGGGCGATACGTCCAGCGGCGCGACGGCGCGCCGTGTTTCGAGCTCTCCCGCATCGTCCCGCCTTCCTCCGACATCGTCGTCGAGGCGGTCGTCACGCCGGAGCGCGCCGCCGAGGGCGCGGCCTCCGGGTCGCTGGGCGTCGTCGTGTGGGAAGGGCACTTCCGGTGGCGGCGCATGGGGCTCACGTTCGGCAAGGGCGGCCGGCGTTCGTTCGAGCTGATCGAGCTGCGCGACGGCGCCCGCATGCCCGAGAGCGACCTGCCGCCGGAACCCGCCGGCGGCTCCTGGGAGTTCGGCGAACCGGTGACGCTGCGCCTTTCGCTCGGCGGCGGCGCCGTCGAGGGCGAGGCCCGCGCCGCCGACGGCACGCTCCTCTTCCGCCGGCGCCTCCCCCTCAAGCCGGACGCCGTGGCAAGCGGCCTTCCCGGCTTCAGCCAATACCGGCTCCACGGCCGCTTCGACTCCTTCACCGCCTCCATCGGCGACCCGATTCCCGACACCCGCGACGAGGCGCGGCGGTACACGCCGTTCGTGGGAGCGGACGGAACCTTCTACCGCACCGACCGCGACGAGGCCGGCAAGTGGTGGTTCGTCGATCCCGCCGGAACCCGGATGTTCCTCTCCGGCATCGGCGTCGTGAACTACCGGGGCCACTACAGCGCCGCCCTCGGCTACGCCCCGTACTACCGGACCGTCCAGACCAAGTATCCGACGATCGACGATTGGGCGACGAACACGCTGCGCCGCATCGGCGACTGGGGCTTCAACTTCCTTTCGTCCCCGTCCGAGAACCTGCTCCGGCGCGGCTTCCCGCACGCGGGCGTCGTCAACCACGGCATGGGGCAGAACTTCGCCTGCTACGGCGACGAATTCGACCTTCTGCCGTGCGACGGCGGCCCGTGCTCGGGCTTCCCCAACGTCTTCCACCCGCTCTGGCCCGCGTACTGCCGCTATGCGGCGATGTCCTTCTGCCGCACGGAACGCGACGATCCCTGGGTCCTCGGCTGGTACACCGACAACGAGCTCTCGTGGTGGGGCGACAAGCGCCAGTTCAAGACCCCGCCCGCGCGCGGCCTTTTCGACGCCGCCGCGCGAAAATCTCCCGACCACCCCGCGCGCCGGGCGCTGGACGCCTTCCTCGCGGAGCGCGGCGTCGCGCGCCCGGAGGACGCCGACGAGAGCGTGACACGCGAATTCGTGCGCCTCTGCGCGCGCAAGTACTTCGAGGCCACGACGGCCGCGATCCGCGAGGCCGACCCGAACCACCTCGTCCTCGGATGCCGTTTCGCGGGCCTCCCCTCCGCCGATCCCGTAGTCTGGGAGGAATGCGGTCGCTTCTGCGACGCCGTTTCCGTGAACATCTACCCGATGGCCGACCTCGACCGCGGCGTCGTGGTCGATTGGCCCGGCCCGAACGCCCGTCTCATGAGCGACCTCATCGGCGAGCGTGCCCGCATGGCCGGCAAGCCGGTGATCGTCACCGAGTGGTGCTTCTCCGCCCTCGATTCGGGGCTGCCCTGCACCCATGGCGCCGGCCAGCGCTTCTTCACGCAGAAGGAACGAGCCGAAGCGACCTCCATCTTCGCCCGCACGATGTGGGCCATGCCCGAAGTCGGCGGCTACGTCTACTTCATGTGGTGCGACCAGCCGGCAGTCGGCAAGCACGGGCCGCAGTCCGAAAACACGAACTACGGCCTCGTGAACGCCGACGACGAGCCCTACGAGGAGCAGGTCGCGGCCCTCGCTTCGCTGCAATGCGCCCCGGAAGCCTCCCGCGCCGCCGACGTGCCCCGGCCGCGCAAAGTCGTGCCACCCGTGGCGGAGGACTTCGCACGCGCGCTCGCGGAGGGAGTGGCGAATCCGTCGCGCGCGAAGTCCGCGGAGAGCGCGGAGTCCGCCCCCTCCTCCTCTGCGCCGCTGCGCCTCGGCGTGGAAAACGATTCCCTTCTCGTCGCCGGAAAGGGCGTCTTTTCGGCGATGGTCCGCGAATATTCCAAGGGACACGTCGATTGGGTCGCGGCCGCCGAGGCCGCGCCCGCATCCGCATCCGCAGGCGGCGGAGGTGACGTCGTCTTCCGCGGCGCGACCGCCTCCGGGCCGTTCGAGGTGGCGATGCGTTTCCACGAGCCGGAAAGCGCGCCGTTTTTCGTGGCCGAGCTGCTTTCGGTGAAGAACGCCGGCGACAGGCCGCTCCCGTTCGATTCGGTCTTCTTCCGGGTGATGCCGGCGGATTTCGAAGGCGCCGAGGCCGCGCGCGGCGACGACGTCTTCGCCCCCCCCGCGGCCGGCCAGCCCACGCCCATTCCGCCCATGCTGTGGCGGCCTTGGCGCTCCGGCGCGTGGATCCTGCCCGATTCCACCGTGCTGGGCCTCCTCTCGCCGCGCAAGACCGGCGTCCAGATCCGCTTCTGGCGCGATTCGAATTTCCACGCCGACGCCGAAATGCGCTACCCGAAGCGCACGCTCGCCCCCGGGGAAACCTGGGCTCCGGACGTCCGGCCCTTCGTCATCGGCACCGCCGTCTCCGGCGGCGAGGAGGGCTGGCGAGCCTTTTGCCGCAACATTCGCGCCGCGACGCCGAATGCGCTATGATCCTGCCGCGCCGCAACCGGCGCCACGAAAACACCTGCCATGCAAACCGATCTCGACCTTCTGAAACGCCTCGTCGAAATTCCCTCGGAGACGCACGACGTCGCCCAATGCAACCGCGCGACCGCGCTGTTGCGCGAATACCTCGAATCCCGCGGACTGCACTGCGCCGTGGAAAAACTCGGCGACCGCGAGTTCCTCTGCGCCGCCACGACTCCGGGCAAGGTCCACGACTACCTCTTCAACGCCCACCTCGACGTCGTCCCCGCCCCTCCGGCGCTCTACGCGCCCCGCGTCGAAGGCGACAAGCTCTTCGCGCGCGGTTCTTCCGACTGCAAGGGCGCCGCCGTCGTCATCGCGCAGGTGCTCTGCGCGATGCTCGGCAAGGCCGACGTCGGCGCGGTCTTCTCCACCGACGAGGAAACGGGAGGCGCCACCTCCGCGGAGGCCTTCCGCCTCGGATACGACGCGCGCAAGATGATCGGCGTCATCGACAGCGCCCCGTACATGATCACGACCGCCCACAAGGGCATCGTCGACCTGCGCCTCGTCGGACGCGGCAAAAACGCCCACTCCTCCCTCCCGTGGGAAGGCGAAAACGCGATCGACCGCCTCTTCGACGGCTACGCGAAGCTCCGCGCCGCCTGGCCGAAGAACGCCCCCGGCCCCGACGGCGACCAGTGGTTCGACACCTACTCCGCCGTCATCGTCTCCGGCGGCACCGCCCACAACAAGGTGCCGGACGAAGCCTCGCTCCTCGTGAACGTCCGCTACACGGTTCCCGGCGACGAGGCCCGCATCGAGGCGTTCGTCCGCGAGACCACCGGACTCGACGTCGTGCGCGAAACGTGCTGCCAGCCGTTCGTCTGCGACGAAAAGGAGCCGATCTTCGGACGGCTCGCCGGCATCATGCGCCGCGCCTGGCCGGACAAGGGCGTCGGCTTCGTCCGCATGAACGGCGCGACGGACGCCCGCCACTTCGGCCGCTCGAAGTCCCCCATCGCCGTGCTCGGCATCGAGGGCGGCAGCTGCCACACCGACGCCGAATGGGTCGGCATCTCGGGCATCGGCCAGATGGCCGGCGTCCTGTGCGAATTGTGCCTCGGCTGACCGGAAACGCCTCCCGCGAACCATGAAAATCACCGTCGATCCTTCGGCCGTCCTCGGCCCCGTCAAGCCCGTGAACGGCGTCGGCCAGCCGCCGATCATCAGCCCGATCGAGTACCCGATGTTCCGCTACCTGCGGGAGGCGGGCATCCCGTTTTCGCGCCTGCACGACGTGGGAGGCATGTTCGGAAAGAGCATCTTCGTCGACATCCCGAACCTCTTCCGCGACTTCGACGCGGACGAAACGGATCCGGCGAACTACGACTTCGCCTTCACGGATCTGCTGATCGGCGAACTCGTCAAAAATGGCGTCGAGCCGTTCTTCCGGCTCGGAACGACCATCGAGAACTACCCGTTCGTGCGGCGCTACCGCATCGATCCGCCGAAGGACTTCGCCAAGTGGGCGCGCATCTGCGAACACGTGATCCGGCACTACACCGAAGGCTGGGCGAACGGCTTCCGCCACGAGATCACGCACTGGGAGATCTGGAACGAGCCGGACAACTGGCCCGACCCCGAACGCAACGAAATGTGGCACGGCGCGTTCGAGGAGTACTGCCGCCTCTACGACGTCGCGTCGAAGCATCTCAAGGCCGCGTTCCCGCACCTGGAGATCGGCGGCTTCGCCAGCTGCGGCGTCGGCGCCGCCGCCGAGCGCGAGGACTGGCCCCCCGACGAGCGGCTGCGCCACCAGCTCGCCTGTTTCCATTTCTTCCTCGACTACGTCCGCAAGCACGGCTGCCCGCTCGACTTCTTCTCGTACCACAGCTACGCCGGCGTCGACGACCTGGCGTTCCAGATCGCCTACGTGCGCGAACACCTCGACAAGGCGGGCTTTTCCGGCGTGCCGACGTGCCTGAACGAGTGGCTTCCCGCCCCGGACCACGACAAGCTCGGCACGGCGCTCCAGGCTTCCGAAGTCGCGGCGACGCTCCTGATCTTCCAGAACGGCCCCGTCGATTCCGCCGCGATCTACGACGCCCGCTGCGGCGTCGGCGCCTACAGCCCGCTCTTCAACCCGCTCACGTACAAGCCGCACAAGGCGTACTGGGCCTTCGTCGCCTTCAACGAACTGCGCAAGCGCGGCACCGCCGTGCAGGTCCGTGTCGCCGCCCAGGGGGGAGGCGCTCCGGAGTCCGCCTCCCCGTTGTACGCCGCCGCCGCGCGCGGCGAAGACGGAAGCCTCGCCGCGATGGTCGCGAACTGCGGCGGCGATCCCGTGCCGCTCGCCCTCGACCTCGGAAACCGCGCCGCGAAACGCTGCCGCATCGTCGACGACGGCCGCACCTGGGAAGACGCCGCCCTTCCGGACGCGCTTCCGCCCCGCTCCTTCGTCCTCGTCGAAGCCTAGCGCAGACGCCTGAAGCGCCTCCTGCGCGAAACCGCGCGCCCGGTCGCCGACATCGCCCGGGCGGCGGGCTTCTCGTCGGCCTCCCATCTCGGCACCGCCCTGCGCGCGGACTGCGGCGTCACGCCGAACCAATGGCGAAAATCTGATATTTTTCCGAAGAAAATATGAGATTTTGAAAAACCTTCCCCTGTGGTAAGGTTCCGGTGTCGGGTGGGGATTCCGCGAAGGAAGACCCGCCTTCATCGCGATGGAGAACGTTTCCATGACAACCGCACATTCCGCCCCCCGCGCGGCGTCCGCCGCGTGTCTGCTTTTCGCCGCGCTTTCCGCCGGAATCCGCGCCGAGACCGTCACCGCCGAGCCGGACGCGTTCCTCGACTACATCGAGGCGACCGGGACGCAATACATCGACACCGGCGTCAACGCCGAAACGGGCCTCAAGGCGAGAATCGACTTCGCGCCGGGCGCGGGGACGGGGGGCGCCGCCCTCCCGCCGCCCGCCGTCGCCGCGCGCGTGGCGCTCGTCGGCGTCGACGGACTCGGCGCGCGCTGGATCCCGTGGGACGTCATGCCGAACCTCGCCCGCCTCCGCGACGAAGGGCTTTACGTCGTGGCGCGGTGCGGGTATCCCACGCTTTCCGCCCCGAACTGGACGTCGATTTTCACCGGCGTGCCGATCGAGCTGCACGGCACGCGGAACAATTCCGGCGCACCGGTCGTGGAACCGTGGGGCGGCGAAAATCCGGCGTCCGGCGCCTGCGTCTTTTCGGAGATCCGGAAGCAGGAGCCGGACGCGTTCACCGCGAGCGCCTTCGCCTGGAAGGGCGTCGGCTGGTGCCACGGCACGAACGCCGTGGACGCCGCGCGCCATTTCGGCGGCACGGCCGGCGAATACGCGGGACGCGACGCCTCCGCCGTCGACTGGGCGCTCTCGCACCTTCCGCGCAATCCCCGCCTCGCCCTCTACTACCAAGGGCAGGTGGACATGGCCGGGCACCGCTTCGGCTGGGGTTCTCCAGAATACACGAACGCGTGCCGCAACGTCGACGCCAACATCGGGCGCATCGTCGAAGCGTACCGGACCGCCGGGCTCTGGGACGACACGGTCCTCCTCCTCGTCGCCGACCACGGCGGACACGACAAGACGCACGGCGACGCCACGATCGAGTGCTTCGAGATCCCGTTCCTCGTTTCCGGCGGCGCCTCCCGCCGGCTCCGCCTCCGCGAACCCGTCATGGCGATGGACGTCGCTCCGACAATCCTCTCCCTCCTCGGCCTCGACGTTCCCGACGCCATGCGCGGCCGTCCCGCCGCCCTCCCCCGCTGACCCGCCCTTTCCCTAAGGACGGGCGCCGGGCGGGGAGGAGCGGAGGGCCTGCATGGTCGTCCCGAAACGGGCCTTGAAGAGGCGCATCGCGTGCTTTTCGGAGCGGAAACCGCAGGCGAGGGCGACACGGCCCGCGGGTTCGTCGGTTTCGAGGAGTTTCCGCTTCAAGGCCGCGAGCCGGGCGTCGAGCACGGCGGACATGACGCTTTTCCCGAGCAGCTGGCGGAAGCGCAGGTTGGCGAGCGAGGGCGAAACGCCGAGATGCGCCACCACGTCCGAGGCGCCGATTCCGCGCGTCGCGTTGCGGCGGATGAACTCCACGCCCCTTTCGACGAGCGCGGACGCCGGGGCCACGGCTTTCGTGCTCCGGCGCTCGACCGCCCGGACGGACGAAACCCGCAGCGCATCGGCGGGGAGGTCCGGCTTTTCCATGCGGCGGCGCAACGCCGCGGCGGCGAGTTCGCCGATCTGGACGTGGTCGGGCGCGAGACTCGTGAGCGGCGGCGCGGCCGTTTCGCAGAGATATTCGTCGTTGTCGACGCCAAGAACGGCCAGGTCTCC
>ODAI010749491.1_pt1 | contig 16171 bp, 16 predicted proteins | sample 1539321 | NCBI WGS metagenome assembly ODAI01 (sample SAMN02144231, study PRJEB22623) | gut metagenome | biome: sheep rumen | host: Ovis aries | place: New Zealand
ATCACATGGATGTCCACCGTGTGACGGTCCACATACATGGTCTTTGTGTCCGCCGGCTGTGAGCCTGCATATTGCATAAAGTAGAAGGGGCTCTCGGTATTTTCTGGAACAGAGTCATAACACGGAAGGCCTGTGCCTTCTTTTATTTGCTTTTGTATCGCCGCCATAAGGTCGGTCAAATTCATTCTTCTAAGCATTTTCATTTCCCTCCGTTCAGTACCTTTTCCAGTCTTTTTCCTGCGTCATCCTTGTATATCGGAGACTGTATGTCTTTGTTCGTTTCCAGGTATTTCTGCCCTTCCACAAAGCCGCCGTTTCTTGTACGGTGTCCATACTCAACATGCCCGGCGTATTCCTTGGAATAGCCAAAGGAAAAGTCGTTGTAGTCTGCATGCGCACTTATGCGCAGTTCACCGGTGTCTCTGGGAGTCGCTCCCGGTGTGCCCAGAGCTGCGGCAGCCCTGTTAGAGATCTCCGTGACCTGCTTGGCTCTTACGGCATCGAGATGAACTTGGAAGTTTTCCAGATCATTCAGGACCTTTTGAAGCGGTTCTGCGCCCGTAATAGTAATCTTCATGTTCTCACCGCCTTTGCCGTCGCTGTGATCCATCGCGGGCCGTTGTCCCTGTACGGGGGAATGAGCTTCATTGTGCCGGTGTAGTCCCTGTGTTTCACAAAGCGGATATGTGTCGCTTTACGCAGATCATCCATCGCATGGACCGGCATAATCAGCCGTATCTCCGTTTCTGTCACCTCGCGCCCCAGCGCCTGAATGTCATTCACCGTCCACGGGGAGACGCGGGCAATTGTCCGCCCTGTCAGCGTATAGGAGCCATTCCCCAGCATGTCATTGAGTGCGTCCGCCGTGCTGTTTTCTTTGAGTAATTCCACTTCATACCACTGCATATTGACCGCCCCCTTATAAGAAGTAAACGGTCCTGTCGCCGTCTGTCTTTGCTTTGCTGTCCTTGTAGGCGGCGATCTCGTCGGCGTATTCCGCCAGGATGTCAGCGACAAACTCGGTTTTGAGGCCGTCCGTGCCTTCACTCAGGATCCCCTCGAACATGGCGCGGCGGTATAACTTAACTGTCGCATCCGCGGCAATTGACTCGAAGGCTTTCGGCAGCGTGTCCGTTCCCAGTCTCAATGTCAGGCGGTCCGTGATGATATTGACATAGTCTGCAATTTTGACCGGGTCCGGGTTTTCCGCACTCAGCCGCAGAATAACTCGCTCTGCTATTTTCATGTCTGTTTTCCGCCTTTCTTGTTATGAAAAACGGAGCGGCTGTTCTGCCGCCCCGCTGTTAGTTACTGTGTGTCAGGCCTCTTATGCTCCGATCGTGCCCTTGAAAACAAGCGCCAGATCTTCAACGTAGAACTTCACGCCGGAGACTGCGTTCGTGTCGATAGAAACGCGGTCAGAGGCAACAGAGTGGTTCACCCCGATCAGGCCGGTATCGTCGAAGGAGTAGCCGAAGACTGCGAGTTCTCCGTCGGCCGCGATGTAAGCGCCCTTGATGTTGTCGGATACTGTCGCAACGGGCTTACCCTGTGCGATCTCCTTGGAGATGATCAGCGTGCCCATGCCAAGGAAATTTTTAATGTACTGAAGGCCAAATGCCTCCTGGATTGTGATCTGTGCGCTTCCGAGGTAAGCGGCCGCATCCAGCGGATTGACGAAAAAGACCGTAGAACCTTCCGTTTCTACATCCTCGTATCCGTTTTCTATGGCTGCCCAGAGCTGACTAGCTGCTGCCTGAAGTGTGGCGCCAGCTGCTGCCGTTCCGGTTCCGGCATTGATCGTAGCGAAAAAGCCCTGCTTGATCTCTTTTCCGATCTCTGCGATCATCTTTGCGTCAGTCTCGTTTACGGAGTTATTGAAGCCGTCTGCCTGGATGGACTCACCGGAAGTGCTCTTTCTATATTTTTTAAGAACAACTTCAATAGTCTGAGCAAGTTTGCGCTGAAATTTAGTCAGCGGAACAACTTCGCCTTCTGCGACCTGTTCAGGCGCATTGACCTTAGTTGTCTTATAGATCTTGATCGTTGCGCCCTTGTCCATCTTGCGCATCGTTGTGACGCCGAGGGCCTCGCGCAGTTTGCGGACTGAGTCTTTCAGGCCGTATGCCATATCGACGGAGATCTCCGGAGCGATGTCAGCGGTTGTGATTGTGTTATTATCATCAAAAATAAAAGCTGCGTATTTGTTCATTTCTATTTACCTCATTTTTATTGGTTTTTATGTTCCTGTGTATCTGTGTTTCAAATTGAAAAAAAATAAAAAAATTGTCTGAAAATTATCTGAAAAGTTCCGGATGTGCCTTAATCATCTTCTGGCGCTCGGCGCGGTCTGTTATTTTGAGAATGTCTGCTCTCGTCATCGTTCCGCCGCCGCCTGTCTTGGGCTCCGGCTTTTTGAAGGTCTCTTTTGCCTCTTTTTTGAGTGCTGCCTTGTAGGACTTCACAAATGCTTTTACGGCCGTGTCCGTGTCTTCCGCGGTCCCTTTTACTAAGGCATCGATGATCACGTCATCCACCATGATGCTTTCATCCTGCAGCATTCTCCTTGCAGTTGCTGCCATCTTGGAGCGGGCTTCTTTCGCCTCCATTTGGTCGAGCCTGTCCTGCAGATCTTTCAGCGCTTTCGCCTGTTTCTGGCTCTCGCTCATACGGGCCAGTTTTTCGGCCTCGTCTTCATGCGCTTTATTCCTTGCGCGCTCTCTGGCCAGGCGGGCTTCGATCATCTTGTTAACTTCGGCCTGGGTGTATTTCTTTTCTTCCCCGCCGTCATCATCGCCGTTCCCGTCATCGTCGCCGTTGTCTCCGTTATCGTCACCGCCGTCCCCGTCTCCCTCAGCGAAGATCGCAGCGGCGTATTTGTCGAATATCGGATCTTTTAACAGGTCCTTCACTTCTCTAATTCTCATTTCTTTTTCCTTTCTCCGTTTTCCGCCCGTCGGCGCTGTTTGTGTGACCGTAGCTTTTAAAGTCCTCCACGTCTGGACAAACCGTAAGGTTTTAGGTCTCTCACGTCTGGACCATAATAAAAGCGCCTGTTTTCAGACGCTTCTTCTTATCTTTTTCAGTTGTCCGGACGGGTGTCTTCCATGACCTCTATCTTCATATCGTCCGGCCATGTGTCTGCCTGTGCCTGTAAGATGTCTATCAGAGCCAGTATCATGCGGTTGTCATTTCCTTTGATGTGGTCTGTATAAATGACCATGTGCCCGCCGTGATCCTGGTAGGGGCTTGTGATGTCGTCGCGCCTGTATCCGCATACATCGTAGTACGCCAGCGCCGTCTGCATCGCCGCAGAAACGGCCGCGCAGCATTCCGCAGCGCCGTTTGTGTTCCTGCGTGCATGTCCATCCACGACAATGGCGTTTTCGTATAACTGCACTCTAATCATTGTATTTCGCTCCTTTAAGCCATCTGATTATTTTCTGAACCTCAAAGGTCTTATATACAAGACCGGCCTTTTCCTCGTTCTCCAAGAATAAAATGGACGGCGCGCCTTTTATGCCGTACTGCTTGACAAATTCCGGTGCGGCGCTCCCGTTTACCGTGTAGCACTGCCCGGGGCATTCGTTTTTTACCTGGTCGAAGACTGTTCTTTTTATGTACCCGCAGCGCGGGCAGTTGTTTGTCGTTATCAGTACTATCTTTCTCATTGGAAATCTCCCGCCATTTTCTGTGCTTCTTCTTTTGTCGCGCTGTGACGGGCAACATAATCATCCATCCATTTATCCCAATCGGAGACATGGGGTTCTATGCGGCAACGACAGTACGGATGCATGGGTGGAAAATTGACGCCCGCGACAGCTTCCGTGATCTTGTAAGGGCCGTGGTCTTCCAATGCGCGGCAAATCTTGCAAACTTTGTCGTCGTTGTAGGTTGAAAAAGAGTATTCTGTAAAATCGGCCTTTATCGCCTCCATGCTCGCTTCTGCGTGGACGTGTGTTCCTTCTGTATAGATGATCCCGTAGGCATCTTTTCTGCTTACTTTCTGCAATCTCTCGCTCAGGGCCTTTGTCATGGTCCTGTAAGAGTCCCCGCGTGCTATTCCCTGTGCAAAGTCTGTTTGCAGGTATTTTGCCATTTTCTCGCGGTCTGTTATGAGATAATCACGAACGCCGAATTCTGTCGCATAATAGGACATATCCGCCGCCGTAACTCTGCCCGGACGGCTTGCAATCTCCGCCAAGGTCTTATGAAAGGCGCCGCCACGGATATTCGTTCCGATGCGCGTTCTTTCCGAGATCTTGGAGAGATGCGCTGTTATGATCTTTTCGTCACGCGCCGCGCTCTCCATTGCTCTCAGTCGGATGCTTTCCTGTTCCGCTTCTAATCTATTGAGTTTATATATATTCTCGCGCTGCGGTGTTAAGTGAGCATATTCCGGGTTCTGTGCTGTGAACGACTCCCAGGCCTTCCAAATCTGCTCTTTCTGCGCCGGATCTGCATTTTCTAACAGGCGCCGGAACTCGATCACGCCGTCCTTCCCGTATCTCTGGTAGTACAGCGCAATCTCTCTTTCCAGGTCTTGCGCATCCTGTAAGTACAGCTTTGCGAGTCTTTTCTTTACCTTTTCTTCGTCTTTTTCTAAGGCCTTTAACAGGTCAAGCTGCCTTTTTATCCAATAGCTGTCAGCCATCAGCCTTCACCACCTTCACCGGAACCACCGCCGCGGTCTGTCTCGTAGTCGGTCGGGTAGTCCAACGGGTCGGTCTCTTTTTCGATCTGCTCCAGTTCTGCGTCTACGTCAGAAACAACGGACATTACTTGCAGCTGTGTCCTGCGTGATGTTATTCCGCTCATCGCGCCGGCTGTCTGCGCTTCGTCTAACAGGTTGGCCGGAAGATTAAGCGTGTATTTGACATCGATCTTCTGCCAGTCATCTACTTCCAAATCTCCGGCGGGGTTGCTGCATATCAGCTTGTAAAGCTGCTTTATAGACTTTGTCAGCCTGCGGTTGATCTTTCCGGCCAAATTGGTCATGGGCTGTAATCTGTACTTCATGGCCTGCCCGCTTGCCGCTGTAAAATCGGCGTCGCTGATATTCACCACCATGGCAGTAACGAAGATCAGTTCATACAGGCGGTTCAGCAGGTTCTCCTGGCTGCCGTCCGCATTGGGCCTCTCTAAGAACTCCACCACGAGGTCGGAGGCGTTCCGGCCTTTGAGATTGATTACCCTGTTATTCCTTATCCATTTCAGGCTTTTATCGTCGATATCGGCGCCGAGGATCTTGAGATACGCATCGGCGAACATGCTGATGTCATTGGCCTTGTCGCTCAATAACTGGTTGAAGGCGTCGATCAGATTGAGAACATCGGCAAAAATGCCTTTTCTGATGATCCCCGTCGACAGCTCCACCGCTGGAACGCCCTCGAAGCCGTGTCTTTCTTCGGCGGTCCATTCAATGGCGCCCGCCCAATCGAAGTATCTTATGTTCCCTTCTCCGTCTGATACGCTTCCATGCCGTTTACGGTCAATGTCGTAAAAGGTTCTGACATAATAGAGCGGTCTCTGTCTGATCCCTTCGTCATAGATTATGAATGACTCTTCCGGGTCTGTCGCCGCTATGCCGATGTCTCCGAATTCGTCTTCGTATGCCATCAGGTAAGAACGGCCATATATCAGCATCGAGTCAACCGCTGCCGCAAGCTGTTCGATCATTCCCGCTGCGTCGTTGTAGTCCGTCACTCTCTGTGCCGTCGCAGCGTCATCCGACTTGATTTGCTGGGGCACGCCCTGAACGTATCCCGAAAACGTATCTACGATGTAAGAGGCAAAATTGACTGCCAGTCTGTTGTCGGGCTTCCATGCCGGTTTTTTAGGCTGCCGGAAAATTTTGTATTTTCCTTCGTAGGCATCCCGGAGCGGTCTGTATTTTCTGGCAACGTATTCGTCATTTTTTCTGATGAACTTCGCCAGGTCTTCCGCTGTGAGCTCCCGCCCGCGCGGGTATCTGAATATTTTCTTTTCCATTTTCTATATCTCCCTAATACCTTCGGCATTACAGGCCGCCGGCCCAGTTCGTGCCGGTCTCCAATTCGAGGCCGTCAATCACATGCATCCAGCCATATCGCAGCGCGTCGCATGCGTGATCATTTTCTTTTACGGGCTTCTCGACGCCGTGCTTTGCCGCCGTTGAGTCCCATACATAGCCGGATATTTCTTCGAGTAACATCTCGCAGTTTTTGTCTATCTTTATTTCGCCGTTCCCGAGGCCGGAGCTTGTTTCCCGGATCCCGTCGAGAACGGCGTTGTCTGCGTCTTCGGTTTCGAGGCCGTCTTCTTCCAACTGCACCTTAAAGGAAGCCGCCGCCGGGTCTACAATGATGACATCGAGTGTCAGTAGATCATCATCAAGCCATCGGATTATGTCTTGCGAATACTGGCGGTCCGTTTTCTGCTTTCCGCTGTCTCTGCCGCTGTGGTAGTATTCACGGCGTATATACCATGTATTGTCACGGCCCAGGCTCCACAACAGCGCCGCCGTTGCGTTGCTTGTACCGTAGTCTATGCTGACGAATGTCTTTTTCCAAAATGTCTTTCCGTTCTTTTTCCGGTATTCTTCCGCGATCCTTTCGGTGTCTACTGTGTCGGCCTCGGTATCGATCATGTCGTATATCAGGCCGTCCGCTGCCACCCATTCGCCGAGAATGTAACGGCGGAACCATGTACCGACATATAAACGGCGGTATCTGTCGCGGATCTCTTTCGACAGGCTCGTGTTGTCGTCCATTGTAAAGTGGAGATACAGCATCCGCTTTTCCTTGTGCTGGTCAATCCACTCTTTTTTGATCCAGTGCCCGGCGTTTCCCGGGTTACAGTTCATCCAAATTTTGGAGCCTTCGACACTGCATCGGCCTATTGCCTGCTCGACGAAGGAGCGGGGCATCAGAACAACTTCATCCAGGAATATTCCGGCAAGTGTAATTCCTTGAATTAGATCCTGGCTGCGTTCGTCCCTGCCGCCGAATATATAGAATTCCGCGCTCTTTTTGCCTTTTTTGATTATCAGCAAATTGTCGGCGCGCTTGTCAGTGATCTCATATCCGAGCGCCGGCAATGCCTGTTTCATCGGTCCCAGCACGTTTCGACGGAAAGAACCGATCGTTTTTCCGCACATTCCCAGTGTGCAGCCGTCATGTGCATGCAGCGCCCACATAACAAACGATATACACATACATAGTGTTTTACCGCTTCGAATAGCGCCGTCTGCAATAATGCCGGAGTAATGTTCGACCGGGCTTCCAGGCACCCACCAATTGAGTAACTGGCGCTGTCGTTTTGAGAACGGGGAGAAACGGAACTTACTCTTTTTCTTCATTCTCTTCCCCGCTTTCTGTCTCCCAGTCCTGTCCGGCGGTTCCCATAAGGGCAGCTAAGAAGGTGTCTTCGGTTTCGTCGTTCTCTTCTTCGGCTTCTTCTGCCTTTATGACCTGCTTTTTCAGGGCTTCTTCTTTCGCCCTGTCCAGGTCTGCCGCCGCTTTCATGCGGTCGGTCTGCGCGTCCTGCTGCTTGTCGTCGCGTTCGGTTGTCGCCGCCTGTCCGCTGTATTTTGCAACGTATTCAGCAGCTTTGACGGATCCCGCGAGGGCTTCTCTCACCATCGCCGCGTTAAGCGCTGTCTGCATATCCGGATCAAGTCCGAGGGCTTCGAGCTGTTCCCTCATGACATCGTCCGGAACCTGCATTGTTAATATTTGGTTTAGGACTTTCTTGAAGTCCGCTTTCTTTCGTCTGGCGGCGCCGCTTGCTTTGCCGCCCATTGTTGCTATGCGTTTTTGTTCAATCTCCGTTCGGCGGTTCATCGGAATTAGGTTTGCCCTTCCGTCATAACCGCCGGCCCCTTTGCCTTTGGCCATGTCAGCCGCCTCTCTTTCTATTTAATTTCTATGAATTAAAAAACAGCCTCAGGGGCTGGTTCTGTCTTTTCTTCTATCGCTTTTTCTATTCTGTTCTTTGCCGTCTCGTAGAACTTTTTATCCAGTTCTATTCCGATGAACTTTCTGCCGGTATTGACTGCCGCGACGCCTGTTGAACCGCTTCCCATTACATTATCCAGGACCGTTTCGCCCTCATTGGTATAGGTCTTGATCAGGTATTCCAGGAGAGCGACGGGCTTTTGTGTGGGGTGGAGTCCGTCCTTTTCCTGCGGGTATTTGATAATTGATACAGGAAAATACATATTCGAACGAGTCGGGGCAACTGTTCTGTTGTTGTATTGTTTCCAGGAACCGTGAGTCCGAGCATGCTCCTTCCCCTCCGTCATTTGTGGGTTATACGTCAGTGCGTGAGCCTCGTCATACTCGCGCTTCGCCTCGTCATACTCGTGCTTTGCCTCGTCATACTCGTGCTTTGCCTCGTCATACTCGCGCTGAAAAAATCCGGTCGTCTGCAATTTCTTGTAGTCTTCCAGCTTCGGAAAAGCAAACTGCGTTTTTCGTGTGAAGTAATGAGAACCCATATAGTTCCCGAGAACTTCGCGTATATTGAAGCCGGCCTTTTCTGCCTTCTGTTTTTCGCCGATCAGGTAGTCTTTCGACTCCTGAAAGTAATTCGTCGTATCATAGAATAAATCCGAAGAATAAAAAACACTGATTATCTCGTGCTTTTTGAGCGGCATCTTGTTTGCAGAAAGAAAGCCGGAGGCCGTCATTTTCTCCCATATCCAGTCATAACGGTAATCATTAATATTCGACATTCTAAGCATTGTGGAGAAAGGTTCGGAGCCGAACAATACAATGATGCCATTGCTTTTACAGACGCGCTTGTACTGCTCCCATAAGGGTTCGAATGGAATACGCGTGTCCCACTCGCAGGCCGTCGTTCCGTACGGCAAGTCCGCCAGGATCATATCAACGCTCCCGTCCGGTATCTCTTTCATTCTTTCCAGGCAGTCGCCCTGCATCAGGGAGACGCCGTTCACAAATTCAAGGCTCATCTTATCAGCCCCCATTCGGCGAACTTTTCAAATCCGCCGATCTTTTCTATGTATTTTCTTGCTTCTTTAACTATCGCCTCATAAGGCAGGCCGTCCACATACTCATCACCGATCGAACAGGAGAGCTCCACCGGCTGCCCGGTCTCCTGGGTTTTTAAAAAGGCATATATGTTTACGGAAACATCCGCCTTCGAGAGGTCCTTTCCGTGCAGTCCGCCGCCCGTTACTCCGTCCCCCATATCGGAGCCGAGTTTTCTATTCGTTGCACCGGCGTCTGTGTCTGTTCCGCCGGTCCAGTCCCCGAGCGGGTTCACTGTCGCGCCCGGGTATTCTTTCTTTATCTTTTCTGTCTCTGCCATGCTCTGGCATATTGTGAGGCGGTCTCCATCTATCAGATATTTGCCGTCTGAGGGATATTCGGCGTATATCTCTTTCGCTATCTGCGCCAGTTTCTTCTGTTCGGCTGTTACCGGCGCGCCCCTGAATATGCCGTTATCTCCGCAACGGATGATGTTCTCCTGGTTCTTCGCCAGGTGCTCATCCTGCGGCGCTGCTATGATCCGTGTTCTTATGCTTTCCCCGGCAATTCTGTGGACAATATCCTCAATTTCATAAACCGCCATATCCGTTCCGGTTTCGATCATGACTGTACACACTCCATGACCGATCAGAACTTCGACGGCTATCCGCGGGTTTTCTTCTTTCTTATAGGCCAGGTCTACAATTGCGCCCGCTATTCTGTCGGCAATTTTGTCAGGGTGTGACATGTTCACTTTTTCGAACATTCTTCTTTCTCTCTTTCCGCTTTCCTTATTCTGTATCGTTCGCGGGCCAATGCCCGTCTGCGCTCTTTTTCTTCTTCGCTCATGTTCCGCCAGCGCTCTTTATATCTTGCCTTGGATTCTTCTTTGTGGGCTTCGGCGTATTTCCTCTGATATTCGCGCTTCCGCGCTTTGCTGGCCTCTGAGCGGCGCGCTTCGTATTCTCTCTGTTTTTCCGGGTTGTTTTCCCGCCATTCCCGCATATAGTCCGGATGCTGTTCAAGCCATTCCTCTGTACTGGTTTTATCGCCGGCGGTTTTCTGGTCGTGATATTTCTTTCGCGCGTGCTCCAATATCTGTTCTTTGTGCAGCGCGTAGTATTTCCTGTTATATTCTTTCCGCTTCGCTCTCTGTTCTTCGTCCATGGAGTGGTAACGAGTTAACTGCGCCGCTTTCTGCGCCTCTTTGTGTTCCTGGTAGTATTGTTTGCTGCGCTCGTTGATCTCATCGCGGCGGTCCTGGTAGTACTGTTTGGAGTACGCTTTATCGCGTTCCAGGTTCGCGGCCCGGCGCTCGCGCATTTTCTGCAGGATCCTGTCACGGTGCTTCCAGTAATATTTCCGGCGCCTTTCGCGCGCCTTCGCAAAATACTCATCGTCGAATGATGTAACTTCCCCGCAGTCCATTGATAAGACGGCATCGGATAGTTCACACTGTGCCCATTGTCCGCGGCGGTGCTCTTCTCTGAGGATCTCGCGGAAACGGTTTGTGATGATCATACGGGCCAGGGGTTTGTACTTATCGCCCGGCGCCGCTTCCAGCTTATCCAGGCATTTGATCAGTACCAGGTGGGCCTCTTGTTTCAGGTCCTCGCGGTCCGTCTTTGCGCCGCTGAATTTAAGACACACGCTGTCGATTATCGGTTCTAATTCCGGCATGTATTCTTCGTAGGTCATCCAGGTTCCTTCCGCATTAAAAAAACAGCCCGCAGGCTGTCTTATTCGTTTTCTTCGCTTTCTTCTTCGTTTGCCCCGCATGGGACCATGTACAGGATCTCAGCCCCGCAGTGAGTGCAATGACAAACATGCACTATTCCTTCGCCCTCGTAGCCGTAGTCTTCATAATCGTAGTCGCTGTCCCATATGACGGCGCGTTCGCCGCAGTGAAAACATTCATACATTTTCCCGTCCCTCTCATGCTCTCGGAGCGACCGGCGTATTGACTGCCTTCTGGACATCCCAGCCCGCGTTCAAACGGCTCGCAAGCGTGGACGGGTGTATTCCAGCAAAAGCGGCCCATTGTGACAGTGTTCCTTTTACGCCTCCGATTGTGATGTATCGGCAGCAGCTTCTGTTTCTGTTGGACTGTGCCGGGGTCAGCCAGCGGCAGTTTTCCGGATAATAACCTCTGTCGTTATCTATACGGTCGAGATAGAGGCCTGGCCGCCAGCCGTGGCTCAATGCCCATCTTCCGAACGCTGCGCTGTTGTGCCGCCATTCATCGCAGACAGTAATTCCACGGCCGCCATAATTGGGATATGCTTCGTGCGATTCCGCGTAGCATCGTGACAGCATGTTGTACCATGATCGATACCAGCCGGGTCTGCCATATGCGTCCATATCAAGATTGCGACTCATGTTATTAACTCCTCCGTTGTGTTTTATGCAATAAAAAAAGACCGTTTCCGGTCTTCGTTCATCCGCCGCGTGCGCTGCGCGGGTTGGATGTTATTCAATATTCAATCTTTCACCCCATAAAAGGGGGCCAGGCAGTAACGTGACTACCTGGCCGGGTCAGAGCGAAAGGAGCGGATAAGGCATTGAGTGCCTGCCCTATACCTTATCCATCATACATATTCTAGCACATCGCTCCGGACACGTCAAATAGAAATGTGCAAAATGTGCAATTTTGTGACCGTTTTTTGTTGCTCGCGTTGTCAGAATTTGACGGAACAGACGTTTTTCAACTGGCATTGTTTACGAAGTGGAAGACGTGGTTTTATAGATATTATACAACCCCTTCGACGGGTTATATAGAAGCGTATCACTTATGTTTGCCTTGTGATCGTCACAAGTATGATACCGCGGCGCGGGTGCTAACAACCAGGATCAGCCCATATACTGTTTGGAGCATTACAGGCAAAGCCCCGCCGGCAGCCGGGACGCGCTGCCCAGAACGTAGGGACATACGCAGAGATCCTCTTGTATAGCACTATAAGACATACTCCTTTATCTCATTGCCCGCAGCCCGTAGGCTATACTACCTGTATAGCACTATATAGCATGCGGATTAATTATACATATAATTCACCCCCAATCTCTTATAAAGCACGCAGAGGCGCGCGAAGCGCCGAAAGATATATATATATATATATTCTTATATACTATACTATCTGTAAAAATTACATGAAACCTTGTAAAAATTACAAGGTATCGTGTAAAAATTACAAGGTATCTTGTAAAAATTACAAGATACTGCATTTCGTCTGTTTGACGCGCGCAAAAGCGCGCAAAAAAAAGAGATTATATATATTTATTTTCTTTTCTTTTTCTTTTAGCGAATTTTTCGCACCAGGTACGAAAATTTCTCCCCGCGTGCGAAAAAATCTCCCCGCGTGCGAAAATTTCGCACCGCGTGCGAAAATTTCTCCCCGTCACGCACCTTCACTCTAAAAAGCGCATCAATTCTGCGCAAAAAAAAAAAAGACGTCCGCGCGTCCTTCCGTTCCTGTATATAACAGCGTATAATATACACGATATGCCATCATATCACTTCCCTAAAGGAGGCCGTCAGCACTACGCCGGCGGCCTCTCTTTTCTGCTCATTTTCTCCCCGCTGTCATCTCCTGATATAAACGCATCAGCCACGCCACGCAGGCAGCTTCATCCGTTTCTTTTATTGGCATTCCGTATGCCTGCATAACGGCTCGGTCGTTTGCTGTGTGCGCCTTTCTCAATTCCGGCGGCATTGTCAGCGGATCATACAGATCAGCGAGCGAGCTGTCAGGATACAGGGCCCGCGCCTGTAAGATCCCCCGCGCCGTGTCTTCGATCTTCTTTCTTTGTTCCGGCGTAGGGTCGGGCCAGGGGAAGTTATTGTATACAATGTCTTTACTGTATCTGTAATCGCCTTTCAAGCGGCCGCAGACTGCCCGCATCCATGACATGTGGACGTTGGAATTTAAAACGCCAAAATGATATATTGTCGCTCCTGGTACAATCTGAACCTGGTTTGTTGGAATTGTATCTTTCCCATAATATGCCATTGGAATATAACGGCGGCGCTCTCCCGATACTATCGGCATGGCAATAAAGTGGTCCGGGTTGTTAGTGTCTCTGAATTCCGTCGGACGTTCTGCGAGTTTCTGAGAAGATCTGTCTTTCATGGCGAGTCGGTTCTTTCTGCATTTCTCCACTCTTTCCATTATTTTCTTATCCGCCTTTATTTCTGCCGGCGTTGCTCCTACAAGCCATAACACATAACGGTCTTTGTTGTATAGCATTTCTGAACCGCCGATTAATCTCTTTATGAACTTGCAGTTTTTAAAGGCCGGATATTCCCCCGCTTCCACTTTCAGCGCGTCCCCGTCAAGCGGCACATTGCCGTTTTGCATTCTGGGAACGTCACAAAGCGGCGTTGACCGGTTTGTTATAATAACGTTCGGCGCCGGCATTAAATAGCCGTTTATTTCTGAAACTTCGGCTGTGCTTTCTCCGTCATACAGATATTTCTTCTTTCTTTCCGTATAAGAGAACCCCACTATAATGCAATATACATGCGCTTTGCTGTTGGCCTCGCTGTCCCATATGAAGGTTCTGTGTGCAAAATTGATGTGTATTCCGTCGTTTAATAACACGCCCCATATATGCGGGACTTGTTCGCCCTGGCATATACTGTTCGTTGAAACAAATGCCGCTTCCGCTGTTGTTCCTTTCATAAGCCTTGCAGCGAGCATATACCAGCACGCAACATAGTCAACATCTTTGTATTTAAAAAATCTTGATACGTCTTCTTGTTGTTCTCCCGTTCTGTATCTGCGCCCCACAAACGGCGGGTTTCCGATGATATAACTTAGCCTCTCCACCGGCACGGCCTTTGCCCAGTCTATCCGCAGCGCGTTGCCCTCTGTGATCCCCTTGTATGTTTTAAGCGGGAAGAAGTCTAAGGACTGGTGCACAATGTCTTCCGTTTCTTTCATCGTCTGGCTTTCCGCTATCCATAAAGCAGTCTGCGCGACAGAAACGGCGAAGTCGTTTATCTCGATGCCGTAAAATTGATGTATCGATACCTGTATCGGAGAGCCCTCCTCAAATCCAAACGACAGCTGCCCCGCCATGGTATCCGCTGCCGTTATCAGCCGCAGCACCTCATTTTCAATCCGTCGCAGGCTCAGGTATGTCTCCGTGAGAAAATTCCCTGAACCGCACGCCGGATCAAAAAACACCAGCCCGGCCAGTTTCTTCTGGTATTCTTTCAGCTTTTTCTTCTGTGTTCCCGGGACCTTAATCTTCTTTATGTCTTCCAGTTCTTTTCTTAGATCATCCAGGAACAGCGGATCAATGACTTTGTGAATGTTTTCTATACTGGTATAGTGCATTCCCCCGGCGCGCCGTGTTTCCGGGTTCAATGTTGACTCGAAGACGGCTCCAAATATCGTGGGGCTTATCTTGGACCAGTCAAACTTCGCTGCCTCTGCGAGAGTGTCTTTCAGCTCCTGTGTGATCTTAGGAATGACTATATTTTCATCGGAGAACAGCCCGCCGTTTACATACGGAAAGGCCTCTACCTCTTCCGGCAGATACATTTCCGCCCGTTCTCCAATCGGTGTATCAAGCGCCCGGAACAGCTCCACAAGCTTGCCGCGGATGTCCCCCGGCTTATACTGCAAAATATAGCGGGAAAAGGCGTCTTTTGCCCCGAACAGCCCCGCATCCTCTGCATAAAAGCAGAACACGAGACGGACGCAAAGAATATTCAAGCTCTTTTGTGTTCTCTTTGCCAACGGATCATTGTACTGCGTCAAAAAGCGGTCACGGATCTTTCCTACCAATTCTCCCGCTGCTTTGCTCAGTTCTACTTCCTCTGTGACCTCTTTCGCCTCGCGCTTGATCAGAAAATCCAAAAGATGATACTTCGCGGGCAGTTCTTCCAGCTGTAACTTAACGGGTTCCGGCTTCCGGTCGTTCCTGTCATATATCCAAATTTCCGCAAAATTGGAGAGAACTATCCAGCGCGCCCGCTCCTCATACGGCAAGTAGTTGTCATAGTCTTTCGCCTGCTCATATGGCGTCTTGTATCCGTGCCCGGGCTGGGGTTTGCTAAGATCTATGCCAAGGCTCTTTTGTTCTATAATGACGCGCGTTTCCGGGATATAGATATCGATCTTTTCTGTTGTCCCCCTGCTGCCCGTCAGCGGCTTTTCGAATACAACGCGCTCTGTCGCGTTCTCCACCCCGAGCACGTTTTGTAAAAACTCTATCCAGTATGAGCGCGCGTCCTGCTGTTCGTTCCCTTTCCCGTTCCATCTATAATAGAATTGCCTGGCGGCCTCTCTCTGCTGTGCGTCTGTCATGGCATCATCACTCCCCCGTTTACTTTCTCTTTTTCCATTGTACACCAGGCGCAGATTATATAAAAATATAATTTTCCCTAATGGGGAGCGGTCTCTTTTTTTCTCTCTTCTCTCTTCTTCTTTTCCCTCTTTTTGTAGTAAAATTACCTCAAAAAGTGACCACATTGGCTACAAATTGGATACAGCGTTTTCTTCTTTTTCTTTTTTTTCCATAAACTAGGGCAAAACCGGACTAGGGCGCACGGTCTCCAAAACCGTTCATGGGGGTTCGAATCCCTCTTCCCCTGCTCTTGTTTAAAGCCTTCATCACTTGCTGATGAAGGTTTTTTATTGCCGCAAATTGACCAAATCTTTTTATCAGTGCAAAAAGAGGAAACCTTTGGCCGGTTTCCTCTTTTTGTATCTTTATGATGTTTTCATCTGATCGTTGCCTTTTCAGATTCCCGCGATCCTTCTTACGACCGCTTCGTTTACAGGGAACGGCGGGAGCTTCAACTTGCCTTTGTTGGCCAGCACTTCTTCCACCGACTGCTCCAGGATCTCCATCGGGACTTCATCTCTTCCGCAAGTCACCGAGTAGTATTCCTCAAGCTCCTCGACAGTCTTAAATCCCGCGAGGGAAAGGATATGATTTACTTCTACGGGATCTGCCTCCCTCAGATAGCCGGGAAGGAAATATCCGCAGGCCTTTCCGTGCGCCATATGTGCGCTGTAGGTAAGTCTGTAGCTGAGGGCGTGCGGCATAGAGGTCGCGGTGTGCGCGATGGCCATGCCTGCAATGCAGGATGCGTTCATCATGTTCTGGTAGTCCTCAGCGGAAGCTTCTCTTCTGCCAAGGATCACATCCTTGCTGCGCGCCCAGACCCTGATGCCTGCTTCCGC